>Ga0302137_1001390_pt1 | contig 10941 bp, 11 predicted proteins | sample CBN3_SCM_MG_FD_203127 | JGI IMG/M metagenome (GOLD analysis project Ga0302137, IMG submission 203127) | Marine microbial communities from Western Arctic Ocean, Canada - CBN3_SCM | ecosystem: Environmental > Aquatic > Marine > Oceanic | place: Canada: Western Arctic Ocean | collected 2017-09-15 | reverse complement strand
TCGATAATTTTATGGATCGCCAGCTCAAGGCTTTGCGAGATCGCCTTGCCGATTTCGCCGCCGTCGCCGGTTGAGTCTTCCATGAACGCCATGCGCATGGCGTTCTGATAGGCGTTGATGAGTTTTACCGCCTTGACGTCGCATGGGTCTAATTCATCGGTGAATGCAGACAGCGAGGTGGCGATACCCGTGATCAAGTCATAGCCGAATGTACCGCCTTGTCCTCGACTTTTTTTGAAGGTTTTTGCGTATGCTTCCGCGTATTTTTTCATAACGAAATCAGTATTTTTCACCATGTGCTCAGACATGGGGCCGCCACTGCTAACCCTTGGCGCAATTGCATGGGGCAGATTGATGACAAATATTTCCCGCCAACTTTTTGGCTGTTTACAATTCTTGGTCTGCCCCCGCTGTTATCTTTTACCTTAATTAAACAAGATAACTATCTAATTTAAAAAATTAATTATGATATAATATCGTCGATTTGTTAAGTCGACTTTATTTAGTTGATGTCGTCGCCGCGACGTTTGATGCCCATGAATTTCCTAATTGTCCGACGCCAGTCGGGTCCAAAATAGTCCGATGTTAGGACAAATGGCCGGGGTGTTTCGATTAATGTGGAAACTCAAATATGGTTGTACGATTTATATTTTGCTTAAGATTTAGTTAGCGCTTCAATTTAATAAATCTCACCCCAAAATGACGATTGGTCAAAATGTTGCCATATTGTATGGATAGATCTATCTAGGTGGTCGTGTGCGCACCTACAATATCTGGTATAGTGGTGCGAATTTGGCCCATCTTGTTGGGCTTTGTGGTATGATTTAACGAGTGTGAAGGATAAAGAGGACGCATGGCGGGGCATTCAAAATTCAAGAACATCATGTACCGGAAGGGCGCACAGGATAAAAAGCGCGCCGGTTTGTTCGGTAAATTGGGGCGGGAAATTACGGTAGCTTCGAAAGCGGGCGGACCCGATCCCGACATGAACCCGCGGCTTCGCACGGCTATATTAACGGCGAAGAAAAACAGTATGCCCAACGATAATATTGATAGAGCGGTCAAAAAAGGCGCTGGCGGCGCAGATGGCGAAGATTTTGAAGAAATCCGCTATGAAGGCTACGGCCCGGGCGGTATCGCGATCATCGTCGAGACACTAACGGACAACCGTAATCGAACCGCGTCTGAAGTACGGTCCGCGTTTAATAAACATGGTGGAAATTTGGCGGAAACCGGTTCGGTCAGCTTCATGTTTGATCATATTGGTGAGATAATTTATCCCGCCGCTGTAGCGGATGCGGATGCGGTCTTCGAAGCCGCGTTGGAAGCTGGTGCGGAAGATGTGGCGTCCAGTGAGGATGAACATGCAATTTCATGTGGGACCAGTGACCTGCACGCGGTGAGTGCGGCGTTGGAGGCGGGGTTGGGCGCACCGGAATCTGCCAAGTTGGTGTGGCGACCGCAGAATAGTATCGAGGTCGATGAGAGTGCTGCGACCACGCTATTGAAACTTATCGAATCATTGGACGAAAGCGACGATGTGCAGACGATTTCGGCGAATTACGATATCTCGGACGACGTTCTCGAACGTCTGACAGTCTGACGGGGTGATTTTTCATGCGGCTGCTAGGGCTTGACCCAGGATTGCGTAACACCGGTTGGGGAATCGTTGATGCGGTCGACAACCGATTGTCATATGTGGCGGACGGTACGGTTCGACCCAAGGTGAAGCAAAGTCTTGCCTATCGCCTGCGAGACTTGCATGAAGGCTTGGCGGAAGTGCTGGCGCTTTACGGACCCGATGAAGCGGCGGTCGAGGAAACTTTCGTCAACAAAAATCCGGAATCCACGTTGAAGCTAGGCGAAGCGCGCGGCGTTGTCGTCTTGGCCCCGGCGCTTGCCGGGTTAGTGGTGGCGGAATATTCAGCCAATCGGGTCAAAAAGTCGGTTGTCGGTGCCGGGCACGCAACCAAACAGCAAGTGCAAATGATGGTGAGCCGTTTGTTGCCGGGATGTGAATTTTCCAGCGCGGATTCCGCTGATGCCCTGGCGGTCGCCATTTGTCACGCGCATTTTGCAGAAACCAACAGGCGACTAACCAGAGTGGCGTTAACATGATCGCGCGGTTGCGGGGACGGGTGGACCGGGCTGGTGAAGGTCAAGTCATTATCGATGTCGGCGGCGTCGGATATCTGGTGTTTTGCTCCGGACGAACCTTGGCGCAATTGCCGAGCGTTGGCGAAGCCACGGTTTTGGAAATTGAAACCCATATACGCGAAGATCACATCCATCTCTATGGCTTCGTGGAAATGGCGGAATGCGAATGGTTCCGGACTCTGACCAAAGTTCAAGGCGTCGGCGCCAAGGTTGCGTTGGCGATTTTGACGGTGTTGGAGCCGGACCAATTGCTGCAAGCGGTCGCCGTCCAAGATAAGACGCCGTTCACTCGCGCCAGTGGTGTTGGTCCGAAAGTGGCTGCGCGGATCGTCGCTGAATTGAAGGACAAAGTCGGAGCCATGTCTTTGGGACCGATTGCGTCGCTGAAACACTCGAAGGAGTCGGGCGCAGAGGCTGGTGTGGGGCTTGGAGAAGACGCCGTGTCGGCGTTGGTGAATTTGGGGTATTCGCGTTCCGACGCATTTACCGCCATTGCGCAAGCAGGCTTGTCGGTGGGCGAGGATGCGCAACTGGACGATTTGATTAAAATCGGGCTCAAGGCGTTAGCGTCGTGAGTGACTTCGGACCTCCCAACGGAGACTCCATCGATGAAGATCGCCTTGTCGCGCCTGCGTTCGGTGACGGTGACACGCCGGAGGCGGTACTACGACCGCAACGTTTGAGTGAGTTTGTCGGCCAGGAATCTCTGCGTGAAAATCTGAGTGTCTTCATCGAAGCCGCCCGAAGCCGCGGGGAAGCGTTAGACCACACGATATTTTTCGGACCACCCGGGTTGGGCAAGACGACGCTGGCGCAGATCGTGGCGCGTGAAATGTCGGTAGGGTTCCGCGCGACGTCGGGGCCGGTGCTTGCGAAAGCCGGTGATCTGGCGGCAATCCTGACCAACCTACAGCCCCTTGATGTGTTGTTCATAGATGAAATTCACCGGTTAAATCCCGCGGTGGAAGAGATCCTCTATCCGGCGATGGAAGATTTTCAACTTGATTTGATAATTGGCGAGGGTCCCGCGGCGCGGTCTATCCGCATCGACTTGCCGCCGTTCACGTTGGTGGCCGCGACAACTCGTACGGGGTTGATCACCACGCCACTGCGGGAACGTTTCGGTATTCCGCTGCGGCTGAATTTTTACACGGTCGAGGAATTGCAAAGCGTCGTCGAACGTGGAGCCAAAGTTTTGGATGTGACGTTACAGCCGGAGGGCGCCATCGAGATCGCACGCCGCAGTCGAGGCACGCCACGCGTCGCCGGGCGGTTGCTGCGGCGGGTGCGGGATTTTGCAGCCGTGGCCGGACATGTGGTGATTGATGCAAAAGTCGCTGATGAATCGCTGCGCCGTCTTGATGTGGACCAAGAAGGCTTCGACGCCATGGACCGGCGGTTCCTGCGTTGCATCGCGGAAATGTATGGCGGCGGACCGGTCGGCGCTGAAACCTTGGCGGTTGCGTTGGCGGAAGAACGCGATGCAATTGAAGAGGTGATCGAGCCGTTTTTAATTCAACGCGGTATGGTGCAGCGGACGCCGCGTGGTCGGATGTTGACGGCGAATGGATGGCGCTACCTGGATTTGCCCGTACCGACGAGCACAACGCAGCTTGATTTGTTGCGTGATACGGAAAAGGCGCGGGATGACGCTGGGGACGAGAATGACTGACGGCGCGCCAGAACATCGATTCCTTGTGCGGGTGTATTACGAAGACACGGACGCTGGCGGCATCGTCTATTACGCCAATTACCTAAAATTTGCGGAACGGGCTCGGACTGAATTTTTGCGGTCTCTCGGCAGTGAACATCATGCGATGAAGGAACAGCACGGCGTTGAATTCGTCGTGCGTTCAATGGAAGCGGATTATATTCGACCGGCGCGCCTGGATGATGAATTAACGGTTTGTTCTTGCCTGATCACGCTGGGCGGTGCCTCGATGACCGCGCGTCAGATCGTCAAGCGTGACGACGAAGACCTGGTCAATTTGTCCGTGCAGTTGGCGTGCGTCGGCGCTGGTGGCAAACCGGCGCGAATGCCGGGGGCGCTTCGGACAGCGTTAAAACCTTTTCAACACGAACAACAACGAGGGCGTATATGCAACAAAGCATCATAGAGGCGTCCACGCTCGCGGGGTCGACGGACGGCGTTGAAATGACAATTTGGGGGTTGTTCATTCAAGCAACCTGGATCGTGAAGGTCGTCATGATCCTGTTAATCGGGGCGTCTGTTTGGTCATGGGCAATTATTTTTGAAAAAATCTGGCGGTTGCGCAAGCTTGACGCGAGCGCGTCCCGGTTTGAAGACGTATTCTGGTCAGGTGGGTCGCTGGACGAATTGTATGACCGCATTGGGGCGAACTCGTCCGACCCGATGTCGGCGGTGTTTAGCGCCGCGATGCGTGAATGGCGTCGGTCCATCGATTTGGGACTGGGACAAAGCATCTCGTCCCTAGGGAATATGCAGCAACGCATCGATCGGGTCATGCAGGTTAGTCTTGGCCGGGAAATGGCCCAGTTGGAACGCTATATGACCTTTCTAGCATCGGTCGGGTCCACGGCGCCGTTCGTGGGACTGTTCGGGACGGTCTATGGGATCATGAATAGCTTTCAATCCATCGCAATGACGAAGCAAACTAGTCTGGCCGTTGTTGCGCCGGGTATCGCGGAAGCCTTGTTCGCCACTGCCCTGGGGTTGGTCGCGGCGATCCCGGCGGTCATTGCGTACAATAAAATATCCACCGACCTAGGCCGCTACGCTAATCGACTTGAATCCTTTGCAGGCGAATTCAGTGCCATTTTGTCCCGCCAATTCGAGGAGGCGTAGTCGTGAGCGCTTCATCCTTTGGGAGTGGATATTCAAATGGCGGCGGGCGTTATAAATATTCGCGAATGTCGGAAATTAATGTCACACCGTTTGTGGATGTCATGCTGGTGTTGTTGATAGTGTTCATGGTGACGGCGCCGTTGATGACCGTCGGGGTGCCTGTCGATTTACCTAAGACTAAAGCGGCGATGATTACGGATACCGAGGAACCGCTGGTGATCTCGGTGGATGCGGAAGGCGTTATTTACGTTCAGGACACGCCCGTGCCGCTGGAAAAACTGGCGGCGCGATTGATCGCTATTACAGGATCGAATCCCGAAATTCGAATATTCGTGCGCGGAGATAAATCCATAGATTACGGAACGGTTTTGACGGTGATGGGCCGCGTCAATGCGGCGGGGTTCAAGAAAGTGTCGTTACTGGCGAAACTGCCCGATCAGGGCCGGACGGCGAAATAGGCCGAAATAGGCGTTTAATGAAAATTACGTCGGGACTCTCTGCATTTCTTCATGTCGTGATTATTCTAATCGCATGGCTAGGGGTACCGTCTGCGCGTCCAATGCTGGCGCCCGTCGCGTCGATTGAGGTGGAAATCGTTTCCGACGTCATCGCCAAGAAATTGCCGCCGAAACCGGCGCCGCCAAAACCAGCAAAAAGGTTGCCTCCACCACCTCTGTCGTCAGAAGTTGTGAAAGCGCTAGAACCTGTAATTGAGTCGATGAAGGAAGATAAGGCGGTAGCGATCCCTGATGTGAAGGCGCTTGAACCGAATCCTAAACCGAAACAAGTCGTCAAAAAAAAGAAACTGGAACCGCCCCGCAAGCCAAGGCCGCGTCCAAAAGTGAAGCCCAAACCAAAGCCTAAAAAAATCGTGCGGAAGCCGCCGAAGAAGCCGAAAAAAAATAAGCCCAAGCCGTTGCCGAAGGATGAATTTGCATCGGTGTTGAAAACCGTTGAAAAACTGAATCCGCGTCCGGTGCCGCCAAAACTGGAAAAAAAAGTTGAAGAAGTCCAGCCGTTTGAAAAAATCGCACGAGTATTGAATCGAAAACCGACGGCGCGTCTCCGTAAAGTAGGGGAGGTTTCCTTTTCTGAATTGGATTTGGCGCGTCGACAAATTGAACAATGCTGGAGCTTACCGGCTGGCGCGCGCGATGCTGAGAATATAATTGTTGTAATACGCGCGGTGGTGAACCCGGATGGCCGAGTCCGCACGGCTAAAATTGTGGATTCGGGGCGATTGGCGCAGGATCCATTCTACCGTTCAATGGCGGAAAGCGCACGCCGCGCGGTTTTAAATCCCCGTTGTCAGCCATTGCGGCTGCCATTGGAAAAATATAGTGAGTGGCGCGTCACAGTTTTTAGGTTCAATCCCAAAGAAATGTTTTAAAAGAGATTATTTATGACGAGGGAAGTTTACATAATGCCAAAATTTGATTTTATTCCAAGCGTTCTGGTTTTGCGAATTGTCGTCATATTGTTGGTGCTTGTTGGAAATGCAGCGGCGGTCCACGCTGAAGTGAGTATCGACATTACGCGCGGCACGGTCGAAGCGTTGCCGTTGGCCGTCACAGATTTTCACGGTATCGTTGCGCCGGAACAAGAGGTTGGTCGTAATATCGCCGCTGTGGTTTCGGCCAATCTGGAACGTTCGGGATTGTTTTCGCCCCTGGATAAACGCGCTTTTATTCAAACGGCAGCGTCGTTGCGGGTGCGTCCCCGGTTTTCCGATTGGCGCGTTATCAATGCTCAAGCGTTAGTGCAGGGGAACGTAAAACTCCAACAAGATGGGCAGTTGCGCGTTGAATTCCGCTTATGGGACGTCTTTTCCGAAGCGCAGATGAGGGGGCGCGCTTTTGTCACTGTGTCGGAAAATTGGCGCCGCGTCGCGCATATGATTTCCGATGAGATTTACAAACGTGTGACCGGCGAAAGCGGTTATTTCAACACGCGCATTGTTTTCATCGCCGAGAGTGGACCGACGAGGCGCCGGATAAAGCGGCTGGCGATCATGGATCAGGACGGTGCCAATCACCAATATTTGACCGATGGGTCCAATCTGGTCTTGACGCCAAGGTTTTCTCCGACGCTTCAGGAAATCACCTATTTGTCTTATTTCAACGATGAGCCGCGCGTTTACTTGTTCGACATCGAGTCCGGTCGCCAGGAATTGTTGGGTGGATTTCTAGGCATGACTTTTGCGCCGCGGTTTACGTCGGATGGTAAATCTGTGCTAATGTCCTACGCTAAGAATGGCAATTCAGATGTTTGGCGAATGGATCTTTCCACGCGCAAAGCCACGCAACTCACCAAACATGCGGCGATTGACACCTCGCCAAGCGCATCGCCGGACGGCGCAGAAATTGCCTTTAATTCGGATCGTGGCGGCACGCCGCAGCTTTATGTCATGGATGGTAACGGTGCCAATGTACGACGCATTAGTTTTGGTCGGGGCAGATATTCAACGCCGGTATGGTCGCATCGTGGAGATTTAATAGCTTTCACCAAACAGGCCTCTGGCAAGTTTCATATTGGCGTCATGCGCCCCGATGGCAGTGGTGAGCGCATTTTGACGGAAAGTTTCCTTGATGAAGCGCCGACCTGGGCGCCCAATGGCCGGGTACTTATGTTCTTCCGGCAAACACCGACCGATTCTAAAGGGAAGGGCGGGACGAGCCGGCTGTTTTCCATTGATTTGACCGGCCATAATTTGCGCGAGGTGATAACGCCAGGTGATGCGTCTGATCCGGCATGGTCTCCTTTGATACCATAGAGGTCGAATGGTATTAGTACGTTTAAAATACTATGCGTTTTGTAATAATAATGTGTAAGAGGTACCCAATCCCGTGGTTGTAATTTGATGAACCATGTGCTTAGTATGGAAAAATTCAGGTTTGACTTTAACGCAACATTAAGATCAACCACCATCACCATTGCGCCCCCAGTAAAACTGTTTCGCCCTAAGGAGTCATAGATGAGTTTTAAAGCGTTAAGTTTGTTAGTCGCTACTCTGTTTGTAGCAGCTTGTGCAACCGAACCCGAGAACTCCGCTGCGACATCGGGCCAAGGCTCATCGTCTTCCAGTGCCAATAAAGCGGGAACGACGTCTTCGCAACCGCAATCGATATCCAGCATGTCGAAACCTAGCGGTCCGGCTCCGGGGTCAGTTGAAGATCTTGTTGTAAATGTTGGAGATAGGGTATTTTTTGATTTCGACAAATCTTCAGTTCGGCCTGATGCTGCGGAAGTCTTGAACCGCCAAGCGGCGTGGTTGAGAAAATTCCCGAACCATGTCGTGGTGATCGAAGGCCATTGTGACGAACGTGGAACTCGTGAATACAACCTTGCGCTTGGCGATCGTCGCGCAAACGCTGTCCGTGAATACCTTATCAGTGTCGGCGTTTCGACGAACCGCATTGAAACCATTAGCTACGGGAAAGAACGCCCGGCTGTTGTGGGCGCGACCGGTTCAGCTTGGGCGCAAAATCGTCGTGGGGTCACGATTGTAAAAAACGCGGGTAGCTAGGCGTCTCGAAGGAGACACGATGCGTACCGGTATTGGGCCGAGTAAAAGCCTACAGCGGCAATAGGCGGTTTTCGCCTTAATTTAGCCGGAATGACAGGGTAGGTAGGCGTCATGACGGCGTTTTCCAAAATTAGTTGCTTTTACATGTTCTTGAAGCCAATCCGTGTTGCCAACTGGCGTTTTAACGCGCTCTCAGGTCTCTGTCTTGCTATTGTTGTGGGAGCTGCCACACCTTCTTTGGCCCAAGTTAGCACCATAGTGGACGAATTGGATCGGTTGCGCAGAGACTTGGGCGACCTCCAAAAATTTACTTATCAAAACAAACCGTCGCCCCAAGCGTCGTTGAACGCTAAGTCTAAGGGGAGAAATCCTCAACAAGCCCAGTTTAACGCGGGGATCCAACGCCAAATTCAGGCGCTTCAAGATCAAATGCGCGGCCTGACCGGGCGATTGGAAGAGGTTCAACATCAGGCCGGATCGGTTGGCGCGAGGTTGGATAAGTTGGTCGGAGATGTCGATTTAAGGTTACAGGCGCTGGAACAAAGAACGTTGGTGGCACCTGCAGCGCAGCAACCCTCTAGCTTTAACAGTAATGCTGTTGGCACCATGAGTGGCCAATCTGGGCCTTTCCCGTCAGCGCTACAGGGCACCACGGTGATTACGTCAATTGGAGTTCAGAGACGATTGATCGAAGATCCACCGCAATCTACTTCAATGAGAACATTGGGCACGGTGAGCCAAGCCACGGTCGAGGCCGTTCGGCGTGGCGACGCTGTTAACCCGAATTCTGGCTCTGCGACGATTACGCTTGGGATGGAGCGCCAAGCTGCAGCGCGGGATGTGTCGGCGGGGTCTCGGCAATCCTCATCTGTGACGACACCAGTTCCGCGAAGTGCCGCTGTCGCGAATTCGAATTTGGCGGTGCTCCGCCCCACACCATCGGTGCTGCCGGCAGGGTCGCCCAAGGAGCAATACGCCTATGCGTTCTCGTTGTTGCGAAAACGGGATTACCAGGGTGCTGAAGCGGCCTTGCGTGCGTTTGTAGATAAATACCCGGACGACAAATTGTCGGGTAACGCTATGTTTTGGATGGGTAAAACATATTATGTCCGTAAGAATTACACCGAGGCCGCGCGTATTTTTCTGGATGGGTATCAAAGGTTTCCCAAAGGCGGCAAAGCAGCCGGTAGCTTATTAGAACTCGCGAGGTCTTTGTCGGAAATTGGTGAGAAAAAATCGGCCTGCGTGAGCTATAAAAAATTACTCGACACCTTTCCCAAGGCGAGCAATAGGATTCTTTCAACGGCGAAAAATGCCGTCAATAGTTTAAAATGCAATTGAGCGAGGCATCGTCGCCCGTAAAGTCAATAAGCCCACATGAATTTGATGGCTTGATGGCCTGTCTGGGGCCTTTCGAAAAACACCCTGATATCGCTATTGCGTGTTCTGGTGGACCTGACAGCATGGCGCTTGCGCTGTTGGGGAACACCTGGGCGACCTCAAAAGGCGGGTCGGTGACAGCGTTGATTGTCGATCATGGATTGCGTCGTGGATCTGCTGAGGAAGCGCAGCTTGTGTTGCAGCGACTGAACGTTTGTGGCGTTCAGGCTGTTGTCCTTGAAAGGGGCGGGGGCTCAATTTTAAACGACATTCAGGCCAAGGCGCGCGACGCTCGCTATGGCCTTATGACTAAATGGTGCGCGGATCATGGTGTTCTTCATCTATTGTTTGGGCACCATTGCATGGATCAAGTTGAAACCTTGCTGTTACGGATGGAACGCGGCAGTGGCGTTTACGGTTTGTCCGGAATGGCGGGAATTCGGGAGGCGGCGTCGATACGAATTCTTCGGCCTTTGCTTTCATTGCCTAAAGCCCGATTGCGTGCGACCGTCAACGACTTTGGCGTGGACGTAGTTAATGACCCCTCCAACGATAATAGCAAGTTTGACCGTGTTCGCATTCGACGCAGCCTGACGGAGCCAAAATCTGGCCCATCGATAGCGAAATTATACGCCATGACGGCGCGAATGGGCACGTCTCGCGCGGCGTTGGAAGACGCCGTGGCCGATGTATTGGCAAGAACCTGCGAAATTTTTCCGGAAGGCTATTGCCTATTGGATTGGGACACGCTGGTGATGGCGCCATTGGATGTTCGCCACCGGGCGCTCGCTCGTATCATGGCCTGTATCGGCGGAAATTCGTATACGCCGCGTTATAAAAATTTACGAAACTTGGATGATATACTAGCGACGGGAAGTCTTGGTGGTGGCCGTACCCTTGCAGGGTGCCGAATCCTACGTTGGAAGTCCAAGTTGCTGATTTGCCGAGAGCCCTCTGCGATTCAAAACGCCGTCAAAGCAAACGGGACAGTGTCTTGGGATGGGCGTTATCGCATTAAGGTGAGTGGTGCACCCGATGGCGTGGTTATCTG
>Ga0302137_1001385_pt1 | contig 10956 bp, 13 predicted proteins | sample CBN3_SCM_MG_FD_203127 | JGI IMG/M metagenome (GOLD analysis project Ga0302137, IMG submission 203127) | Marine microbial communities from Western Arctic Ocean, Canada - CBN3_SCM | ecosystem: Environmental > Aquatic > Marine > Oceanic | place: Canada: Western Arctic Ocean | collected 2017-09-15 | reverse complement strand
ATTCCAATCACTATTTGCTGTTGACGGTGGAGCTTGTCATTCTTTCCACCATCCGCGAAACATTTCCCAAGATTCAACTTGATATGGATAAATGCTGTTGCTGACGGTTCGCTGGACGACTTACCAGTTTCCGTCCTGGTCTTACCCGTTGACAATTGAAGCCCGCGATTTGTCGTGCCGTGAACCTTAGACGTTAAATCTTCATTATTGTCTTTACAACCACGAGGCGATGGGACAACGGTGCGGTTCGGTTTAAAATCGTTTTCTGGACTGTTTAAAATGGTCTCTATGACCATTGGTGTATTTGTCGAGTTGTAAGTAGACATGATAGTGCTGCACGAGTTTTTATAAAAGGTTAATGGTTTCTTAAATAGATTTTTCTAAATATTAAGAGAATTAGGAATCGCTATAAGAGGCCGGTAATTTTGTCAAAAATGATCTCGTGTCGACCTACACAACAGCCTAAATCAATAACATTTGATATCATGTTAGCCATTGCACTTCCTCTGTTATGCATATTGGCATGGCCAGCGCCAGTCCCATTCGCTGTATTTCTGTTTTTAGTGATTTGTCATATTGTCATTGCCATTTATCGTTATATCTATAACCGTGAAATTGTATGGCCGATTTGGGCAGATATATTGGCAGCTCTCACGGGTGCTATACTTGTAATATCCGCATTTATACCGATGCAAGAATGGTATACCACTGTGATTTATATTGCTGTGGGATTATTTATTATGTTTGGACATATCAAAAAAATATGTTATCCAAACAAACCTTATTATTATGGTACGGCCGTTCCAACATCCTCAACGCCTGCCGACAACTTATTTTTTTAACCATTGGTGCTAAATACACTGAAGAACACAACATTGCATGAATGTGAGAATACTATGAATCACAGACAATTTTTTTGGTATGTTTAAGTGTTTCCTTTGCATTAATAGCTGTTCCCCAACGTCCCTTTGAATGTTTCAATTGTTTAAAGATTGTCATGCTTGCAAATGTCGTTGTGGTACTAGCAAAAAACAAAAATGTCGAGGTCTCTGGATATTGTATTTTGAAAAAATATTGAAATACTGTGTAATTTAAATTAATTCGTCTACTCTTGTATATTGAATTTCGTTTGATTTTTTTGGACACAAACAACAACAAAACAGAAAGTAAAAAAGATGTTTAATTCTTTTATAACATTTTCGACAAGGTTCACATGTTAAACAACCAAGAATATATTCGATAGTCCATATAATAAGGACAATTGTCAATATTCCAGCACCAATAAAAACATAAATAGCCCAATCTGGTAAATTATTTGTATCAACAATCATTTAATAAATTTCTTTTAAATTTATACTAATATTTTACGTATGTTCTGAAATGCGCTCCATCCATGTCGTCTGATATTGGTTCTATATATTTATCCTCTACCGATAACTGTTTCAACGAAGCAGCAACTACATCAAGGCCAGATATTGAAAAAATATCTTCCAATGGGGTCCAAGCTTCTCCACTAACGGTTAATTTATGCATAATACTGTGTAAAACTTGTTTAACTTTTTCATACGAATTGGGAATACTACTGTTACTGTCGCTACTACTGTTGTTAGACGCATTCAATTCTGCTAACTTGTCTATATATGGCTGTCTTTTGTGTGATGGTTTATTTTTTCCAAAATTAAAATCAGTAAATCCAATAGCTATCAATTTCTCTTTAAGTTTTTCGATAGTCAACACTTTACTACTTTTTGAAGATGTGTGTGAAATTGGAGTATCTCCAGTAATTTTTTTAAGGGCTGTGGCCACTGAATCTGTCAAACTCCCTTGTTTTAACAATGATAAATCACCTACAAATTCTTTAATAGCTGCGATTAATGGGGACATAATTTCTCTTGTTAATAATATGATTTTTCCAGAATGATCGTACCATGATAAAAATATGGCTTCCTCAGAACGTGTTACATCCATTTCTATGGCAATTTGAATTAAATATTTTACCCATAATTTGCGTCTATCTGTCGCAGTTTTTGCTGTGCCTTTTCCTTTTATTTTGGGATTTGCTACTGTCGCTTGTGATGTGTAATGTCCATACATGGGTGATTTTATTTCAACAACAGCTGTCTTGCCATTAGCAATACAATATCCATCCGGCTGGCATACAACATCAACCCCCCCAATTATTATATCAATTAAAGAATTAAAAACAACAGAAGATTGAGTGCTAATTTCAATCGTATTACTTGACCCACACCGCAATACTTTCCCTTTAGAGTAGCCTTGTGTAATAAAAACACCCACTGGGACTTGTGGAAGCATTTGACTGGTAGAAATAGACCATCCTTCGTCAGTTTTATGAACAGATGTTATATTTTTACTTAACATCCGAATACAACCGTAATTAGCTCTATATCTAGGCAATGTATATGGAATATCTTTGACCATATATCCTTCTTCATTTTTATGACCTACGGGGCTGAAAAATATAGAATGAGCAATCTTTAAAGCAGGCTGTATAACATCACTTTTGAAAACATTTTCTGTCGAAATATCTATCACAGAAGACAAAAGTCTAGAAAATTCATGTAAAAAATGTTCACCGATTTCTTCTTCTAACAATAAAAGTATAGATCTTTCTTTAAATGCAATATGGGCACCAGTAGCATTTAATATTTTCTTTTCCAATTCCTTAATGAATAATTTATCAAATAAAGTTCTGTTTTCTTTAATAAGCCATAATCCATTTGAATAAATTCTTAATAAATCCCCCTCAAGATATTCAAAACCTCTTGCGTACCCATTTTGTCCTCTCATATCTTTAATACCCTGACATCTTGCTAAATAATGTATACAGTCATGTTCGCGAACATGACCTCTTGGGAAAACAGTATTTAATAGGAATTCTCCTGGTTTTGTTTTTTTTCTAGGTGGATTTGGGAAGTTTTCAAAAAGACCAGCAATTCCCGAAGCAGAAAGGCGTTGCATATTATATTTAGGAAAAAGTTCTTATATACATGAATTTCTAAATGTTTAGTCTTATCTTTAACACCTATAAATGACAAAAGCACCCAAGAAAGATTACGTATATCGTTCCACCTGGAAGCACAAATTTTCGCGCGCCCGCAACCTTGCACATCGCGGTGGGTTGACCAAGAAAGAGATGCTCCAAAAATACGGGCGTTTTCCAAAAAAGAATGAGTGGTGGGGCGAAGACAGTAGTTATAAAAAATGGAAAGAGAAATGGGTCGCTGCCAATCCTAAATTATGTAAATAGTTTCTGCTTAACGCTAAAGAAAGGAAATAATATCAACTAAATTGTGCATATTTTGTTGTATAGTTCATTGAAATATATACACCAAATGTTTGAACTTTGTCATAGATGGGTGCAATTGCGAGATACAATTTGAGACATTTTGTGTATCATAAGTGGGATGGTTACACCGTGTCAGAACTTGGTCTCAAAATGGACAAAAATACTTGGGTATTAGAACATATTGTCGACGCAAAACATGAAGATGATGTGCAGAAGATGTTGGTGGATTAGGAGTTGTACGAGAACGGATGGTTCATTGCTGGATATTCGAACAATCATCTTTTTAATTATCGATGTCAACTAGGAACTTCTCGTCAACCAAAGGCGTTAGAATATTTAATAAAAAACTAGATATGATCTCTAAATTTATTCTCAGAAATCCACGAAGATATATTAAAGATCGTAAGTATATAACTATATATTTAATATTATAATACAATGGTTGAATTCAAAAATATTTTCTTTAAAGGTATTGTCAATACAGCAGAGATTAAACTAATTTTGAAGCAGTACGAGGTGGCGTACGAGAAAGAGAGCGACATTGAATTTTTTGACGAATTGCAAAATGGTATCATTGAGGATCATCCGAATACGGAAAACCTGTCCATAGTATTAGAGAGAATATTGTGTTACTTGGTTAATAGAGACTTGGCCTTGTAATTAAAAACTTATGGGTGGCCGACCCAACGTAAAATGATATTTATAAATGTTTTTTTTAGTTTTAATTATCACCTCCACACAGAGGTAACGGTGTCAAATCGATAAAATATTTAGACTACAAAACCACAAACAAGTCCGTCATGTCCTCTCTGAACAGCTTCTGGTCCTGGCAGCACAATCATTCCAGATTCATTCTCATCCAATATTTCCAACATTTGTTTGACTTTTCCTGTTCCAAAGAAGGCGTGTGTCGCGACTGGATCGTTCTCGATCCCGTGCGCAAGACCAATACACTCTATTCCCTCAATATAACAGGAAGGATTGTCCAATAGTAACGAGTATATGGCTTCACATGGGATATCTTCAGCATCTCCGACGGTGGCCGGAAAAATCCACTGATGATGAGGCTTTATCGGGTGAAAAGGAGTCGCGTATAAATTTTGAATATGCACCAATTTGGCGAAACCTCTCGGACACATCGTTTTCAAAACATATTGGACAGTGGCATAACCACCCGGTGCTAAAATTTTATCACCCCTTTTCAAAGTTGCAAGTGTATGTTCCTTGTGACACATATCTTTCACCTTGCAGAAACCAGGAAAGCATGGCCCATCACAGCGATTATAACTGGCCATGGTCACTGGAGCGGATCTCATGGCTACACCTCTAGAGTAAGCTCTTTGCTCCACTTGATGACGGAGTGAGGCTCTTGGAGCCGACATGTCGTTAAAAATTTTGTCAAATGCATCTCTAAGTTGGTGGAAACGCGCCCCTCCATATGTTTGAATACCTTTGTCCAAAAAGTTGTTGCAAGTCTGTGTCATGTGCGCAGCTGCCAATGATGGCAAATAATGTCTCCCCCAACGTAGAAAATAATCTATTTCCATAGCTTCTTTCCACTGGCCGTGAATATCTTCCAAAAGTTTGGGATCTGTAATCGTAGATGCAAATTCAGTCAAATTAGGTCTGACTCGAAGCGAATCATAGATAGCCAATGCCGTTCTCTGGCGTTCGTCCGAAGCATTTGGCTCCCCAGAAGGTACCAATTGGATATTCTCGATAGAACATGCCATTTCACTTGTACTACGTAGAAAATAATCTCTCCTTTGTCCAAACATCAATGGACCAATAGGAATTTGGTAGCCCCATGATGTTTTTGTATGAGGGCCAATACCTTCAATGGTGCCCGTCGTTTCTACAGAGAGAATGCATTTAGAAGCATAAGTTGTTCGAATATTTGCCATAGAATGCACAAACACTGTTCCTACCAATGACGAATCAGGAATAAAAGAATAACGACCATTGCCAGCCCGAGCAATATCTACCAATAGTTGAGAGTCGAGACTATAACCAAACCCAAATGTATGAATTTGGCCATGCCAATTTGGATGGGCATCGCGCCATTCATTAAACATACGAACCTCCCCTTTAGGAGGACGAACGGTTGGTTCTCCATCAGTCAACACACAAACGATGCCGTCATCAGGGAGCATTTCAAGGGCTGTCTTGATTCCATCCCAAAGATTCGTAGAACCACTCGGATGCAGACCAGCCAATGCCACTTTCATAGCTGCCTTATTTCCAGGAGTCATCTTCTTAAGAGGTTTCACGGGGCTGGCCCTCGAATTGAAAGAAACCAATGCTGCTCGATCACAAGGTCTCAATGAATTTATACAAACATTGGTACCATGACACGCGATGTCCAACATATTATAACCATCCGTTTCCCCATCCGATGTTTTTACTTCTCTATTCATGGATCCAGAGGTATCTTTAACAAAGGCTATAGACAGCGGCCCCGCTTCTCCATCCGAAATAATAGCCGAAATTTGTGTAAGAGTGCCGTCTGTACGAATCTGGCCACTACAAACAGCTGTTTCGTCTTCCATGATCTGATCCATATCCTCGGTTGTAACTGTATCTGCGGCAGAAATTAGAGATTCTATTTCTTGGCGCAATTCTCGATTTTCGATGAGCTGATTGGCGCGCATTGGTTGGCGAGTCATGGGGGAGATGGGATTCGTGTCAAGATAACGAACAATGGCTTCTCTTTCATAATTGTACGTGTCCGGTGCCAAAACGGGGTCTGACATGATTTCGTGAGTGATCGGACATCGATGTTTGTCTAAAAAGGCAGCCATAGTTATTTTGTTATTGTTTTTAGAATTAGTTATATTTTAAAAATATATTCCTAACATGTGTCATTTAAAATTTTAGAAGAAATGATTTTTGGTTCGTCGTGTTCGCAAAAAAAATTTTCAAATGTGACGGATGAAAATTGGGCCCCTTGGGTCAAATATAAAGAATTGCATTCACTTGCAGTAAGCCAAGTGAATGCAACAAAGACCTCGACATGTCCTAAATATTACCAATATTCTTTAATATCCTTTTAAAAACTTACATAATTTATATTTTTTTTTAATAAAAGAATTTTAAAAATCATTTAATGAATGTTTGATACCCCTTAAAAAACCAGTAGAGGTTTGTCTCCATTGTTGCGATTCTTCTAACATTTTTTGGACTGGCATATGTTCCAATGTATTTGACATGGATTCTATAGAATCTATTAGATGATGTACCTCGTCCAAAAAAGGAATAGATTTTCCCGATTTTAACATAAATGTTGTTTGATGAACCGATTCCATGGCTTCGGCTGCTTTATCTACGATGGCCGCTAATTTTTCTGGATGATATGTTTGTTGTAATACTTGTACGGTTCTGACAGTGTATGATCCAGCGACTAAAAACCCGACGGTCAAAACTAATAAACAGGCGGCGGTGATAACGGCTGCAACTGTTCTAACAAGGTTACACCTTGTTGAAATAGGCTTTGTCGAATACGACATCCCTGTTAATAATATATAATTTCAACAAGTTTATATAGGTTCTAAAATTGAATTCGCGCCATCGTGTATTTAGGTATATATTTTTTTTGACATATGGAGACTGTGGCATTGGCCGTGTCAACTATGGGATATGCTATATGGGATAATATGTTGACTTGGATGGTATCTACTGATCCAGATGCATCTATATTGCATCTTCTGTGGCTTCGACTATTGTTTATGAGTATATTTTTATGTGTTTTTTCTGTAAAAGAGAAGACTCCAAGTCGTCCAACGTGGTGGTGGTTGAAATTTTCGTTGGTGGCTTATGTTATTCCGTCAATCGCGTATACGCTATCTGTACTATGGGAAGGTTATCGTATTTCAGTATCTTTGCAATCGTTTATTCCACTGGTGGTCGTTTGGAGGCTGTCCATACCACTTTCTGAAAAACGGTGTGCTGCTATTATTCTTACTTTGGTCGGTACTGGAGTGATATGGACTTCTTTGTCTTGGCAACATGGTTTGTGGGTGATGTGGGCCTCTTTGTTGGCATCAGTGTTTCAAATATTTTCTACAGCTGAATTTTTCGTTATGATATCTCGTGTGAAAGAGAATAAAGTACGTGTAATGGCTATTGGTTCTGTGATAGCCGTATGTATTATGTTTTTATCGATGACTTTTTTCGTTCATCCTAAATATTTATTTATTTCTGCTACTAAAAACACTAAAATATGGAGTTCTATATTAATTTTATGTTCTATACCTATAGGTATTAAATATTGGCTTGTTGCTTGGTTATCCGGGCGTTTAAGCCCTGATGGTATCGCGATATTCGAATGTATACATCCGATAGCTACGTTGTCCTCTGATATTTTTTGGAATAGAGATATTTTCGAGTGGGTGGATGGTATAGCGATTGTTTTTTTCTTATTTGGGTGGATTTTATACCCAAAAACGAATATATAGGCATGTGTATGCAATTGAAGTATGCTTAATCACCAGGCAATTTGGTGTCAATGTGCGTCAGTTTTACATATAGTATTTGCGTTAACATGTTTGGCATCTTTCCAAAGTTCTTTTATAGGTATGAATATTCTATGGTGTTTTCTTTTTGGATGTTCAGGATTGGTTCACTTTATTTGTGGAGAACATGGACCTGCATTTGGAATTTCTGTAGAAAAATGGTTGAAAGCAGAAATATTTATGGAACATTTGAACGTTGCAACCATTTTTGTTTGGAATATTCCTATAGATTCGTTTATTACAAGGGTAATCGCATCTGTTGTGATAGCAATTCTTCAGAAAAAAATTAAGAATGTTTACAGCTGGTCTTTTATATCGTTATGTGCATTTATAAATGTACCAATGTTTTATAAATGTGTACCGATTGCCTTTTGTGTATCTAAATTATTATCGGATTATTATTTTAGAAAAATAAACCAAAAATCAATGAGATCGAATGAATTAAAATTGGCATATATGTGTTATGCAATTTATATCATGTCCGAAGCTTTAATGTTGTGGCATTTGCGGTGTTTCCACCGTTTTCCAGGAACTATACGTTGGAAATCAATTGTAATGGGTTTATTTTCCATTATGATGTCTTCTTTATATGGGTATAATTATTGTTTGTCAACAAAATTGAGTTCAAATGCAATTATAATACATGGTGGACATCGTATGGCTGCGTCATTGACGGCGGCTAAAAAATGTCCCGTTTGTAAAAGACATTTACAGACATTGGATATGGAATCTTCATTTAGTGATGGGTTCTGAAATGATCATACCCGCTGCCATATCATCTTTGGCATTTTCTATATTTTCTAGGTAAGACGCTGCGTTTTTTTTTGAATAACCATGTAAATGACATTCGTATAATGTTCTTCTGTTTGATACCCCATCTGTTTGTACAATGCCTACTACTCTTTCATCCGATTCTATTTGATGAATATACACATGTATCATATCCAATGGAACTTTTGTATGTACTCTTTCCGCACAATCACCATATGTTGCCATATTTTGGCCTTTTGCAACGCCATTTATCATAACAGAAGATCCCCAATTTTGATACATGTGTGGAAATAAACGTATAGATTGTGTTCCAAAACGTATTGAAGGATTGGAAAACCGTATGTGCATATTAGATACCCATTGCATGTTCGATTGATTGATCTGTGCGTGTTTTTTTTTATAGTCAATATCATATATCATAATAGGTCTGTGTTCACCGTTACTATCCCTAACCCGATGTCTGCTTGCATTCCATCGATTGTAGCAGACATTTCTAGGGCGATCTACTAATTTTAAATATTTATTAAACAAATCGAGGTCATCCCATACATGAGCGACAGAACATGTATGAATTCTATTATTATAAATTAATAGTGCTTCAGAATCTCCTATATTGGTTGTAATGGCCCATCTTTGTTTATTGTGGTTTATAATAGTCATGTATGCGAATGTAGCTCCAGAATGATCATGGGGTGACTCAGCCATGTATTGAACAAGTTTTTGTCTTATATTGATTTCAACTTTTAATGGTGAATGTAAAATCAAATCTTGTGGATCACATAGAGAATATTTATGCATTTCTATTGCATCTAAAGCCGCTTGTTGTCCGTTGTGACCATGACCATCCGCTACATAAACGGCATTTTCCGAATGGCCAAAAATATCTTGCCCAGCTGATCCATATTCATCTGAGTAAATATCTTCTATATTATGATGTTTTGGCCCTTTGATTCCGGATGAGCTTGTTTTAATGGTATAGTTATATTCGCTAGTATCGTGGGTAAGTATTTGATGATGTATCTTTCCATTGATACTACCGTCCGGAATAGATAAAACAGATGTCTTCCACATACATACTTTAATTTTTTTGTGATTAAATAGTTATAAAACCAAATCTCTTTTTTTTTTGGTTTCTATCTGTTTTATCCTAGATATCAATTTCTCTATGACTTTATCAGGCCATGAATCTTTACTACATACATCTTGAAAACTTTCTGTTAGAATATCTTGGTCTTGGTCAGCTAAAGCCCAAGCTGTACCTGTAATATTACCCAATAAAATAACAATGAAAATCCACAAATTTGATCCTACGATAAGAGCAATTCTTAAAAGAAAAATTATGGTCCATATACCTGTCCATAACAAATTGTAAGGGATTAATTTATCTCTTTTTTTGGAATGTTTTTTCTCAAGCAAAATTTCCCTACACGATTGCGATATTCGTAACCATGCAACATTTGAGAATATTTGTAAAGTAAATGCTAAAATTAACAAAGACATAAACCACTGTATTCCTTCAAAATCATAACCAACTATATTTACGGACGAAGTACATAAAAATGTATTTTTACAGGGCATTTAAATAATATATTTATATATGTTTATATTATCTTTTTCTCTTTTTTTGTTTTGTATTGTTTAAATATAATTCTCCGTTTTCTACGAATACCGTAATATCCTTGCCCTGTTTATAAGCGTTTATACATGCATTTATAATTGGACATTTAACTTTATGATGTTGAAATCCTCTAGAAAGACCCCATAATGAAACGGCAATATTCGGTTGCTCACCATGCTTTGAACGGATTTTTTTAGTAATCGATTTGGCAAATCCGAAATCAATCATATAAACTCTTTCGTTTGTATCGGTCATTACATTTAGAGCGTTCATGTCCCCATGCAATATATTAATATCATCTAATCGGACCATTAAAGCACATAATTGATATTCAATTTCTTCTGGTAATTGGTGATAGACTTTTGCTGGTAGACTATGTAAGACTGGCATCGCGATATATTTTTCAATCATATTGGCGTCGTATACAGGTATAGATACACCTGCTTGGGCCGCTTTATTTTGGAATTCAATTTCTTTTTTGATTTTAGCAATAGATTTTTTTGGTTTAAATGTTTTTATGGCAATATTTGTATTTTTTTTAAGATTGTATTTTTCTCCAGAATGTGCTTTTTTTAGGGTGACCAAGTATGTTTTGCCATCTTTACCGTCTTCACCCAATTGCTCATAAAAATTCTCTAAATCATTTCTGGAAAAATCACACAAAGACATGGTTTGGTTTGTATTTTAGTTGTAAAATAATTTTAGAATATGTATAAATTATTCAATTTTGTAAGATTATACGGGGA
>Ga0302137_1001377_pt1 | contig 10978 bp, 10 predicted proteins | sample CBN3_SCM_MG_FD_203127 | JGI IMG/M metagenome (GOLD analysis project Ga0302137, IMG submission 203127) | Marine microbial communities from Western Arctic Ocean, Canada - CBN3_SCM | ecosystem: Environmental > Aquatic > Marine > Oceanic | place: Canada: Western Arctic Ocean | collected 2017-09-15 | reverse complement strand
GAGGCGGGTGCAATGACGTTCCACGCCAGGGGTTTTTCCCATGGACCCCATGAAAACGCCTTGCAGCGGGCGCTGGACAGGCGTGACGCCGAGGGCGGCTATATGCTGGATGGCTATGCCGTCATGGTTGAAACGAATTTGCCGCTCACCGTATCTCCCTGGGCGGAATCGGTGGAAGAAACGGACTATCCCAATAGTTGGCGGCGTTAAGCTAAATTTAGGAGCACTTGCATGAAATCGTTGCGCATTTTTGTGGTGGGCGCCGGGTTGGGTGGTCTTGCGGCGGCGTCTTGTCTGCGTCGATCTGGCTTTGATGTTACCGTATTTGAACAGGCGGCGGCGCTGGGCGAGGTGGGCGCCGGCGTTCAAATTGGACCGAACGCCGTGCGAGTCTTGCATCAAATTGGGATTAAGGATGGATTCGAAAAAGTCGCTGTTCGACCGATATCGCTGGATGTTAGGGATTGGGAAACCGCTCGGATTATCAATACGATCACGCTGGGCGACACTTATGAAGCGCGATATGGACTGCCATATTATCACGTGCATCGGGCGGATTTGCACACCTTGCTGGCAGACGCCTTTGAGGCTGTCGCGCCGGGTTGTATTCGCTTGAACGCGAAATGTATCGGATTGGAACAACTCAACTCGGAGGTCCGTTTGACTTTCGATGATGGGACGTCAGCGGTAGGCGACGTGGTGATCGGTGCGGACGGTATTCATTCCAGCGTGCGGGAGGCTTTGTTCGGGCCAGATAATCCTCATTTCACGGGCATGGTGGCGTTTCGCGGTACAGTGCCCCTCAACCGTTTGCCGCCGGGTTTGATTGAATGCAAAGGCTATAACTGGTCGGGACCACACCATCATTTTGTCCATTACCTTTTGAAAGGCGGCTCTTTGGTGAACTGCGTGGGCGTGTGTGACCAGGATGACTGGCGGGTTGAATCATGGTCGGTGGAAGGCGATATGGACGAGTTCCGAAATGAATTCACGGGGTGGCATGACACCATTCAAGCGTTGATCGGTGGGATGGATAGCTGCTTCAAATGGGCACTGTACGACCGCGAACCCCTGGCGCAATGGAGCCGGGGTCATACGACATTGCTGGGCGACGCCTGCCATCCCATGCTGCCATTTCTGGCGCAGGGGGCGTGTATGGCGATTGAGGATGGCTATGTGCTGGCTCATTGCCTTCGCACGCACGATTCTGCTGAGGCGGGGCTGAAGGCTTATGAGACAATTCGGTTGCCTCGTGTCAGTCGGGTGCAGTTTGGCGCGCGCGAACGTGGCAAGACACTACACATGTCGGACCCGAAAGCGATGGCCAAACGTAACGCCCAGAACGCCGCCGACCCTGCGATGCGCGCGCGGGAAATGGACTGGATTTACGATCATGACGTGGCCGCTGAATATGGCGTGCTCAACGAGCCACAGCCAGCAAATAGATGATGCCCGCTGCGACCAGCGCCATGCCCACCAATTCCTTTGGCGACGAACGTTCTTTGAAGAACAGCACGGAAATGGCCAAGGTGAAAATGAATTCGATCTGTCCTAATGCTTTTACATAGGACGGACTTTGAATGGTCATTGCGGTGAACCAGCCGATGGAGCCGATGATGCTGGTCAGGCCGACAAAGGCGCTGACCTTCCATTCCCGCAATAAGATGCGGAACTGGTCTCGTTCTGCGACGAGGAGATAGGTGCCCAAAATCGTCGTTTGGATGCATACCACCGTCATCAACGTTAGCGCAGCAGTGAACAGGAAATCGGAATCCCCAAGGGACAAGCTGGCTTTACGAAGCAAAAGTGACGAAAACGCGAACGCCAATCCGGATCCCAATCCAATCGCTGCAGATTTGTTCCAGAGTCTTGTCACCATCGCCCCGCTGGTGCGCACAACCGTGATCAGAAGGACCCCCGACACGCTGACGCCAATGGCGAACCAACCTTGCAATTGAATAACTTCGTTGAAAAATAGCGCACCCACGATAGCAGTCAGGAAGGCCTCAGTACGCGCGTAGGTTGTTCCCGTTGCAAAATTTCGGAGTGAAAACAGATAGATCAACAATGTTGTGGCGGCGATTTGCATCAACCCCATCGCCAATGAAAACCCGAGAAACGTAGTCGACAGAATAGGAAATGATTTGTCGTATTTATTCTGAATAATCAGAAAATACAGAATCGCGAAAGGCAGCCCGTACAAAAATCGCACAAAAGTTACGGCAAATGGCGAGAGGTGCGCGGTCAGATGTTTCTGTCCGCCGGTGCGAACCGCCTGCGCCGTTGACGCCATCAAGGTCAGGTAAACCCAGGTCCAAGAATCCATGAATGCGCCGTCCAATTGTGCGTGCTGGGGCGTGATCCTGAATCTTGACCTGGATCAACGGGGAAGAGTGCCGCGGTTGGTAAAACTTGAAGTCGTTGGAAAAAATACAGGTAGGAGAATGGACATGCCAGGCATCTTAGACGCATTGTATAAGGATCACGTTAATGTGGCGGTTTTGTCGCGGGTGTTGGAATGCCAATTTATGGTGTTCGACGGTTCCGAACCAATGGATTATGACATTGTCGGCGACATCCTAGCGTATTGCCGGGACTTTCGTGGTATTCGTCATCATCCAATTGAAGATCTCCTGTATACTGTCGTACGCGGGTTAAATCCAGAATTGGCGATGGAGACCGCGCCAATTGTTTCGGAACACGAAGCGTTGTCAGGTTTAGTGGCGGAGGTGTCGGTTATGTTGAGCCAGGTGCTTATGGAAATGCCAATTCCCGGCGACCCCACCAAAAGCACGCCCTTGGGTATCCGTGCGGCCATACGGTGATAAGCACGTCCCAAACGTTCATTTGCGTTTTCTTCTCCATGCACGTTCTTTTGCTGCATCTATTTTTTCGGCGGAGGCGTGGCGCGGCTGTGATTCACATCAAGAGCGATGGCGAAGATATTGCGGCGCGCCAAACAGGTTTTCCATGGCGGATTGGGAATCCGAGAAATCAATCCATTCGTCTTCCAGGACGGTTAGACCTTGTTCGACGGCGGGGCGTTCCAAAATTTCGCCATACCATTCGGTCACACGCGGGTAATCTTGCAGGGTCAATCCCATCATTTTATGAATTCGCACCCAAGGAAAACAGGCAATGTCCGCAATGGAGTAATCCCCCGCCAGGTATTCCATGTGATCCAGGCGCCGTTCCATCACATTCAACAGGCGGTAACTTTCCTTGGTGTAACGGTCCACGACGTAAGAGAAGTTTTCCGGTGCATATCGATGGAAATGCTGCGCCTGGCCAAACATTGGTCCGATGCCGGATGATTGGAACATCAACCACTGAATAACTTCGTAGCGGCCCGCTGTGTCGGGCGGGACCATCTTGCTGGTTTTGTCGGCTAGATAAAGTAGGATCGCGCCGGATTCAAACACCGTGTAGGGTTCGACCGTCGGGCCTTCATCATCGACGATGGCGGGTATCTTGTTGTTGGGACTGATGGCCAGAAAATCTGGCTCGAATTGCGCGCCTTCGGTAATGTCGATGGGATGAACTGAATAGGGCAACTCGGCTTCTTCCAGCATGATATGGACCTTTTGTCCGTTCGGCGTTGGCCACGTGTAAAGATCAATCATCGTGTTGGCGAGCTCCAGTTTTGATCAAAAAAAGTCTCAATGGTTAGTGTCGATTAGCAAATGTATGCATAATCGAAATGGCCCAGGGACGGTCAAACTGGGACTTTAAAAGGAATAAGAACCTATATTTTATGCATTGTCAAGTCCGCCAACGAGGCGCTGTCGCGGGTGAGGCGCCGTTTAATATTTGGAATGCCTATCAGTCAACACGATTATTTTTTCAACCTCCCGTTATAAACTTAATTTCCCCTTAATTTTACGATGTATGTCCAGCCTTTGTCTTGCCACGTTCTGACAAAGCGATCCCGAATAACACCAGTGTAAGGGCAATTGTATGGTGCATTTCGAAGGACTCATCCAGAAATGTCACCGCCAGGATTGATGCGAATACGGGCACTAAGTTAATGAAAACGCCGGCGCGTCCAGGGCCAATGAGCGCGACGCCGCGAATGAAGAACGCTTGCGCCAACATTGATGGGAATACCGTAACCGCCGCGACAATGGCCCATCCTTCTTGGCTCGGCCACTGCAGTTGACCAAGCATCGCTTCGGCCAGGACCATGGGGATAGAGGTGACAAATGCTGAGACCGCCAATACCGATAGCAGCGCCAACGAAGACACCGCAGGGCAGCGGCGCAGGCCGACGGCGTAGGTTCCATACATAACAGAGGCACCGAGCATCAGTAGATCGCCCCGATTGAAGGCTAGCGCGGCAAGGCGTGCCAGGTCTCCGGCCGACGCGAGCACTGCGATGCCCACGATGGTGGCTAGGACTCCCGCAACTTGCATGCGCGTGACGCGGGTCTGGTAGGCTAAATAGGCTCCAATGATAACGACCATCGGCATGGCACCTTGGATGATGCCCATATTCACCGCTGTTGTTGAATACGCGGCGACATAGAACGTTGCATTAAAGGCAGCGAATCCAAGCGCACCCATGGCGAATAAATACGCTAAATTTGGGCGCAGTAAGGGCCAGTTCTGCAGAATTTGGCGTCGGGCGAAGACCGATAGCAATAAGGTCACACCTAGCCATCTCAACGCCACCAGCACCATCGGTGACACTTCGCCAATGGCAAGTTGGCCAAACACTGCATTGGCGGCCCAGCACATCGCGGTAATTGTGAGCAACACATAGGCGCGACCATTTCGCGCGGCGTCGCTCAAGTCAGAAGGGGAGGGCTGCGTCATCGTCTAAATATGAATGTCGACAAGGGCATTGTGTTTTGCAATTGTTTAATCCGATCATGGCCAAACAAATATCAGTGAAATATCCGTGAAATTTCAAAAGTAGATGTGACATGTCACAAACGACGGTAATACGTAGCGCCGAATGGATCATTGGCTGGAATGGCGAACGCCACGTGTTCCTACGCGATGGCGACCTCGCCTTCAAGGATGGCGTGATTGTGCAGGTAGGGGGACGTTTCGATGGCGCCGTTGATGAGGAGATTGATGGTGCGGACCGCATGGTGATGCCCGGGCTGGTCAACATTCATACGCACCCGACTAGCGAACCCTTGCGTAAGGGCGTTACCGATGAAACCAGAAGTCCGGCGTTTTGGCATAGCTCGCTGTATGAATATTTAACATCGATTGGTAATGACGCCGACGGCGTCACTCCCAGCATGCGTGTGGCGTTTGGGGAATTGGCGCTATCCGGTGTGACCACGGTGGTGGATTTGTCGATCCCGTTCGATGGCTGGCTCGACGTGATGGTGGAAAGTGGCCTGCGTTGCGTTGCGGCACCAATGTTTCGGGATGCAACGTGGTTCACCCGAAATGGCCACGCGCTTGAATATGACTGGAACGAAGCGGCGGGACGGCGCGGGTTTGAAGATGCCCAACGATTGATTGAACTGGCGCGTCAGCATCCCTCCGAGCGCCTTTCTGGCATGGTCGCTCCGGCACAGATCGACACCTGTTCCGCCGATCTATTGCGCGACGCTCATGATTTTGCCGAAGAACGCAATCTGCCGTTTCAAATCCACGTCTCGCAAAGTGTGACGGAATTTCACGAAATGATCCGACGTCATGGGCGAACGCCCGTGCAATGGATGGCTGAAATTGGTGTTTTGAGCGAACGCTCGATCTTGGGTCACGCGATCTTCCTGGATCATCATCCCTGGCTGCACTGGACGACCAATGACGATAAACGACAAATTGCGGAAGCAGGTGCCAGCGTGGCGCATTGCCCCACCGTGTTTTCCCGGCGTGGCATCACCCTGCGGACCCTGGGTGGGTATTTGAAAGAAGGGATTAATGTAGGCATCGGTACCGACACCTATCCACATGACTTTCTGGATGAAATGCGCAGCGCCATGATGTATGCGCGCGTCATTGGTGAATCCGTTGCGGACTTGGAAACAGCCGATATCTTTCACGCCGCGACCATTGGTGGTGCGCGGGCCTTAGGCCGGACCGATATTGGACGCTTGGCGCCGGGGGCTGCGGCGGATGTAGTTGTTGTCGATTTGAAACACCCGGCCATGCGACCGGTTCGTGATCCGTTACGTAGTCTTATGTATGTTGCGGGGTCACGGGCGGTGCGCGATGTCTATGTCAGTGGCGAACAGATTGTCGCCGATGGTGCTTTGTTGACTATTGATCTGGAGACGGCGCTGGATGAATTGCAAGCGGCGCAGGCGCGGTCGTTGGCACGGGTGCCGGAACGTGACTGGGCGGGGCGAAGCGCCGATAAACTGGCACCCCTGTCGTTACCGACAGAGTTTTAAAAGGGGAATGAACATGGCGGACCGTTTTGATTGGGTGGACCAAGGTGTGGAGGACGCGCTTGATCCGGCGCTGCCCATATGTGATCCGCATCATCATTTGTGGGATTTACCGGATTACCGGTACGTGTTGGATGAAATTCTGAGTGATACGGGTAGCGGGCATAATGTACGCTCCACCGTCTTTGTCGAATGCGCGTCGATGTATCGCGCCGACGGACCCGAAGCGATGAAGCCGGTCGGGGAGGTCGAATTTGTGAACGGCGTCGCCGCGCAAAGTGCCAGTGGAGCCTTTGGCGACACCCGTGTGGCGGCGTCCATCGTCGGGCACGCCGATTTAACCCTGGGCGCGGCGGTGGCCGATGTTCTGAACGCGCAAAAGCAGCGCGCGCCGGATCGGTTTACCGGTATTCGCCATTCCGCCGCCTTTGATTCCAGTGACGCCATTCGCAACGGACACACCAAACCAACACCGGGGTTGTTGGGTGAAACCTCGTTTTGTGAAGGGTTCGCGCAACTGGCAGCGTTGGATTTGAGTTTTGATGCGTGGTTGTTTCACCCTCAAATCTCCAGCTTGACGGCCCTGGCCCGCGCGTTTCCGGATACCGCAATTGTCCTGGATCACGTAGGTGGTGTGCTGGGCATTGGGCCTTACGAAGGGTGTCGCGATGAGAATTTCGCAGTCTGGTCGTCGGCGATCTCCGAATTGGCGCGGTGCGCGAACGTGTCCGTTAAACTTGGTGGGCTGGGCATGAAGTCGGTCGGCAAGGCGTGGCATAAGCGCCCAGCGCCGCCATCTTCCACCGAATTGGCGGCGGCCTGGGCACCGTATCTGATGCATTGTATCGAGTCGTTCGGACCGTCGCGCGCCATGTTCGAAAGCAACTTCCCCGTCGACAAAGCATCCTGTGGCTATGGCGTTTTGTGGAATGCATTCAAGCGTGTGGCCGCTGATTTTAGCGCCGATGAAAAGGCGATGTTGTTCCACGATACCGCCGCGCACGTGTATCGCGTGCCTGACGTTTCGATCTGATTTAACAGGAGAGCTAAAGTTGAGCGAATTCACTGATGACCAAACCGCCACCCGGGACATGACCCGGGATTTTGTTGCTAAGGAAATAGCGCCCTTTGCAGCGCAATGGGATAGGGAGGGGGCCACGCCGTTGGACACCTTACGGCGGTTGGGCGCGCTGGGCTTATTTGGCATGACCGTGCCGGGGGAATGGGGGGGCGCGGAAATTGATTTTGTTGGCTATGTTTTGGCGACCGAAGAATTGGCGTATGGGGATGCGGGCGTTTGCAACGCCGTTAACGCGACCAATTCCTATTGTTTCAAAGTGCGTGATTTTGGGACAGCGGCGCAGAAAGAGGAATTCCTGCGTCCTGTCGCAAGTGGCCAGAATATTGGTTGTATGTTGTTGACGGAACCGCACACAGGGTCAGATGCTGCCAACATTCGCACGCGGGCGGAATTTCAGGGTGATCATTACGTCGTAAATGGCGCGAAGACCTTCATCACGTCGGGTCGTTCGTCGGACATGGCGGTCTTGATCGCCGTGACGGACGCGGCGGCGGGCAAGCGGGGTATATCAGCCTTCCTCATCCGCACGAACCAACCGGGGTATATTGTTGCGCGCGAGGAAGTCAAAATGGGTCACCGTGCCAGCGATACCTGTGAAATCATACTCGACAACTTAAAAATACCAGCGGCCAATATGCTGGGAGAGCCAGGACAGGGTTTGCGGGTGGCTTTATCGGGTCTGGAAAGCGGGCGCATCGCAGTGGCGGCGCAGGCGGCGGGAATCGCCCGTGCCGCGCTCGACGCCGCCATGGCTTACGCCCAGGAACGCGAGGCGTTTGGCAGGAAAATTTTCGACCATCAGGCGGTTGCGTTCTCGCTGGCAGACATGGCGATGGATATCGAAGTCGCGCGGCAAATGGGCCATCACGCAGCGCGCATGAAACAGGCGGGGAAGCGCTGCGTGAAAGAATCGTCCATCGCTAAGCTGTTCGCGTCGCAAATGTGCGAACGCGTTTGTTCTGCGGCGATTCAGGCGCATGGCGGCGTCGGTTACACCAACGATTACCCGGTAGAAAAACTGTATCGCGACGCGAAGGTGTTGCAAATTTACGATGGCACAAACGAAGTGCAGAAAATCATTATCTCCCGGGAATTGGCCTCGGAATATAGCTAGAACAAATTCCTAGCGCCCGGTCCAGTGGGGTGGACGCTTTTCGGCGAAGGCGCGAGGGCCTTCTAAGGCGTCGTCGGAGAGTTCACGGCGCCTCATGGACTCGTGTCGGGTGTAGTAGGCTTGCGCCAGTGGATGGTCCAACCCACGCATTGAGGCCTCTTTGGTGGCGCGAACCGCCAGCGGTGCACATCGCAGAATATCCGCTATCCATCCATCGACCGTCTCGTCTAGCTTGCTCAAAGGGACAACTTCGTTGACCAGACCCAGTTGATACGCGCGTTTCGCCGACATATGGCGTCCTGTCAGCATGTACCCCATCGCTGGTTTTAGTCCAATTTGGCGCGGCAGCCTGTGAACGCCCGCAGACCCCGCCATCAACCCGCGTTTAGGTTCGGGCAGGCCGAATTCGGCGTGATCGGCGGCGATGATGATGTCGCACGCCATCGCCTGTTCCAATCCACCGCCCAGCGCAAAGCCGTTGACCTTAGCGATAATAGGTTTTGGAAAATGCCATCGCTCGATCAAGCTGGTGGTCTCATCGATGAGTTTTTCCCAATGCATCCGTTGCGCGTCATCCGCGTTGCGTTCGCGCGCACGGTGCTTCAAATCGGCACCCGCACAAAACGCTCGCTCCCCCGCGCCCGTGACAACTACGACCCAAATATCATCGTTTCTTTCGCATTCGTCATAATGTTGGGAAAGTTCCCAGCGAAGCTGCGGGTTTAGCGAGTTCATCGCTTCGGGTCGGTTGAGGGTGATCTTCGCGACGTGACTGTTCACCTCGAAAGTTGACACGGTTTGGGTGTCGGCCTGTGTTCCTGCGCCCATTGGTTCCTCCTGGTGTGTCTGTTGAAATTATAAAGACCAGACTAAGACGTCCGTTGCGGGGGATCAAACTGAGACACCTCGATACTAGTTCTACAGGAGCTCATCCCATGTCCGAATACGGCGCCGCCGCATTTGATTTAAACGCAACCCAGGATTTTTGCGCATACTTGTTAGTTTTCGTGGCTAGACGACATGCCCGATGACGCCGTGTATGTGGCGCGATGGGGGTAATGGATTGGCTGTGCGTTGGCCGGTAGCGGTCATCTGCTGGTCACTAAATCGGCGTCAGTGTTGGCGGCGGTGGGCCGTTGGCCACGGTTACCTTGCCCAAATGACATTCACCACACTCTGATTATGTGTGAGTGCAGTTCGCCCCATGCGTCAGAACGAACCGCAAACCCATCACACGCATCTTTAGGCGATCAGGGGGTGCCGGACCGTGATGTAGGCACGATGCGTTTTACGACAATGCCCGACCGATCCATCATGTCGGGAATGCGGGGCGAGATGTTGTTCTTCCACTCGTTGCTTTCATAGACCGCTGCGTACAACGCCACGCGCTCTTCTTCGCTTTCAAACCGTCGCGACCAGTAATAGGCCGTGTCGTCTTCTTCATCCCGGAAACTGCCGGTGATCACCATGCCCTTGCCGATTTGGAAAGGGATGATGACCTCTTCCATGTAGAGGACCCATTCGTCCATCTTGCCAGGCAGGGTTTTGTACTGACGGAATTCGTAAAACGCCATTGTTCTTCACTCTTTCAAAATTATTGATATGCTAAGTGGTAGGGAAACCGCATCGGTTTGTCTAATGCTGTTCATTTAGGAGCCCCGCCGTCGGCCTTGTCTAGAATCCTGCCACTGCATCAACAAAATGCCGCCCAGTACCATGGATCCGCCGATAACCTGGCTCAGTGTCATCGCTTCGGTGAACAGGAAATAGGCGATAATGATGCTGGCGACCGGCTGCAAATTGTTCAACATGGAGGCCTTCGGTGCGCCGATATGGCCAATCGCGGCGTAGAAAAACGGGATCGAGCTGCCCTGAAAGAAAATCACGCCCAGCGCGCCAATCCAGCCCATCTGCGTGACCGGCAGGGTGATTCCGCCGGTAAACACGGCGATCACAATGAGTATGACTGATGCTACCACGGTCATGTGAAAGGTCATGACGAACGGGTCCACATGTTGCATCTTCCGGCCGATCCACGACGCGTTCATTGCACAGGCAATGCCAGCGGTCAGCCCAATCGCCACGCCGCGCCAATCCAGCATCTCCAGATCGACGCCCAACATCACGGCCAGGCCGGAAAACGAGGTCGCCAGCGCTGTGATCTTCACAGCCCCCAGCCGTTCATGGTCCCACGCCGCCATGATGATCGCCACAAGTGGCGGATAGATGAAAAACAGCAACGCGGCAAGACCAATGGGGATGTATTGCACTGAGCCGATATTGCCGTAATACATGAACGACACCAGCCCGCCCAACCACAGACATTGCCGCCACACCGTCCACGACACCCGCAGCCCTCGGCCTAGCACCAGACACATCGTGCCCACCATCAACGTGCCATAAACCCCGCGTACGGCCGAAATCGAC
>Ga0302137_1001376_pt1 | contig 10979 bp, 10 predicted proteins | sample CBN3_SCM_MG_FD_203127 | JGI IMG/M metagenome (GOLD analysis project Ga0302137, IMG submission 203127) | Marine microbial communities from Western Arctic Ocean, Canada - CBN3_SCM | ecosystem: Environmental > Aquatic > Marine > Oceanic | place: Canada: Western Arctic Ocean | collected 2017-09-15 | reverse complement strand
TCGACATTGCCATCAACCACCACGGCGCGGCGATCAAAGGCGATGGCGGTCACCGCCGCCGCCGTGTAAGGGCCAATGCCAGGAAGATTTCGCAAAGCACCTTCGGTATCGGGAAACCGGCCATTGTGGTCAGCGACCACGGCCTGCGCGCACTTGTGCATGTTGCGCGCCCGCGCGTAATACCCTAACCCCTGCCAGGCGTGCAGAACGTCATCCAGCGCCGCGATCGCTAAATCATGCACCGTTGGCCAGCGCGCGACGAAGCGTTCAAAATAAGGGCCGACTGTGATGACGGTCGTTTGCTGCAACATAATTTCGCTGAGCCAGACCCGATACGGGTCAACAACACCATCGGAAACGGCGCGCCACGGCATAACCCGGCGATGCCGGTCGTACCATGCCAAAATTTTAGTTGCGGATCCGTTGTTTTCAGACCATTCCATGAGGCGTAGTTATATACCATCCCAACCCCGAAGCACAAAAATTAAGGTGCCCCTATGCCTGCAAATGACTGGAAAAATCAAAAAAATTCAGCGTTCAAGCGCGGCGGCGCGTCCAAACCATTCAAGCGCGGTGGCGCACCGAGACCATTATCGGCAAATATTCCGGACATCACCAAAAAAACGCTAGGCAAACGCGGTTTGGCTGAAGGCGGCTTGATCACGGATTGGGTGCGAATCGTGGGGCCAGAGCTCGCTGCGTCCTGCCAACCCGAACGGCTGGCGCATCCTCCGCGCGAACGCAGCGGCGGCACCTTGCATATCCGCGTCTATGGCGGCGCCGCCACGGAGTTACAGCATCTCGAACCCTTGGTGCTGGAGCGAATTAACGGGCATTTTGGATACCGGGCGGTCGCCAAACTTCGCCTGATTCACGCGCCTTTATCGGGCCGTAGCGAACGCGTGGCTGAGCCGAAAGATTCTGAATTGCCACCTCTGGATTCGCAAAGCGCCGCGGAATTGGACGCCCTTCTCGCCATTGTCGACGATCCGGAACTTCGCGCCTCGCTGGGCCGCATTGGTCGCGCTATCATGGCCCGCAGCGCCGCCGCGACACGCAGGTGATCGCGACCGCCTTGATCAGTCCACATTCACCCTCATATACTCACATGATTATTTTGGCGTTCCCCGTGGTCTGATCAAAACGCTAGGTTCCCGGGCATTTCGTGAATCACGACCACCATGTTATTGATTTGGTGGGGCAACTGATCAAAACGGATGGGCACCATCCGTTTCGGTTGCACCACTGGTTTGAATTGGAGACAAAATTGGCGCGACTGATTTCGATACTTATTACGTTATTTGCCCTAATTGGCGCGAACGCCGCCCTTGCAGCGCCGCCCAGCAGCGCGGATGCGTTGAAGGACAGGATTATGGGTGATCCCAAGGCGCCCATCGAAATTATCGACTATTCTTCGATGACCTGCCCGCATTGCCGCGTCTTTCACACCGAAATCCTACCTCTTTTAAAGAAGAAATACATCGACACAGGCAGGGCCCGCCTGGTCTTTCGCGACTTTCCGTTCGATAAGACGGCGTTGCTGGCGTCGGTTCTGGCCCGGTGCGGGAACCCCAAACGATATTTCAGTTTTCTGGACGTTTTGTTTCAGCAACAACCCAATTGGGGCGTCGCGCCCGACGCTCAAAAAGCCCTGGCGCGAATTGGAAAGCTTGGCGGATTGAGCGAATCGGATTATCAGGCTTGTCTAAGCGATGAAGCGATTATCGATGGTATTATTGAAAGTCGACTTGTTGGCTCAAAGAAATTTGAAGTTTCCTCGACGCCGACCTTCATCATCAACGGACCGAAAGGTCAAACACGCGTTGAAGGCGCGATGCCATTAGAGGCCTTCGATAAGGCGATTCTAGAGGTCTCACAATAATCCGCCAAAAGCCGTCTGCCGAAAGCCGTCTATGGAAACCGGGGGCTCCAAACGAGTGCATTTCAGTAAACTTCGCGTAACGGGGTTTAAATCCTTCGTCGACCCGACCGAGCTCAGTATCGAGCACGGCATGACCGGCGTGATTGGTCCGAATGGGTGCGGCAAGTCCAATGTTGTCGAATCCCTGCGCTGGGTCATGGGCGAAACATCGGCCAAAAACATGCGTGGCGGGGAGATGGACGATGTCATCTTTGGCGGCACCACGACCCGACCTCAACGCAATTCCGCCGAAGTTGTCTTGCACATCGATAACGCCAGTCGTACAGCGCCCGCGGCCTTTAACGATTTGGCGGAAATTGAAGTCAGCCGGAAAATTGGTCGGGGCTCCGGGTCCACGTACCGGATAAATGGCAAGGAAACCCGCGCCCGCGATGTGCAGCTCCTGTTTGCGGATTTGGCAACGGGGGCGCACTCCACCGCTATGGTCAGCCAGGGCCGCATTGGCGCGCTGATCGGGGCGAAACCCACCGAAAGACGATCCTTGTTGGAAGAAGCCGCCGGCATCAAGGGACTACATTCGCGGCGCCACGAAGCTGAATTACGGCTGCGGGCGGCGGAAACCAATCTCGAACGTCTGGAAGATGTGATCGGCGCGTTGGAAGGCCAATACCAAAGCCTGCGTCGGCAAGTTCGCCAAGCCGCGCGCTATCGCCGTCTGTCCGAACAAATTCGCCAACACGAAGCCATGTTGTTGCATCGGCGCTGGGAAGACGCCAAACAGAACCTGGCAGATGCGCGCGCACGGCTGTCCCAGGCAGAAGCGACGGTCGCCACGCGAACAGAGGCCTCAGCCTCAGCGGCCACCGTACAAGCTGAAGCAGCGGCGGGGCTTCCAGACCTTCGCCAACATGAAGCGAAAGCCGCCGCAGAATTGCAACGTTTGTTGCTGGCGCGCAGCGAACTTGAACGTGAAGAAATCCGACTGGTTGAAGCCCAACGCGAGAACACCAATCGCCTGTCCCAGATATCAAACGATATAGAGCGGGAAACGTCGCTAGCGGCGGATGCGGAAACCGCGGTGGCGCGTTTACAAGGCGAAGCGGAAACTATTGCCGCCGCCCGCGCAGGCGAAGAAGATGCAAAATTACTGGCGCACGCGGCGCTGGAAGACGCGACAGCCAAGACCGAAGCGACGGAGCGTGTGCTGGGCGATCTTTCAACCGAACGCGCGGAAATTGAAGGTCGCTGCACCGCATTGGCCCGCCAGCGCGACCAACTTGGCGCTCGCATTGAAACCCTGAACCGCCGGGCGTCGGATATGGAATCGGAGCGCGCCGCCCTGGCCGCCAAGGTTGAGGACGACACTGAACTCATCGCGGCGGAGCAGGCCATCAAGGAGATGGACGCAGCACTAACGGGCGCGCAAGCGCAGGCCGAATCCCACGAAGGCGCGCTTACCCAGGCTCAGGAATCCGAAGGCATCGCGCGTCAGGCAGCGGACCAAGCTGAATCAGGGTTAAAAGAGCTACAAGCAGAAATTCGGGCCTTGTCGGAACTGGTCGACCCGATGGAAGGTGATTTCTTTGCGCCATTGATCAGAGGCATCGCAGTGGAGCCAGGGTATGAAGTGGCGCTTGGCGTTGCATTGGGCGAGGACATCCACGCTCCGGTAGACAGTAAAGCCCCGGCATTCTGGCACACGTTGCCGCCCTATGAGTCCATACCGTCCTTGCCCGATGGGGTTGAACCGTTGTCACAATTCGTGCGCAGCGTCCCAGCGCTGGCGCGCGGTCTGTCGCAAATAGGCGTCGTCGGCGTCGCCGTTCAAGGCGCGGATTTGCAAAGCGCGCTTCAACCGGGTCAGTGCCTCGTCAGTAAGACCGGTGCGTTGTGGCGTTGGGACGGATATACGCTCAGCGCGGGCGCACCAACGGCGGCGGCGGTCCGGTTGGGCCAGCGCAACCGGTTGAACGAGTTACGCGACCGTAAAGTTATGGAATCGCCAGCGGTTGAAAGGCTCGGCATGGCGCGAGACCATGCGCGCCAGACCCGTGCGGACGCGCAAGAATCGAGTCGCGCGGGGCAGGCGGCCCTGCAATCCGCATTTTCCCAATTGAGCGACGCCCGCCAACACCACGCCGCCGCGTCGAACGCCGCCAACGCCGCCCAATCCCGACTGACCGCCCTGGCCGAATCGTCCCACCAAGCGACCAGCGATTTGGAAGAAGCCGAACAACAATGGAAAACCGCGGCCCAGGCGCTGGAAGAATTGGACGACCCGGAAGCAAAGGCGCGCGAAATTGAACTTATACGGCGCGAACTGGCCGAACATCGCGCCACCCAAGTCGAACATCGCAGCGCGTTCGACCAGGTGCAGCGCGAAGTCGCCGAACGGTCGCGGCGCCTCTCACTCATCGAAGGTGAATTACAGTCCTGGCGGGGTCGCTCCGGCGGGGCGCGCGAGCGTATGACCGACTTGGAATTGCGACGGGCGGCGGAAGAAGAAGAAAAATTGCGCTTGTCCGGGCGCCCGGAAGAAATCACTGAACAGCGTGCCCAGTTGTTTGAAGCTCTGGAACAGTCCGAGGCCCGCCGGGACGCCGCCGCCGACAGGTTGGCGGAAGGAGAAACCCGCCAGACCAATGGTGACAAAGCGCTTCGTGAGGCGGAAGCCTTGATGGGTGGGGCGCGCGAAGACCGCGTGCGCCAGGAAGGCCATGTGGAGCAAGCCAACGGCGAAGAACGGACCGTGATCGAACGGATCAGAGAGCGCCTGGATTGCGCCCCGGACGCGGTCTTGGCGGTGGCAGAAATTGACCCTAATGCCGCGTTTCCAGACCATGCCGCTATCGAGATCAAATTTGAACGCCTGACGCGCGAACGCGACAATATGGGACCGGTTAACTTGCGCGCTGAAGCGGAAGCCGAAGAGCTGGAGCAGCAAATCACGTCGATGCAGACCGAACGGGAAGATTTACTGGCCGCCATCGCCCGGTTGCGGCATGGCATCTCCGCCTTAAACCGCGAAGGCCGGGAGCGGCTATTAGCCGCATTCGAAACAGTCAACGGCCATTTCCAGGAATTATTCGCAAAACTTTATGGCGGCGGACACGCGCATCTCGCGTTGACCGAAGCTGAGGACCCGTTGGAAGCCGGATTGGAGATCATGGCCAGTCCGCCGGGCAAGAAGTTGCAAATCATGTCGTTACTGTCTGGTGGTGAACAGGCGTTGACCGCGATTTCGCTTCTTTTTGCAGTTTTTATGACCAACCCGGCACCGATTTGCGTGCTTGACGAAGTTGACGCCCCATTGGACGACGCTAATGTGGACCGGTTTTGCGCGCTTCTGGATGAAATTGCCCATGACGGCGACACGCGATTCATCGTCATTACCCACCATCGAATCACCATGGCGCGAATGGATCGCCTGTATGGCGTCACGATGGGCGAACAGGGAGTCAGCCAGCTGGTGTCGGTCGATCTTCACGGCGCAGATTCTTTACATCCGGGAGGTTAGCCCTGGCTCTTGGGCAAGCTCGGGGAAAACGGCGGAATTACTTGATTAATACGAGTTATTTCAACCAATCGAAGACGAGGCATTGCGCCTTGACTTCAAAAGACCCCAACAGTATTGTGCGCGCGTTTTCAGCCGACGTGGACAGCTTGCATCGGAAGGATTTGTCCCAGGATTGGTCCCATGGTGAAAGATCAGAAACCATCAACGCTGCAAAATTTTGACGAGCGGCTTAGTGCTGCTCAAAGACGCCGGGACGATAAGTTCGGGGGGGATTCGGACAAGGGTGGAAAGACCAGTGGTCAAGGCGGAATAGGCTTCGCGTTCAAAATTGGTGCCGACATTGTTGCGGCGCTTATCGTTGGCGTAGGAATTGGGCTGATTTTGGATAGCTGGTTAGAGACGAAACCCTGGTTCCTGGTGTTGTTTTTTGTGTTGGGTGCGGCGGCGGGTCTTTTGAACGTTTTTCGCACTGTACGAGGATTTGAAATGACGGCAGGCTACTCCAAGCCTGGCGGCAAGGCCGCGGAACCTGATAAGGAACCGTAACGAAGGACGACCGGGGAAATATAGTGGCGAGCCCTTTACATCAGTTTGAGATCCATCCGATCATTCCCATTCAATTGGGCGACGCGGGCGTAGACGTGTCTTTCACGAATTCAGCGCTCTTTATGGTCCTTGCGATGGTGTTAATTTCCGGCTTCATGGTTTTGGGCATGCGCCGTAGCGCGATTGTGCCGGGCCGTTGGCAATGCGCTGCGGAAATGGCGTATGAATTCATTGCCAACATGCTTCGGGACACGGTCGGCCAGGAAGGCCGAAAATATTTCCCCTTTGTGTTCACAGTATTCATGTTCGTTCTGTTTGGCAATTTGCTGGGCATGGTGCCGTACAGTTTTACCTTCACCAGCCACATCGTGGTGACATTCGCTTTGGCGTTCATCATTTTTGTCGGCGTGACCATCTTGGGCTTCGTCAAGCACGGATTCCACTTTTTCAGCTTTTTCGTCCCGCCGGGGACACCGCTTCCGATGTACCCGCTGCTGATCCCCATTGAAGTCATTTCGTATCTGTCGCGCCCCATCAGTCTGTCTGTACGTTTGTTCGCCAACATGTTGGCGGGACACACGTTATTGAAGGTGATCGCCGGGTTTGTCTGGGCGCTTGGCGTCTTTGGCATATTGCCGCTGGCCTTTGTCGTCGCGCTGACAGGCTTGGAAATACTGATCGCCTGCCTGCAGGCTTATGTGTTCACGATTTTGACCTGCCTGTACATCAACGACGCGTTGCATCTGCACTAAGCGTTGGCCCTCTCATTCACGATTTAATCCCACACTGAAATTACATAGCTAAGAAGGAATCAAACTATGGAAGTAGAAGCCGCAAAACTTATCGGTGCCGGCCTTGCCGTTATCGGCATGATCGGGTCAGGTATTGGCATCGGCAGCGTGTTCTCGTCGTTTATTATCGCCGTGGGCCGTAACCCCGCCGCGAAGGACGATGTTTTCACCATGACGATGCTAGGCTTCGCGCTTGTTGAAGCCATCGCGTTGTTCGCGCTTGTTATCGCGCTTTTGATCCTGTTCGGATAATTGCGAAACCCCGGGTCCGGAGACTGTAATGCCGCAACTTGATCCGTCTGTCTTCCCAACCCAGTTGTTTTGGTTGGCGCTGACGTTCATTCCGCTTTATCTGATTATGTGGAAATCTGCTCTTCCGCGCGTGACAAGCGTGCGCGAAGCGCGGCGGGCCCGCATCGACGCCGACCTTGAAAAGGCGTCGACTCTCAGGACCGAAGCGGAAACATCATTGGCGGATTACGAAAAGACTATGGCGAACGCCGCAGCTAAGGCGCAAGCCACGATCCGGGAGGCGGCGCAAAAAACCGCCGACGCGGCAACAGCGCAGCGCGAAGAGTTGGCGGAAAAACTGGAAAACCAAACGGCCGAAGCCGAACGGCGCATCAGTGAAGAAAAAGACCGCGCGTTGGCCAGCATCGGCGACATCTCTAATGATTTGACCCAAGCGGCCGGCGCACGATTGCTGGGTGTCGATATCAGCGGAGACGAAGCGAAAGCGGCTGTCGACTCTGCCCTCGCCAGCGCGGGAGGGACCCAATAATGGATTTCCTGCAAGATCCCACATTCGCGGTTTTTGTTGCGTTTGTTATTTTTGTTGGGTTGCTGTTCAAGCCTATCAAAAAGGCGCTGGGCTCCAGCCTTGATAACAAAATTGCGCAAATCCGCAACGAAGTAGATGAAGCGCAACGACTGCGCGAAGAAGCGCAGGCGACACTGGCCGCCTATCAACGTCGACAGCGTGACGCTGTCCAGGAAATTGAAGCCATGGCAGCCCGCGCTCAAAGTGACGTTGAAGCACATGCCGCTGAAGCCGCCAAAGCACTGGAAGCGGCGTTGAAGCGTCAAGAACAACAGGCCCAGGAGAAGATTGCCCAGGCCGAAGCGACTGCGCTGCGCGAAATTCGCGATCAGGCCGTTGATGTCGCCATTGCCGCAACAACCCGGCTACTTACCAACAAACTCTCCGGCGATGCGGGCGACGCCTTGATCGAGCAGTCGATTCGCGATCTGCCGGACCGACTGCACTAAACAAACCACTGCAGTCCCGGTTTGCTCTAACGCCTCATTCGTTAGAAGGAATTCCCGTATGCCTGTCACCGTCGCCATGTACGATAAGTCGTTCGAACATATAGAGGCGCCACTGAACGCACTTAACCTTGATATCGTTGTCCACACGTTTGGTGATGATGGCCAATTTCAAATTAATGGCGCTGCGGTTGCCCCAGGCGACGTGGATGTCGATTATTTTTGGCTGAGTAGTCATGTCAATGATGGCGGGTTTCGGGGCAAGGCCTTTAATCTCGTGCTCGATTGTAAATCGGTTGGCGTATTGCAAACCTTCAACGCGGGCCTCGACAATCCAGCCTACAAAAAAATCTCCGATAAAGGCGCACGGATTTGCAACAGCAGCGCACAGGCGGTGGCGATCGCCGAATACACCATGGCGCATGTGTTGAGCCTGTATCACCCCATCGATTTGCAACGTAGCCAGCAGGCCAACAAGACATGGAAAAGCACGCCATTTCGCGAACTGTCGCGGACGAATTGGTTAATCTTCGGATATGGGCCGATTGGTCAGGAACTCGCCAAACGGGTTAAATCTTTCGGTGCCAGCACATCGGTGATCCGGCGGTCGCCCGCGACATCGGATGTCGTTGACAGGGCCGGGACCATGGCGGATTTAGAGACATTTTTACCCGATGCCGACATTGTTGTGCTGGCGTGTCCGCTCAACGACGACACGCGCGGATTCGCTGATACGCGGTTTTTCGCAGCAATGAAGAAAGACGCTATTCTGGTCAATATCGCGCGCGGCAAGTTGATTGATGATAACGCCATGATTTCCGCCCTCGACGATGACCAGCTTGCGATGGCGGTTCTGGATGTTTTTCATACCGAACCGCTACCGGAAAATGATCTGCTCTGGTCCCACCCCAAGGTGCGTATTACGCCGCACACGTCATACGCCGGGAACGGCGCGCGCGGCCGCTCCGATAAGCTTTTCCTCGACAACATCGCCCGGTTTTTGAAGGGCGAACCTTTCCCAGACGAAGTGCCGCCACAAGATATCGTCTAACCCTTAAGTCACCCGTAAGTTTCCGGCACCGTCAATGGTGCCGCTGCGACCGCAAAACTCTTCGGTCATCATGGCGCCGACGGTGTCCAGGTCGTCGATGTTCGCCCAGGTTCGGCTCCCATCATCCAAAAGGCAGGCGGCGTGCGCTACATTTGGCGCGCCATCGGGGCCATACATCACCACATAGGATTCCACCGTCACGCCACCATCATGGTCGACCGTCACTTTGCGGCGCAGCGTCGCGTCGACGTCGGCTTGTAAGTCAGCCCAGGCAAACGGACGTTCTGGCGGTGTTGTCGAATAAATGCACAGCGCGTGCTTGGTCAGCAGCCCTCCGTTGGCGGTGACCAGACCGCGGCTGCCGGGATTGGCGCGCAGGAGATCAACCGTACGCGCGACGGAATGCATCACGTAATTGTTCAACGGGCCCCCGGCAAAGGTCAGGCCGCCGGTAACGGTCAGCGGACGATCCTGGGGAATGCCGATTTCATTGGCGGACACCTGCACGGCGGCAGGGAAGCAACTGTAAAGATCGATATAATCCATATCTGAAACGCCGAAGCTGGTCAGATCGAACAATTTTGCCGCTGCGAACCGAATGGCGGGGGAGCTGTGCAAATTGTCCCGTTCGGAGACATAGAGATGATCCCAGGCTTCCGTCCCGGCATGGGGATAGACCCAGCGATCTTCGCTAATGCCCAGGCTGCGCGCCTTCCCGACCGAGGTCAGGATAAGCGCTGCGCCTTGATCGACAGAATTGTTAGAATTCATCAGTTTTGTATACGGATAGGAGACCGCGCGGTTCGATGGCGACGGCGTACGAATGTCAGCGGCGCTCATTGCTTTGCGAATCCATGCATGAGGGTTGTCCACGGCGACCTTGTTGAAGCCAGCCCAAAGCTCGGACACCCGTTCCAGATGCCCGTTAACGCTTTCACCATTCGCATGGCGCAAGGCGGTTTCAAACATTGGATAGAATTGAATGGGACGCGCAATGCCCCGCTTCATTTCCGCTTCGTGGCGGGTGACCTTGTTGCTACCATGAAATATATCCGGAGTGTCGCCGCCATCGTCGGTTGGGGGGTTCGCGCCGGGCTCTCTGGTGAGCGGGTTCCAGTCGAGTTTAAGTCCCGCCTTCAGCGCACGGGCCTGAGTGCGGCCGCATTCACCACCGGTCACGATTATAATGTCGTTCTTGCCACTTTGAATGTCGAGAAAGCTGCGATTGGTCAGAGATTGAACGTAATTTCCACCCAGCGAGGTGATTCCCGTTTGCGCGTCGGGCGCTCCGATCTGCGCGGCGACGGCGCGTGCAGGATTGCCATAACCCCAGATACCGCGCACGACGCGAACCGAATCGGAGGCTTGAAGAATATTCGGGTTGCCGCAATCCGCCGCCGCAGCCTTCACCGCTTCGACCATCAATTCCAGCGGTTCCTTCGCGGCGCTTGGGTCGTCTTCGCGTTGTTCCACTTGGGCCACCCCGACATAAATCGGGGTACGGTCATCCATCGACATTGTGTGCTTCCTTTTTCAAAACGGTGCCAGCCTTTCCACGAGTGTAGACCGCACGTCCCAGGAATACCCGCGTGAAATCAACCCTGGCTGGTGCGATATAACAATTGTACTTTTAATCAAATCGTTTTCTTATCCTGCTATTTTTTAAAGGATTTACGCCATGCGCCTTGGTTTATTCATGATGCCTTTGCATCCATCCTATCGGCCAATTGCGGAATGCTATGATCGCGATATCGACCAATTGGTTCTTGCCGACAAACTTGGATTTAATGAAGCGTGGTTGGGGGAACACTTTACGGAGAAATGGGAAAACGCCCCGGCGCCCGACCTTCTCATCGCTAAAGCGCTCGCGTTGACCAAAAATATTGTCATGGGAACCGGCGTGACATTGCTGGGCATGCACGAACC
>Ga0302137_1001375_pt1 | contig 10982 bp, 6 predicted proteins | sample CBN3_SCM_MG_FD_203127 | JGI IMG/M metagenome (GOLD analysis project Ga0302137, IMG submission 203127) | Marine microbial communities from Western Arctic Ocean, Canada - CBN3_SCM | ecosystem: Environmental > Aquatic > Marine > Oceanic | place: Canada: Western Arctic Ocean | collected 2017-09-15 | reverse complement strand
AAAAAAAAGTGTCTGCTTTCTGGGAACAGTTTTTCATTCTACGATTACTCTGCTACTATTTTACTCTAACTATTTACTACGCAAAAAATATTATTAGTAGTAGTAGTATTAAAAATCATCGTCGTCGTCTTCATCGAAGAACTCCCCTTCGTCGTGATAACTGTTGTTGTCATTCTCCGTGGCTCCTTGTTCTTCGTCGTCTGAATCGTCGAAAACGTCGGTCTTCGTACTACTACTACTAGTACTACTACTCCTCTTCATTTTGAGTTCCTCTTCGTATCTTTTCGCGTGGCTGTGGCCAAAGATATCTCTTGCTAAAGTTTTCGAGACGTTGCGGTCGTTTTCGTGCGCGAGACCGACGCCTTCGTAGAGTTGACGGAAGATTCTTTTGGACGGGACGACGCCGAGTTGGTTGACGAGTTCTTTGACGATGGACGGCGCTTGCGCGGCGAACGCGCCGGAAGCGGCGGCGCATTTGAAGAGAGCGTCCAACGTGTCCGAGGACAGCGGCGTCGCCGGGTTGTTTTTGACGAATTGGGAGACGCGTTTGCGAGCTTCGGATATTTGGCGGAGTTCGGCGCACGCCGCGACGCACGCGTTTAACGCGTAAAGGTTTGGACGGATGGGATTTTTGTTGTTGTTGTTCTTGTCGGATGTGCTCTCGTAGACTTCGTCAAAGACGCGCATAGCCTCGTTCGGATCGACTCTCGATAAAGTTTGCACGCACGTCGCATAAAATCGGTCGTCGGCTATATCACTGCTCGCTTTGAAGTGCTTCTCAAAGAGATCGACGACTTTGTCCGGTTGACGCAATTTACCTCTGGCGAGCGCGAGCGCAGTCAACGATTCCGAGGTGTGCGCCACGCCGTATAAATCCATATCTCTTTCGGCTTCGTCCACGTATTCCCTGGCCTTAACCAGTAACGGGTCGCCGCTGGAGTCGTTCATACCGCTCAAAGCCGTCTGTATCATGTCTTCTCTCTTTTCGCCGTGCATTGGATATGGAAAGTGCGCCAAGACGTCCGAAACTTCGCGTCCTCGTCGCTCGCACGCGAGGAAGAGTTCTAAAAAGGTCACCGCATCGGGCGTGATGTTTGAAGACGCCATAGACTTGTACGCCTTAAATGCCGATTCGACGTCGTTGTTTCTCGATAAAGCGCCGATTAACGCGTTATACGCAACAGCATCCATTTTGACGTGCAAGCTTTGCATTCGGAGTAAAATGTTCGACACGCGTCGTCGACGATCTTGAACCAAACGTAAAGTAGCTCCGTCGCGTTCCATCATGGAAGCGTAGAATTTTCCAGCGAGAACGAGTTCCGTGACAAAAGAAGCCGCATCAGGGACGATGCCAGCGTCCAACATTCGCTCGCGCAACGCTTCTACTCTCGAGAAAGTTGCATCCAATCGATCCTCCAATTCGTCCTCATCTTCGTTCTTGTGGATGTCGTCTTCGATGAATGTTTTCCGGGTAATCTCTTCTTCTTCTTCTTCTTCTTCTTCTTCTTCTTCTTCTTCTTCTTCTTCTTCTCCTCCTCCTTCTTTTCGTCCGTCGTGAGAGTGATGATGATGCAGCGGGGATAAGAACGCGTTCAATTCCGCGCACATCAACGCCGTGAACGAATACACGTCTGGTCGCACTTCGTTCGCCGTCATCATCTGAAACGCCTCTTTCGCTCTCGCCACATCCCCTCTGTTTGCGAACATCGTCGAAACGGCATTACAAGCCGCGCGAACTTCTTTTTCGTGCGCGCGAATGGCGTATTGCGACGCCAAGTCGAGCACAATTTCCTCGCTTTCTTCTCCAAGGTTCAGGAAATCCTCCTCGTCCTCGGTGCTAAAACTATCCTCGTCGTACGTCGTGGTACTCCCTCCTCCTGTTCCTCCTCCAATCACTTGATGCTGCCTCGCGCTGGCGGTTTCTTTACGCCACGATTTCCACGGATTTCGAGCATCTTTACTGCCATCTCTTCTGCGCGACTTTTGCATCGCGTCGCGTTGTTTCAAAAACTGTGCCGCCGCCAAGCCTCGAGCGCCGGACCACCCGGTGCGATACTTGACGTTGTACCTTTCCGAAAACTTTGCAGTTGGCACGGAATCAGAATACACACGTTTGCCTAATCTCCATAACAAAGTATCCAGCGCATTTTCAGCCATTTCGAGGCTCTTTGCCGATGCCGCGGATTCTTTGCCGCCTTTCTTTGCAAACTTTCTATTCGCGATTTTACAGTGCGCCGAAACGCGTTCGCTGTGGGCCCACATGGATTTATGCTCGTTTTTAAACATCTGCCAAACTTCCTCGACTTCGCGAGAAGTTCCGTTCGCGCACGTCCTTACCAAACGCAGCTTTGCTTCCAACGCGTCCGTACCGGGCGTTAAGTTTGGTTGGTTCATTTGAAACATCAATACTTCCGTGGCTTGGAAAATCTCTCGACTCGCGTGCTTCGCCGCGTACCTCAACAAAGTGGTGAATAATTTTACCGGCAAAGCCGTCTGCGGTGCCGGTTGATGCATCGTTCGCGCCGCTTCCGTGGTACCATCGTCGTCGTCGGGTAAATCCGCATCCGCATCTTGCTCATCGAAAATCTCGCTCAATTGCACCGCCTCCCCGGGCGCTTTCAAACGCACGTCCCATCCGCTCTCCTCCCCTAACGACGACGAAGGCACGCCCAAACAGTGCATCTGCAACCACTCGAACGCCTCCTTCACCCTCCCACTCCTACAAAACGCCAACAAAATTCCGTGGTGCGTCGTCACGTCTGGCACCACATTATCCGCTACCATCGACTGCACAATCTCCAACGCCGCCTCCGGGTCGCCGCTATCCGCCGCGCAGTGCACCAAAACGTTATACGCGCCTCGCCCGGGATATTGGTGATGTTTCCTCAACGCCTCGAACGTTTCTTGAACCGCTTTCGCATCTTTTCTCCGCCGAAATCGTCGCATGGTCGCGACTAACGCGCGCCGTTTCAAGTCCGGAGGTAAGTGCGAGTCGTCGATGTCTTTAAAAGAAGGCGGCCCCGGTTTCCTCTCATCGTCGCCGTCTAACGCCTCCTTTTCGGTGGTGGTCGAAAAGGTCAACCCTTTGCAACATGGACGCAACAACCATCCTCTCGACCACCACCCCCTAAAGGGCTGCTCGCGCGACGAAAACAGGCCTGTGCTGCTAAAACTGCTCTCGCACGTTGTGCTGCTTTCTCTTCTCTCTTTTCCTTTATTAGCTCTCTCAAAAAACGTTGTTCTCGTTGTTGTCGGTTGATTATGATGATGCAGACGAAGGTGATGATGAATCCCCCCGGGGAACAAAGATGAAGCCAAAGAGGATGATGATGATGTGCTCCTCTGTTCGCGCGTATCGTTAGTATTAGTATCCTCATCAAGAAATACACAACACGCGCATCTCTCGAGAACTCCTCCTCCTGTGCCTATTCCTTTTCTTCGAAAACAACGCGTCGATATCGTCGTCGTCTTAAACATCTTTTGTTTCTTAAGTGTTGTTTACGTGATGAAAATTCTGATAAAAAATTCAGTTAATTAACGAAAAACGCTTGAATTTCTCGGTGGAAAAAAAAATCGATCAATTTTCTTTCCGAGGCAAGATGACGACGCTTGGTGCGGGGGGCATCGTCGCGGAGAGAGCGACGACGAAATCATCTTTGCACCACGTGATCTTCCTCATCGACGGGTCATTGCAATCCGTATCGGAGGAAGGCGACGAAAGTTTCAACCAGTTGATTGATTGTGATTCGCATGTGGTGAAAAGGAGAATAGATGTCTTAGTTTCCCTGGCGAAGATTTTAGCCGTCGAAGGGTTTGGATGGAGAGAGGGAAAGGAGGAGGAGGAGGAAAACGCAAGGCGAAGGTTTGGGTGCGTGTTTTACGACGCCTCCTGCTCGAGCGCGAACGCCGATGATGCGCTCGCGAGGAAGAAGCAAAAGACGAAGAAGAGGCGATTGGGGTGTTCCATGCTCGATCTGGAATCTGTCTTTCAATTTTTCGCGTCGTTGAAACACGAGGAGCATCAGACGAATGGTGGTGCGTTTATAACGTTATCGCAAGCGGTATTGCAAGCGGCGTTGATGTTTAAGTCGACAAAAATGGAAGAGTGCGGAAGCCGGGATCTGGTTATTTTGAATGCGACGGAAGGATTGCAGAGTTTGAGCGTCGCGGAGGACGCGGTCGAAAAGATGGAAAAGATGAACGTCACGAGGAGTGCGGTGTTTTTCCACGGCGATTACGCGTCGCCGACGTCGAGTTGTTTGTGGCCGATGGCTGTTGAAGGTTTAGCGAATGCATCAGGTATCGCCGCTATATGCAATTTGAGACCGCATCAGGACATGTTTTTGAGGCAGTCCGAGAGATGCTTGCGAGCCGAGCTAGAAATTAGCGGCGTTTTACGCGAAATCTCGGACGGAGAGGCAACAAACGGAGAGGCGACGGAGCAAAAACTGGTTGAAGCGACGAGACGCGATAAAATACTAGAAAACAATCGAGTTCGAGAGAACGCGATGTTTCCAACGAAGATGAACGAAGATGACGATAAAAACAAAGAAGAACAACAACAGCTAGTTCGACGCGGTGAAAACTGCGCCTCGCAGTTTTCAAAGTTTGACGTTCTCGAAGAAAGACTGAGTAGCCTCAACGCGAGTACGTCTCTGCGAGTGCCTATTCTTATTTTTCCTAAGAGTGATGCAAACCGAGACGAGAAGCGAGAAAGCACTGGGAAAGAAAATCAAGAAACCAATAGCGGCAATACCGAGCCGTTCATCCATCACGTGGATGTTGAAGTGGAGAACATTCCTAAAGTGCTCCACGCTATGTTCGAACCGTTGCTCGTTATCTCCTCTTGTTCTCGAATGCGACAGAATGAATCGAAAAAAGTTCGGCCTTTACTCGGTACGTCGGGTGACATAATAGTTCGTCAGGAGTATTTCTTGGGCAACAAGCACGAGCCGAAAGTGATAATCGAGTTCAGGAAAAACGAAGGCGGTATCGATCGCATCGCTTCGTTCAATCGAAGCGCCTCGAAAGCGGTTTCGTTGATCTGGCCGTTGAAAAACGCCGACGCGCGTGTCTTTTGTATAAAGCACGAACTTGCAAAGTACAAAAAGTTCTTCTATTTCAACAGAGAGAGCGGGGAGTCGTACGCGGAACGCGTGTCTCAGTTTCGAGCGATACTCGAGAACCCGCCCTCGCTCGAGGAACTTTCTGGCATCGAATCGTCGAAGACGCTGCGGGACATGGCGTTAGCCGCGCCAAGTTTGCTGGGTCTAATGTGCCATCCACCGGTTTCCCAACCGGCATCGTCGTCGTCGTTTGAACCTCCTCCTCCTATTCAAGTGTCCGAGTCGTCGCCGACTGCTTCAACTTTCACTTTAGAAAAATACAGACAACTCGAACTCGAACAAAAAGAGCGCCGACGAAAAATCCGAGCGGCTTTGACGAAGCAGAAGAGCAAGAATACTATGGAAACGGAGAATAAAGTAGAAAAGGAGGAAGAAACTCCGCAACGGCAAGTCATAACCAATAGACTCCAAGCCTTGCGAGACGAGCTCGAGCTTCGATTAAACGAAGCCGAAGAGGACGCGGAAACGGCCCGGAAGACGACGAGCGCGAAGACCGAAAGGACGAGCCAACCGGACGAAGAGCAAGAAAAAGAGAAGGTAGTGAGCGAAGAGCGAAATACAGATGATAAAGGCGAACCCAAAGACAGACAAAGCAAGAAAGTAAACAAAACAAACTTGCTCTCTTTCTTCGCCTGAGACGAGACGACGATACGCGTAAAACGTTTTCTCAACATATCGAAACGCCACACGGGTCCGTTACTATTCCGATTACAACAAAACCCACATCGAATCAATCAAGTCAATCAAATCAATTTCAATGACTCCCTTCTAAACTATAAAACCTCAGTCCGCAATACTTGCATTTCGCGGGATTCTCCACGCTCGTATCCGCCAAGGTGTAAAAAGTCGCCGGCGCGCCGAGCGCGGCGCCTTCCCCGAACCTCTCCTTACACGCGCCAGGAGAGTGGCAGTTCACTTTACTCGCGTTCACGCCAATCGGTGGAACTTCGTTGATCCAATCGATCGGCGCTTTCGACGCGTCCGAATCCAGCCATTTCTTCGTGTGCGGAGTATCCTCGGGCAGGTAGGAAGGGCGTTTCGATTGGACCGGTTGGTGCGGTTTCCAATTCGCGTCCACGCCTTGTCCTTGTCCTCCGTTCGACAAAGAAGACATTTCTCGTTTTCCTCCCAAACACCGAGAACTTGTCGTATTCCTCCTCGTTCTCGTCGAAGAAGAAGAACAAGAAGACGTGGAAGCAAACGCGGAGGAAGAGGATCTGACGTTGATGATGCCGCTGCTTACGCTGCTTCTCTCGCGCAAAAAAAGAGTTCGATCGACAACGCTTTTCACACCCAAGAGTACTTTTGATCTGCTCATACCGTTGATGTTTTTAAGTATTCTTATTCGTATTCTTGTTAGTATTCGTTGTTTGATGCGTGGCTTTATATAAAGAGGATTTGAAGAAGAATTCTCCATTTTATCCGCTCGGTCTCGGTCCCTTCTACCTTTTCCTCCTCCCGGCGCATGCTCCTCGCGACGAAGAGATTCAGAGGCATTTCTTTGTCTTCTTTGTCTTTGTCTTCTTCTCGGGGCTGCCGCTGCGTTTGGTCGCGATATAATTGTTGTTACAAAAGGCGCTTTGGAGGAAGAACAACAACGCGTTTTTGTGTGCGCTTCTCGTCGTCATCGCCGTCGAATACCCCCACCGAAAGGAGAGAAGAAGAAGAGAAAGAAGAAGTAATAACGGAGGAGATCGAGATAATGACAAACCCAAGATCGCCGAGGAGTGGTGATGGTGATCATTTCCGAGGTCAAACGGTGCACGAAACCGTCGCGTATAAGAGATATTTAGCGGTGTACGACCGAACGGTTGAGTTCTCTTCCCCTACGACTCCTATAACAACTGCTGGAAAAACAGACGAGGAAAAGATCTCGATTAAATACGACATCGTCGGCCATCCTCGGTCGGGGTTTCGATTCGTCGCGGTTCTGCCGTTTCACAGCGAGACGAGAGAGTTTACCGTATGCCGCGAGTACATTCAGTCGGTGAACGCGAGCGGGGTGACGGTGCCGACGGGAGGGCACGAGCCGGAGAAACACGGCGAGGATATCGCGAACGCGGCGAAAGCGGAGATGAACGAGGAGGCAAAGTTGGTTGGTGGGAGGCTGGTGAATTTGATGGAGAAGAAGAGCGAGAACGAAGGAGATAGGGAAGTGGACGAGGAGGAGGGTTTCATCGAGACGAAGTGGTGTAGGAATAAGTTCGTACCGTTTTTATGCGTGGATCCAAAGGATGTGGAGGAAGGTCAAGAAGGTAAATTAGACGTGGAGGAGTTCGCATTGGAAACGTTTAGGGTGGATTTGAAGGAGTTAAAGAGGATGATGTACTCCGGGGAGATGATGTTGCCGAGTATTATCACGTGTCAGATGAGTTTGGACTATTTAGTTAAGAGCGGTTTGATTTCAAAAGACGAGTATCACGGGTCTTCTTAAAAGAAGGTTGATTGGGGGAAGAAAGAGAGATTGATTTACACGCGAGTAGTAGAATTTTGTCTTGAATGTAGCTATGTATGCGTGCTCTTTGAAAGCGCGCGCGTCTTTGTATTTTATTAATAACGATATTTAAAAGTAAGGAAAAAATCAAGCGCCGAAAACAAACTCGACGACTTTGTTCCAAGTGCCTCTTCTCGGTTGCAAAGCCACCGAAGCGCTTCCATTCAACATTGTCCGCTTACTCCCACCGCCCCTCGGCGATCGATCGATGCTGTTTCTCTTATTGCTCCCAAAATCATCGACATCGTCGCAAACGCCGCCGATATATCTCGCGTCCTTCTCCGACAACGGTTTCACGCCAATCATAATTCGATCGGATATGCGCGTTCCGTTCAACTGCAACGCGCGTTTTGCAAACTCGGGTTTTTGAAACTTCACGTGCAGCCAATTCGCGCTACCTATCGCCGAGTGTGAACCGAATTTACGAGTATATTGCGGGCTTCCGTGGTATTTTCTAGGTGAAAAGCCATTCGCGTTACGGTCGGTATTTCGGCTAAACGGACTCTTCTTTCTACTCGGCGACTCTTCCAGTTTCCTCCTCGCTTTGAAAGCGTCATCGTAGTCCTCATCTAAGAAATCCTCGTCGTCGTCGTTCGGTGGTAAAAATTGTCCAAAGTTTACCACGTCTCCTATTTTCTGCAGTTTCGACAAAACGAACGTCGCATCGTCGTTGGTAAAACCATACACGGTCACCCAACACGGCGCTTGGACGCTCGCCATGGCTGCCTCCACCGCCGATGGATCGTTGGCGTCCACCTCGGCATTCCTCGTCGCGTACGCCGTACCTAAACTCGCAGTCGTCGCCGAAGCGCCACCTTTCGATCGCTCTTCGTTGTTCATTCTTTCTTCCGTCGTCACTCGAGATCCAATGCTCGTCCTCCTCCCTCCCCGGCCGACCGTCCCACTTTTCCCAGCATCTCTCGTAAACAGCGGCATCCCTTTCGCGTTCACGTTTCCAAAATTCACCTCTCTCTCCGCCATCTCCTTCCTCCTATTATCCGCGGCGAACAAATCGTCTTTCCCGCTCGCGCCGCCCCCTCCGCCGGACGGCGAATCCAACTTTTGCGGGTTCAATCCCGCGCCTCTTTGCGTGCTCGAAAACAACATCGAGCTAAATTTCGGCGCCACGTGTTCTCTCAAATGTCCTCCTTGTCCTTGTTTTTGTGGACTCGGAATTTGCGCGTGGCTGTCGTTCGCGAACGCGCGCGCGGTTGGTTCGTAATACCCCAAGTTCACCCCAGACGGGTGCCGTTGGAAGACGTTTCCCACTGGTGGTGGTGACACGTCATCCTTTCCAACAAAAGTAGTATTCGCATTCGGTGGTATTGCCGGTGAACTGGTAAACAGAGACGATCCACCAACTCCTCCTCCTTGGAAAGGAGTCGCACCACCGCGACTGTTTTCATTTCCGAACGTTGCCGTTGGTGTTGTCCTCGCTCTTTGATTTTGCTGATTTTCAAACGGATTCCCCGTGGTCGATCCAAATTGTTGTTGTCTTTGTTGTTGTTGTCCTCCACCAGAACCAAAAGGCGACTGAGGTGGGAACGAAGTTTCTCCCCCTAATCCTCCTCCTCCGGTGGTGGTTTTCGTGTTGTACGGCGAAGAGTTGTTAAACATAGTATATGTTGTGCGTTTGAATTCTGAGGGGAAAAGAAACATTTTCCCCCGAAATGCATCAAATATACCCCCGGAGTATTGGTCTGCTGTTTCTCGAGTGTTCGAGTATTCATCAAAATCATCAAAGTAAAGGAGGAGGAGGATTAGAGTATCATGGACCCTCGCGCGTACGCAACGCTTTTCCCTCGCGAACGGTTCGAAACGTTCGTATCGGCGCCGATTCCGCTTCGTCCACCTCCAGCAGATTTGCACGAAGAAGAACAACGACAGGCAGGAGCTTCCCAAAGTCGTCCGATTGGCAGAGCGAGACAATTCGCGTTTGGTTTCGCAGGTTTAGCAAGAGCAGATGATGATGACGACGACGAGGGAGGAGCCTCCGTGTTGGTGCACTTGATGCCTCCTGCGGGGAAAAGGAGCAAAAGCGCTTTGTCTTCGTTTAGAAAGACGACGGTGTTGTGCGCGAGTTCTTTGCAAAGCGCGTTTAAAAATCCAAGGAAACCAGAGGAAGGGTTCGTGGAAGTGCGCGTGGATATAGCCAGTTGCAGTCGCGCGGAGAACACCAAGAACAACACGGACGTCGTCGAACGGGCGGCGACTATCGCTCGGGTGATTCGAGAAACTGTTTTTCCCTCTACTACTGGAGGAGGAAAAGGAAAAGGAAAAGGAGGATTAATCGATCGGAGCGTTTTAAAAGGCGACGGGTTAGAGGGAGATAAGTGTTGGAAATTTATCGTGGAGTGTTTGGTGCTGGACGACGATATGGGGACCATGGACGCGTGTTTGGCGGCGGTGGTGGCGTGCGCGAGGAAGACGCGAGCGCCGAGTATTCTAGCTGGTGGTGATAACGCAAAGGGGAAGGGAAAAAAGAGGCAAATGTTGGCGGTGAACAGAAATTTCAAGCCGGTGTGTTTGACAGTTGGCGCGTTTAATCTTTCCACGACGGAGAATACCGACGGTGAGAAGAAGAAGAATATCGGCGATGGAAGTAAGAAGCCCAAGGTGAACGAAGAAGAAGAAGAAGATGAAAAGGTAGGGGACGAGGATGAAATAGAAGATTACGAGCCTCCGAAGCAAATAGTTATCGTGGACCCTACGTACGAGGAGACCAAGTTATGCGACGCTTTAATCAACGTCATCGTGGACGAGAATGGGAACGTGTTAGGATTAGAAAAGAGTCACCACGGCGCGAGCGAGGTGGACGAAACTGTGTTAGCGAAGGCCATCGCGGCGGCAAAACTTAGACACGGGGAAGTGTGGAAACGGATAGAACAATTCGACGAGATGGAAGAAGACGAGGAAGACGACGACGAGGAGGAAGACGAGTAAAACTACTTGCTTTCTTATGTTTTCTATACCATTGGTACTTACACATCTTTCACATTTTGGTACTTACACATCTTTCAAAAATGTGAACTAAAAACTACCTCTGTTTCATCTACAACGCGCATACCTAAAAATCTCACGTCGGCACCTCTTGCTCGTCGGCACCACCAAACGCACTCACGCTACCTTCGCGTTCACTTCCTCCTCCTCCTCCTCCCTGGGTTTTCTGCTGCTTCATCTGCTTCGCTAAGCTCGCGTTTTTCTTCCTAGCGTTTTCCAAATTCTTCCTCCGCTGGGCCTTCACGTCCAAGTGCTCCTCCCACAACTTCCTCCTCTCCTTCATCCCAACTTCTTCGCCTAACCGCATCCACAACTTCCTCATCTGATCTAAATTATCCACCACTTCGTCGTGTTTCTTCCGC
>Ga0302137_1001370_pt1 | contig 10992 bp, 11 predicted proteins | sample CBN3_SCM_MG_FD_203127 | JGI IMG/M metagenome (GOLD analysis project Ga0302137, IMG submission 203127) | Marine microbial communities from Western Arctic Ocean, Canada - CBN3_SCM | ecosystem: Environmental > Aquatic > Marine > Oceanic | place: Canada: Western Arctic Ocean | collected 2017-09-15 | reverse complement strand
TGGAGGAGAAGCTCATGATGAGCTTCAAGAGTACGCGTTTAGTTTTAAAGATGATTTAACGGGAAAGAATCTATCTTTAAGACCGGATATTTCAGAACAAGCTTCAAGAATTGATGCTTACAGAATGGAATCCAAAGGCACGGTTAAACTTTGTTACGTGGGCGATGTTGTAAAGCGTAAAGTTTCTAAAGTTTTAAGGTCAAGAACAACAATCCAGGCGGGTGCAGAAATTTTTGGTGATTCTTCTATTGAAGCAGACATTGAAAGCATCAATCTAATGATTGAAAGCTTGCAATCATTAGGGATCAAGGATTTAACTCTTAGTTTGGGTCATGCGGGTCTTGTGTCTATTGTTTTAAAACAATTTAAGGATTTACCTAGGCTTTTAATCAAAGATCTGGAATCTGCTTTATCTAAGAAATCTGTCTCTGATATAAATTCTCTACTGCCCAAGAAAGAAGATCTAGAAAATAAAAATACTCTTATTGCTTTGAGTAAATTGTACGGCGGTAAAGAGGTTATAGATAAAGCCAGAACAGAGCTGAGTGTATTGGGCGATGAAATATTGGAATGTCTGGATTATTTAGACAGCTTAATTTCAAATCTGTCACTGGATGATGAAGTGAAGTTACATTTAGATCTTGGAGAGATTCAAGGCTTCAGATACCACAACGGCATTGTTTTCTCTGCCTACACCAAGAGCGCAGGATACAGTTTATCGAAAGGTGGGCGTTACGATGGATTAAGAAAATTAGACAACGAGCCCCGCCCGGCTGTTGGCTTTGATTTAGATCTTCTGGCAGTTGCAGGTTTTACTCAAATAGATATTTAATAACATGACAAATACAATCTCTCTTTTAGGCCTCCAATGGGGTGATGAAGGAAAAGGCAAAGTAGTGGATCATTTGGCAAAAGATTTGGATGCAGCCATAAGATACCAAGGAGGACACAATGCTGGTCACACGCTTATTGTGGACGGCAAGAAAGTTGTCTTTCATTTATTGCCTTCTGCTATTTGTCATAAAGATATCAAGTGTTACTTGGGTAGAGGTGTTGTCGTAAGTTTGGATGCATTATTTGAAGAAATAGAAGATGCTGCCGATGTCATAGGCAATATCGAAGATCGTCTTATTGTAAGTTCTGCTTGTAGCCTTATTCAGCCGTACCACATCAAGCTTGATCAGCTAAGAGAAAAATCCAAGACATCTACAAAAATAGGAACAACAGGAAGAGGTATAGGGACGGCTTATGAAGATCGTGTGGGTAGGCGCTCAGTTAGGGTTTGTGATTTATACAATCCAACCAGGTTATCCAATAAGTTAGATGAAGCTTTGGAGTATTACAACTCTATTTTTAAGCATTCTTTTAACGCAACAGAAATAGATAAGAATCAGTTATTTGATGAAAATCTAATCCATGCAGAAAAATTAAAACCTTACGTTGGTAACGTAATAGATGAAGTCAGAAATCTACAAGATAACAACAAGAAGATCCTTTTCGAAGGTGCTCAGGGAGCATTATTGGATGTTAGTTTAGGAACTTATCCATTCGTTACTTCTAGCAACTCCTCGGTTGGAGGTATTGCCTCGGGTATTGGTATCAGTCCTACGGATATAGATTATTCTCTGGGCATAGCAAAAGCTTACACAACCAGAGTAGGTGAGGGCCCTTTCCCCACAGAGTTGTTTGATGACACCGGGATTTACTTGGCAGAAAAAGGGGGTGAAGTTGGGGCGACAACCGGTCGACCTAGGCGTTGCGGTTGGCTGGATGCTGTTTTGCTATCACACACAGTAAGATTGAATGGTATTGATGGGCTTTGTATAACTAAGATAGATGTCTTAGACGGACTTGAAACAATAAAAATCTGCACTAATTACACAAGCGATCTTTCCATGGAAGAAATGCTTGAATCAATGATTCTGGAAGATGCTGAGCCGGTCTATACGGAGGTTGCTGGTTGGAACGAACCCACAGCTGGAGCTCAATCATTTGATCAACTGAACAGCAACGCTCAATCCTTTATTAAGAAGATTGAAGAAATATGCAACGTTCCTGTTATTATGATTTCAACTGGACCGAAACGCGAGGACACGATAATTAGAGACTATCCACTATAGAATGAAGACAACTCTTTTCCTTTTTTTAATTTCCCCTTTTATTCTGTTTGCAGATGAAATTCAATACGACATTGGCTCGGAATTAGAATCCAATAGAATTTCAACGGTAGTATTATTTCACTATCGAACGGATGCATTCCGTCTAGAAACAGCTACGAATTTTAACCTCGATGGCAATGATTTTATAAGGCATGCATCGATAGATGTTCGAGACATGTATAAAGCCAGGAAAGGTGACATTATTCGTCTAGAGGAGAGCTATCGAGAAGGTAAGATTTATAGAGTGGAGCTTCTGAGCGATAAAGTTAGGAGAAAGAAATATTTTGTTCTTTCAAAAGATTTAAAGCAACTATCCCTTATTCTGCCTGAACCTTCTTAGTTTTGAATGAGCTCTAAATTAATTAAGTATTCTGCTTACGGTTCGTTAATTTTATTTTCCCCTCTTCTTTTCCTTTCATTTGGAATGTACTTTAACTGGTTTGGAGTTTACGAAGGTGCCGGAAATATTGTTCAAGATGGACGTTCCTATTTAACATCAAGCAATGAGATTAATGAGCCATCAAATGAGTCGGCGAAGCAGATTCTATTTGGAGACCTTCATGTCCATTCAACGTTTTCACTGGATGCTTTTTTAGGTAATTTACCTATAGCTAGAGGGGAAGGGGTTCACCCGGTAGCTGATGCGTGTAATTTTGCAAGATTTTGTTCCAATTTAGATTTTTTTGCCATTACTGATCATGCTGAATGGCTCACCAGTAGAGAATGGAAAGACACGATCTCTTCTGTTCAGGATTGTGCTTTCGCATCTAGAGATTCCGACAACCCGCCTATAATTCCCTTACTAGGTTGGGAGTGGACTCAAAAAAGCATTAATAAGTCTAACCATTACGGGCATAAAAATGTGATTCTCAAAAACATAGAAAGTGATGTAATTCCTTTGAGACCCATTGGTGCTGAGGGTAAATTTTTTGAAAATCTTTTAAACATGCCTGTATCCACAATGTTGAGTGCAAGCTTGTATGATTTTAAAAATAGGCAAAATTATTTTAATGTAAGGCATCGGAAGCTCATCACTAATAACTTGAATCGATGCTCCTCTGATGAACCGGTAAGGGATTTACCGATAGATTGTATTGAACGAGCAATTTCTCCTGAAGTGCTTTTTAATAAGTTAGATGACTGGGGGTACGATGCAATCGTAATACCCCACGGTACTGCATGGGGAAATACAGCTCCTCCCTTGGCAGCTTGGGATACGCAACTAAATAAAAAAGACCACAATCAGAACTATCAAAAGTTAATTGAACTCTATTCTGGACATGGCAATACCGAAGAATACCGCTCTTGGAGAACATTGAACAATGATAATAAGGAGGCTTTATCTTGTCCTCAGCCTTCTCCTGGATTTATTCCAGAATGCCATCAAGCAGGAGAAATTATCAGAGAAAGATGCAGGGTTGCTGCGGGCTCTCTGGAAGAATGTGATAAGAGAGCGCGCGCTGCCAGACAGAATTATGTAAGCGTTAATCCGTTTGGTCTTCTTACTGTTCCTGGTTCAGACCCAGAAGAATGGTTGAATTCAGGCCAATGTTTGGATTGTTTTCTGCCAGCTTTTAATTACCGACCTAAAATGTCAGCACAATACGCTTTGGCTATTAGAGACTTCACTCATGGAGAGCCCGAAGGTTACCGTTTTGGTTTTATTGGTTCTAGTGACAATCACCAATCCAGACCTGGAACAGGATACAAGGAGGTTATTCGTTCTCTTAACTCAGATTCAAAATATTCTTCAAAAAATAGATTTTTAGGGAGTTTAAGGTCAAAAAAAGATCCGCAATTGCCCTCCACAAAAGAACTTGATTTAAAGAAATTTGAAGACACGATTAGTATGCCGAGACAGGTTGAAAGAATTTCTTCTTTTTTATACACGGGAGGTCTGGTGGCTGCGCATTCACAAGGGCGCAACAGGGAGGCTTTATGGAATTCAATGAACAGCCGAGAAGTCTACGCCACAAGCGGAGACCGCATCCTTCTTTGGTTTGATTTAATTAATCATGATTCAGGAGAAACCTATCCCATGGGTTCAGAAGTTGATCTAGCTACCAATCCTGTTTTTAGAGTTAAAGCCTTGGGCGCTCAGATTCAGAAACCGGGTTGCGATTTGGATAATAAGACCCTTGAAGAAGTTATTACAAAGCTATGCAAGGGCGAATGCTTTAATCCAGGCGATCAAAGAAAATTGATTACGACCATAGAAATCATAAGGATTAGACCTCAGTCTTATTCCGGCGAGCCAATAGATCCTTTGATAGAAGACCCTTGGAAAACCTTTGAGTGCACTCCTTCGCAAGAAGGGTGTGTGGTGGAATTTCAAGACGAACAATTTCTTGGTAGTAACAGAGAGATTGTTTATTACGCTAGAGCTATCCAAGAATCTTCTAAAGCAATAAACGGTAACGGTTTTTCATGTGACATGGATGAAAATGGATTGTGTGTCTCAGTAAATTTGTGCGGTGATGAAAAAGGACAAGAAGAAGGGGATTGTCTTGGAGAAACAAAAGAACGCGCTTGGTCCTCACCTATTTTCGTTAAAGTTCCTAAAAAGCCTCTTTAGCAATTTTATCTATTAGGGCATTCACGTATTTATACCCTTGTGCTGCACCGTACTTCTTTGCCAATCTGATGCTTTCATTTATAACTATGGGTTTATCAAGGTCATTATTAAGCAGTTCATAAACAGCTAACCTCAATATGTTTCTTTCGATTGGGTCCAGGTCTGATAACGCTCTGTCCATGTTTTTTTCTAAAAGTTCATCAATTTTTTCTTGAGATTCAATAATTCCTTCAAGTAAATCTTTGTAGTGAGGATAGTTTTTCTTTGTGAATTGATCTTTTAATACTTCTTTGAGGCTCGCTCCTCCTACTTCTATTTCGTAAAGACTCTGAAGAACCTTGTCTCTAGAGCGAGTGGGAGAGGTGGAGGTTTTTTTATTCATGTTAAGAGGAAATTGCTTCTATCATTTGCATCGCACTACGAGCGAATTCAGCACCTTTATTTTCTCTGTTTGCTTCAGAGCGCTCCAATGCCTGTTCTTCATTGTTGGTAGTGAGAACTCCAAAAATAACGGGTTTCTTTTCTTCTATAGAAACTTGAACTATGCCTTGGGCACAACTAGAAGCAATAAAGTCAAAATGAGGAGTGTCTCCTTTTATAATTGCTCCTAATGCAATAACAGCATCAACATTTGCAGCGATAGATTTTGCGGCAAGCGGTATTTCAAAAGCGCCAGGTATCTCCATAACTGAAATATTATTTTCTTTTACCCCCAAAGATAAAAGTTCTCTTTTAGTATTTTCAAGAAGACTACCAACAATTTCTTCATTCCAGCTTGTGTAAACTATCCCATAAGTGGAGTTAATTGACGTTGGTGAGGGAATGAATTGTGTGATGCCTTTCATCTTATTAGTTTATAAATTCAGTTATTTCTAGATCAAAGCCGGTAAGTGGGTATTTAACTGAGGCGCCCAATAACCTTATTTTTTTAATACCTAGATCTCTAAGGATCTGAGCACCGACTCCAATAAGCCTGTTGTCAGTAGTTTCGACATTGTCCTTTCTCTTTTCACCTTTAAGGAAATTAATATTGTTAAGAATCTCTCCCGAAGTTTCTTTGTTCGAGAGAAGCAACAAGACGCCTTCTCCTTCTTCATTAATTTTTTTCATTGCATCAGGAAAAGACCATCTGTTACCAAATTGATTAATTCCCATGACGTCATGAAGAACATTAGTTTGTTGCACTCTCACAATAACTTCTTTTTCTGCAGCAAGCTCTCCTTTAACCAAAGCCAAATGAACGTCGCCTGTGATGGTGTCGCTGTAGGCATGAAGATCGAAATCTCCAATTTCTGTTTCAACATGAGTTGTGTCTATAAGCTCTACACTTTTTTCACTGATGTTTCTGTAGTGTATTAAGTCAGCTATTGTTCCAATTTTTAGGTTGTGTTTTTGAGCAAATATTTCAAGGTCATTTCTTCGTGCCATGGTTCCATCATCGTTCATGATTTCTACAATAACTGCCGAAGATTCAAAACCCGCTAATTTAGCCAAGTCCGTACCCGCTTCAGTGTGTCCGGCTCGAGTCAAGACTCCTCCTTTTTCTGCTTTGATAGGAAAGACATGCCCGGGTTGCACTATGTCTTCAGAAGTAGCATTCTTTTTCACTGCTGCAAGAATTGTAGTTGCACGATCAGCTGCTGAAATACCGGTCGTCACTCCTGTCGCTGCTTCAATAGATCCTGTGAAAGCTGTTCCAAGCTCAGTTCCATTATGCTTGACCATCTGTTCCAGCCCTAAGTCTTCGCATTTTTTTTGATCCAATGCCAAACAAATCAAACCTCTTGCATGAGTAGCCATGAAATTCACTGATTCCGAAGTTACTTTCTCTCCAGCAAGAATTAAATCTCCTTCATTCTCTCGATCTTCATCATCCATAAGGATGACCATCTTGCCTTCAGAGATATCTGCAATAAGCTCTTGTATGCTATTTAACTTCATTTCTTTCGTATTTCGGGGTTATGGTCAGCTTGAGGTCATCTCCAATGACTTCTGCTTCTTCAATTTCTAATGCAATTGTACCTAGGTTTTTTATAGAACCTTCTAATTTAGAAAAATTTAATTTACCTGACCCTAAGATTTTTGGGGCCATGAAGAAAATAAATTTATCAATTAATCCTTCCGCTATCATTCCATCAATTAGGGCTGGTCCGGATTCCAGCATTAAGTTGTTGATCCCTATATTGCCTAAATGATTCAATAGCTCTTTCAGAGAAACCTTATTATTGCCTCCTGGCTTTGCAATAACGGTAATATTTTCGTCGTCAAATTTTGTTGTCAGTTGGTTTGTAAAAATAATGGTCGGGAGTCCGTCCGTCATTAATTTTTCTTTTCCAGTGATTTGGAGGTTGCTGTCGACCACGCAACGTAAAGGATTTTTCCCCTGGTTATTAAAATGCTGATCCTTAATTCTTGCAGTTAAACTTGGATCATCTGCTAATACCGTGCCAATGCCGGTCAGGATGGCATCAGAAGCAGCTCGTATTTCATGTGCATTTTTTCTTGATTCTTCGCAAGTAATCCATTTGCTCTCTCCGCTGCTAAGAGCAATTCCTCCGTCCAAAGAGCAAGCTATTTTACAAGTCACAAAAGGGCGACCCTCATTAATTCTTGTAAAGAAACCTGTGTTCAAAGTGATGGCTTCATCATTTAATAAACCCACTTCAACAGCTATATTGGCATTTCTTAATGATTCTAAGCCTTCTTGGGAAGTGTCCTCTTGTGCGATATGAACTTTCTTTACGCCTGCTTTTATTAGGGCTTCACAACAAGGAGGTGTCCTTCCCGTTAAGCTACAAGGCTCAAGTGTTACGAAGACTTCACTGTTTCGAAGCAGTTCTTCTGAATCAGAACCGTGTTTTCTTTTTACGTCTTCTATGGCATTAATCTCAGCGTGATTGTGTCCGGGTTGTATGTGCCAACCTTCGCCTATGATTTGATCGTTTTTTACAATTACACACCCAACCATAGGATTTGGAGCTACGGAGTAGATACCTTTCTTTGCTAGTTTCAGAGCATGTTGCATATGCTCTTTAGGAAGAATCATGTTAATCGCTGGTGAGTCTTTCTACTTCTTCGCTGAATTCTGTAATGTCCTCAAACCTTCTGTAGACCGAAGCAAACCTTATGAAAGCCACCTCATCAATCTTTCTGAGATTCTGCATAACCACCTCTCCTATAAGTCGAGAAGGAATTTCTCTTTCACCGGAAGAACGTATGTCTTTTTTTATATCTTCAATGAGGGTTTCTATTTCTTCCTCTCCTACGGGTCTTTTTTCTAAAGCACGGTAGAGGCCTTCTCTGAGTTTTTGTTCATTAAAAGGCTCGCGAGTATTATTCTTTTGTTTGATCACTCTAGGCATTAGCAGCTCTGCTGATTCAAAAGTCGTAAACCTTTCTCCGCATTCAGGGCATTCTCTTCTTCTTCGTATTTGCAGGCCTTCAGTGATCAATCTTGAATCGATGACTCTGGTGTCTGAGAAACTACAATAAGGGCAATGCATACAATTCTATTTATTTATAAACAGGAAATTTTGAACACAAGAGTTTAACTTTTTCTTTTACTTCAGCGGCAATTGTTTCATCTTTAATATTTTCTATGATGTCACATATCCATGATGCAACTTCAGAAACCTCAGCTTCTTTAAAGCCCCTGGTGGTGGCTGCCGGTGTTCCAATCCTTAATCCACTTGTTACAAAGGGTGATTGAGGGTCGTTAGGAACAGCATTTTTATTTACGGTGATGTTCGCGAGACCAAGCGCTGCATCAGCTTCTTTTCCAGTTATGCCCTTATCTATAAGGTCTACGAGAAACATATGATTCTCAGTGCCGTTAGAAACAATATTCACGCCTCTGTCCATAAAAGTTTTCGCCATGGTTTTAGCGTTCAATTTAACTTGCGCTTGATAATCTTTAAATTCGGGTTCCAGGGCTTCTTTAAAGCAAACAGCTTTGGCGGCAATAACGTGCATAAGCGGCCCGCCCTGAGTACCAGGAAATATAGCTGAGTTTAATTTTTTATGAATTTCTTCATTGTCTTTAGCAAGAATCAATCCTCCACGAGGTCCTCTTAATGTTTTATGAGTTGTGGTTGTGACGACGTCAGCAAAAGAAATAGGAGAAGGGTAGAGTCCTGCGGCTACTAAACCTGAGACATGAGCCATGTCTACCAGAAGATAAGCTCCTACTTCGTCTGCTATTTCTCGAAACTTTGCCCAATCAACAATACCTGAATAAGCAGAAAAACCAGCGACGATCATTTTTGGCTTATGCTCTCTTGCTAAAGATTCCACTTCTTTGTAATCAATTTCACCCGTTGATGCATCTAAACCGTATTGATAAGACTGATAAGTTTTTCCAGAGAAATTAACTTTAGCACCGTGAGTAAGATGACCTCCATGATCAAGACTCATGCCTAATATAACGTCGCCTGCATCACAAAGGGCAAGATAAACAGCTGAATTAGCACTAGCACCGGAGTGAGGTTGTACGTTTGCGTAAGCCGCACCGTAGAGTTCTTTTGCTCTTTCAATGGCTAAGGATTCAGCAACATCTACGTATTCACACCCTCCGTAGTAGCGTTTTCCTGGATAACCTTCTGCGTATTTATTGGTTAAGACGGAACCTTGAGCTTCAAGTACTCTTTTAGAAGTGTAGTTTTCTGAAGCAATAAGCTCTATGTGATCTTCTTGCCGTTGAACTTCGCTACTGATAGCACCCCATAAATCTGGATCAAAATCTTTTATAGATTGATTGCTATTAAACATATTTTATTTGAATTAATTTGTTTGGGCGTTAGTTGAAAGATTATACAGAAGGGAGTGGAAGTTCTCAGTCGTTTTTTATGCTTTGGAGGTAATAATGGGAGTTTTTCTGCCTTTATTAATTTCTGAGCAGATGAAGCACACCCTGCCATCACATCCATGAGCAGTACAATGCTCTCTTCCGTAGTAAATAATTTGTATGTGAAGCTTATTCCAGTTGTTTTCAGGAAAACCTTTCTTTAGATCTGCTTCCGTGACTTTTACATTCTTACCTTTCGTCAGACGCCAACGTTGCGCAAGTCTATGTACGTGAGTATCCACTGGGAAAGCAGGATGATTGAAGCCTTGGCTCATAACCACAGAAGCGGTTTTGTGACCGACCCCAGGAAGTGCTTCAAGTGAAGGGTAATCTTCTGGAACTTGCCCGCTGTGCTCGTCTATTAACATTCTCGAAAGGGTAGAAATAGCTCTGGATTTTTTTGGAGAAAGTCCGCAGGGCTTAATAATTCGTCTAATTTCTTCGGTATCTACTAGAACCATATCTTCAGGGTTGTCTGCAAGAGAAAAAAGCTCTGGAGTGACAAGGTTCACTCTTTTGTCGGTGCATTGTGCAGATAATAAGACGGCGATCAGTAAGGTGTAAATTGAATGATGTTCTAGCGGAATAGGAGTTTCAGGGTACAAGCGACCTAACTCCTTATTGATAAAAATGAAACGCTCAGCTTTGTTCATAGATTGTTCTTTCAACAGATTCCTCTATATTACTTTAATCATGTTTAAGAAGAGAATTGAAAAAGTTTTAATATTTCTTAAAGAAACTTTAATTACTGAAACAACAGAAGCAAGAGAAATGCTTAAAGTTTATTATGATTACACTCAGGGCAATGCTTCTGATGAAGCCATAGATTCTGCAAACAAACAACTTAACAAGTTGCTCAAAGATCTTAGTTTTGGGTTATTAGCCGTTATCCCTTTTGCTCCAATAACAATACCCCTTATAGCTAAATTCGCCACTAAGCACGGCATAGACATATTGCCAGAGTGGTTTAAAGACTCTTTAAAATAAGATTAGTCTTTAGACGGCTTGCTGAAGTCGAGATTTAATAATCTCATCAGCTTCTTTCATTATTGTGTCTATTAGCTCTTGGACGGTCGGCACATCGCTTATAAGACCAGCGACCATTCCACAAGACCAAGCTCCCGCTTCAGGTTCGCCATGAATCATAACTTTAGGGTATACGCCAGCTACTTCATCAACGATGTCTTCAAATTTAAGGTCATCTCCCAACGCCTTTTCTTTAGCCAGCAAACTTTCAACCGCAGGGTTATTTAAAACTCTTTCGGTGTTGGTAAGAGAACGCATAATAAGGCGAGTATCTAGTTCACTAGCATTTACTATCGCCTGTTTTACGTTGTCATGAACCGGAGCATCTTGAGTGGCAATAAAGCGCGTTCCCATGTTCATTCCTTCAGCGCCTAAAGCCATGGCTGCAA
>Ga0302137_1001365_pt1 | contig 11004 bp, 9 predicted proteins | sample CBN3_SCM_MG_FD_203127 | JGI IMG/M metagenome (GOLD analysis project Ga0302137, IMG submission 203127) | Marine microbial communities from Western Arctic Ocean, Canada - CBN3_SCM | ecosystem: Environmental > Aquatic > Marine > Oceanic | place: Canada: Western Arctic Ocean | collected 2017-09-15 | reverse complement strand
CACCTCTCTTAGAAATACTTAGCTTAATTGCATTGATGTTCGCCTCAATAACAGCCTTGTCCTTGTTCGCCTCGATTGCCATGGAGATAGCTGCGCTTAAGCGGGCTGCCTTTGTTCCGTGGTCATCCGCTGGTGCGGCTGGTGCGCCACCTGCTTGAGGAACGCTGTCGCCTGCTCCAGGCAGGGGTTGGGGAGGGTCGGCGGCGGACATAGGAATGCTGCCACCGGGAGCTGGCGGTAAAACAGGCGCGGGAAAATTATTCGATCTTGCTCCTGTAAGAGGATCTTCCCCTAAATCTGGTTGCGCTGCTGTAGGGGGTATAAAGCTGGGATCATCAGCTCCATATGGATCTGGGGGCGCTAGACCCGGCTCCACTAGGCTCGGCCCGACCAGAGGGCCAGCAGCTTGTAGATTAAGAATAGCATCAACTTCTGCTGGAGTTTTGCCAAGGATGAGCAGTCTTTCGGTGAGTATCCTTATCTCTTTCCTCTGCTCCATTTGCAGGCTGTAATCTCGCGCCTCGCGCTTCACCTCTTCAGCGTAACCTCGCTGCTCTCTTACGAGGCCCGACTGGTACTCGCGGTTTTCCATGGCGTCAGCTCTCCCCCGCTCATAAAGCCTATCTGACTCAGCTCTGTTTTCCTTCCTGACAATATCATCCCGCATTAGACCCAACTCAAAGTCTTGAGTGGCCTTCTTCTGGGCGGCCATCTGCTTAATGAGGTCGCTCATCTCATTCTGCATCTCAGTTGGAGAGTCGTCGATATCGTATATGTATTCAGGTGTAGCCATGATGTTTAATCCTATCAGTGGGGTGAGTTATAGCCCATGCCGCTGCCGCCGCTGCCGCTGCCATCGCCTCCGCCGTAGCCGCCGCCTTGCCCGTATTGACCTCGCAATTTAATTAGTTTCTTTTGCTGCTTGAAGGCTGTCGCGTTTGCGCTGTTGGCTGCCATGCCCTGCATAGCAGGCCCAGCCGCAGCTAAGAAAATGCCCAGACCACCGGCAGTGACTTTCTTTGTTGGAACCGTGGGAGGCATATAGTTGCCACCCCCAACCTTAAATGGGGCCATGGCGGAAGACCGGTTGGCGAACATATTTTGCTGAGCATTCTCAGTCGCTAAGAGTTGCCCTTGTCGTTGGGCAGCGAGGTCACTCGGCAGGTTCAAGTTGGCCAACTTAAGCGCTTCACTCTGCATTGCCAACTGACGCTGCTCATCAGCGGTTTGCATGGTTTCGGCCTTGCCTTGCATGCTGGTCTGGAAGCTCCGTTGCAGAGCATCGAGTCCGGCCATATTCTGCTCACGCTGAGCTAAGCGCCTTTGACCCTCATTATCCATCCTCACCTTAAACACATTATCCTCGAGACCTTTGCTATCGGCTTGATTCATCATCAGCGCCTGTATGCGTGATTGACGCCAAGCTTCAGCTTCTTGGGCGTTCTGCATCTCCGCACCGAGCCTGGCGCGGGAGGCTGCTTGCGCTGTTTGAAGGCCGATTGCTGCCTGCAGCCCGTGGCCTACAGTGGAGGAGCCTCCGTAGACTCGACCCGCTCCCTCCCGGTTCATCATCTCATTGTAGGTCTGCTGACCACCAGCAATGATGCCTTCAGCCTGCTGACGCCTCAAGTCCTGTACTTTTGCTAAATTGTTGAAGTCCGTGGCCTCGAGCCGAAGGTCTCGGGTAGGGGGATCATCGGTGGCCTGAACGCGCTCAAGAGCTAGAGCCTGTCCCGCTGCATACTCATCAAGGTCGTAAATGCCTTTCTCGGCCGCCTCAAACCCTACATTTGCTTGCTGACGGAATGGGTCCAACTCTCCACGCAGACTCTGCATTGGGTCGTAGGCCGCTTGCTGGCGCGCCGCCAGGGCACCAGTAAAGATGTCTTGCCCGGTAAGGTCGGCCTGATCCACCAGGCCTGAGTATTGGCTGCGCGCGTCCGACAGTGCCTGAAATTCAACCGAGTCTTTCTGTGCGGTCAACTCACGAATCTCCGCCATTAGCGCACCCCCGTCTTCCGGAGCTGTACCGTCAACAGTCTTAAGGGCTTCGTACTCAGCCTGCTTGACCATTATCTGCTCTGACAGGGCGCGGGCTTGCTCATTGAGTCCGCCGAGAAAAAGCCTTTGTGACTGGGGCGTCATCACGCTGCGCTCGAAGGGGCGCTGCAGTAATGACATTACCCCCTCACGGTTCCGGAGGTCTTGCTCCTTCTCGAGCGCGTGTTGCCTCTCGAAGGCAGCCATGTTTGCTGCGTTCTGCTTCTTTTGCTGCTTCTGCTGGGAGTAGGCTGACAGCCCTCCTAAGGCAGTTGCTCCGGCTACTAGTGGTGTTGGCATTATTTTTTTCCTCCGTCAACCAAGTCATCTTCTTGGCAATTTTGCCACTGGAGCCTACGCAGCTCCGGTATGTGTTCTTCCACAGCGAGGCGACCCTCTAGAATGAGAGCAATCGTGCACGCGACTTCTGTGTAAATGTCGAAAGCTTTTATTTTAGGAGCCCCATCCTCGTTACTAAAGTGCCACGCGGAGATGGCGTTCATGATAACCGGCACCATGGACTCTTTATGTGCGTTGAAGAAAGTATTAAATGGCGCATCTATCAGTAGGAAGTGGAATGTGCGGTTAGCCATTTCCTTCTCATCCTCCCAAGGGGTGTCGCTATCAATGATATGATCCCAAGTGAGAACAGTGTCACACAGGCCTTTGTAAAAGTCCAACGCCGCAGGGTCTTTTTGACAGATAACATCCATCTTCTCCCAGATGAGTACTTGTGTTGGTGTTGCTTCCATTAGACAGACTTAATGATGTAGTTCAGAATCAGTGTGGGTTGCACGTTGTTGTGCGCTACATCGCCCCCCGTGGAGCCGGTATTGGAGTTCATCGGCGTTTGGATCGAGCCCCCATCGGACGTTCCGGAATCCCACGGGCTAGTCCAATGTTGATGCGAGTGAGTATGTGCTGCGAGTTCGCTCTCTGTAATTATGTGCGCCTCCTCGCCCCCTGTGCCACCCAGCGTGTCGCCATCTACCCCGCCTGTGGTTGTGCTCGGGTTGGTTAGGCGGTCAGCGGATGTGCCCCCCATATCATCCTGGCCAGCTACCACGCGGCCCCGCATGTCCGGAACCTTAAAGTCCGTGCTAGAGGTGGTTCCGTAGGTGGTGCCGATCACCGCAAAAAGAGCCGCATAAGTCGTTCTGCTAATGGCTGCGCCGTCGCAAAGCAGCCAGTTGGTCGGGGCGGTTGAACCAGCGTAAGCTGATACTGCCCCTGTCGGGCTTCCGTAGGTTATCGCCGCTGCATCAGCGTACGCCGTGGTGGAGGCCTTGGTGGAATTGTCACCTGCCGATTGGGTAGCGGCCGAGACTCCGTCAGCAAGAACCGAGGTGGCAGTCACATTACCAGTTACATCACCAGTTACATTCCCAGTTACGTTACCGGTTACATTTGCGGTTACGGTTCCCGCCGCAAAATTGCCACTGGCGTCCCGTACCACCAGCACGCTGGCGGTCGCAGCACTCGCTGCCGCATCGAGCTTGGCTCCGTCCACGGTAAGGTCACGTCCATCCACCGTAGCTGAAGCAGTAGATAGGACAATGTTGCCAGCCAGCGTTACATTGCCAGCAAGCGAGGCGTGGCCTGAAGAGTCCAGTGTAAGGGCGGTGGCTGCCGCATTGTCATCAATGCCGGTGGATGCAAAGTTGGACACAGTACCCCCATCAACAACATCCCCTGATATAACATCGTTCGTGAATGTGGATGTCCCGTCAAGGATCTGAGTCTCGGCATTAAGCACGTATTGCTTGGTCAGCGTGAAGTTGTTGTCCATCTCCAGAGCAGTCAGCGGCTGCTGCTTAGGGATACGGAGCACTAGAGTGGGCGGTGTGGCCGGCATATCTTGAATTTAGAGCATTATTGCTAGTCAGTCTAATATAAAATGATGAATCCAGCGGTTGCCGAGGCATGCGTAACCTGCACCTCGTTAACGCTGAGGTGCTGTATGGCTGGCGAGACCACAGCTCCAGAACCATCAACCACCTGAACCATGGGGTACCGACCAAGCCCATGGGTATGCAACCATGTGGTTCCTGACTCAAAATCAATGACGTCAGGAGAGGAAGCGTCCTCCGCCTCCTCGCGCTGACGGTTCAAAACAATGCGGGACTCCTCCCACCAGTAGTGGAGCGGCTCAAGCGTTGGGTCTGGGGGGAGCTCCGGCAGGTCTCCTGCAGTGTTGACCTTTAGCCGCCCCGGCTTGCGATCATAGCCCGCCACTAGTCATCCCTCCTAATCCCGCTGCGGCTACCTACCTTGGACACCTCATAGGTTCGGCTTGCTAGCTTAACAGGGTTGTCCTTGCCTGCGATCAGGATTTCATCACGGAAGTTGTGGGCGCGGGCGAATAGGGACACTAGATTTTCGTTAGGCTCATCAACCAGGTGGTCCACCACAAGGGTCTCCGTTCCTGTTTGGGATTGTGAAGAGAAGATGCGGACAGACAGCCCCAGGTCAGTTAAGCTGTCCTGCTGGCTTGACAGGTTAGGGAGGTAGCTCCTTAGGTCCTTCTCATTGAACTGATCCCCGAAGTCGGACAGCCCTGCGGACAAGGTGCTAGTGTAGGCCTCAGTGCTGACTAGGTCCGACTTGCTACTGCGGCGGTAAAAGATCTCATTCTTATTGCCCCACTGAGTTAGGGGTTGATCCACGTTCCCATAGATCAGTACGGTGCCATTGGAGGTGCCCATCACAAACCAGTCCTCGGTCTCAACAGGGACAATGTTCAGAGTTGGACGCTTGACCGGGGCCGCTGAAGTTATGTCGATGCTAGTAGTGGAGGCGGTGTTGTACCTAATGTCCAGGCATAGAGATTTATCCTCTGTGCTCGATGGAAACGAGAACCAAACCTCCTTTGTCGAGGGGTTTAGTGAGGAAAAGATGGAATCCGTATTGCTGATATTTACATTTACGTCATCGAAAAATACGTCACTACAGGCATCGAGTAATGGGATCTCTCGTGGCTGACGTGTCTGTAAATCAAATTGATAGAACGCATTCCTGCCCGCATATATGTGATACTTACCATCTATCACTGTCAGGGAGTTCTTGTAGTAAAGGGTGCGGCCGGGAGATGTAGGCATCCGGGTGAACTGAAAAGGAGCTGATGCCACCCCTGTGTACTTTGCTAGAAACGACGCGGTATCTTTGTAGATCACAAGCTGCCCCATAAGCTCGGCCATCTTCAGGATTCCGGACGCATCGTCCTCAAGGTCGTCGTAGCCGGATATGGATCCAATAGCGGACTGTCTTTGGACTAAGGCTGACGTTGTGGCTGTTGGTGTCGGGTCAGCAAGCACTAATGATGTGCCAGACACGGAAGACACCGTGGTGTACAGATTGCCGCCGGCAGTGCCAGCTCCTATCACCACAACCTTGTCGTCTGCAATAAAAGATTCGGACGGCCAGTCCATGGTAAGCGTGGTGGATCCAGCGGTTGAAGTCCCCTCCACCACGACCCCAACATGCGTAGGCTCGTTTATAGCACTCCACAGGAGCCTGTACTGGTATCGGTCAGTGGATTGCCCATCAGGGTATGCTCCATACGGGGAGGACCCATTCATCCAAGCGTCATGAGTAGATGTTGGGATCTCACGTATGTCCCCAATCATGAGGATGTTTGAGAATGCACAAATGGTCCCAACGTGAGCCACCCCAAGGTCGCGCAGCTCTGTCATTGGGGATACCGTACTGTCTCCTATTCGCCAGTAGACAGGAAGATCCACACCGTTGTTGAAGACAGTGTAGCCATTGATGTTGGCCGCCTCCCACCTCCGCCCAGACGACGAGAACCCCGTGCCTATCTGCTGCCATTCTAAAAACGCGAAGAACGGCTCGGTACCGCCCGCCACGCTAACCGGCTCCACATAGGGATTTAGGGATGAGGTTGAGTCCAGCACGTACTCGAACTCTAACGCAATAAACACATACAGAGATGTCTGCGTGCCGACCACTACCTGCGTTTTACCTATGCGTGAGCGCGCTAGGTGAATAAGGGTGATTGGTTCGTTGACCCCTATGCCTGCAGGGAACGGCTGGCTGCCTATTTCCAGTCCATCAAAGTCACCGAAGTAGTCGTACCCCTCACGCCGCATCTCATAGTCAGAGTCCCGCCGCCAATCCCGCTTAACCAGGTAGTTGTTAATGCCAGCCTGCGAGGCGGAGACCCTTGATAGCAAGGCACCGCCCTTGGATGGGGAAACGGATATATTGGTGTAACGATTAGCCATTGTCAGACTCGGCCTCTTCAGGCTTGATTAACCCTAGTCGCTCAGCTAAGGCAGCATGGGCCTGCTCCACCAGAGCGTGGTCTGCGCGTGATAGTTTAGCCTGAGAGGCGGCGTTGATTAGGATAGTTAGGGATTGTTCTTCAGTCATTTGGGGTTTCTTTCTTTAATTTGCTCTCCTCAACCTCCGCAGCCCGTCGAGCTTCCTCGGCTAACTCGTCGGGGTTGCGTGGCCAGTTATTCTTGATAGCTTCCAGCGCGACCACGGTAGTCGCAGCGACCGAAATTACCTCAATGCGGTTGCTCTCTGCACGGATAGCGGCCCTGTATTCTGTCCATTCAGTCAGCACAGGCTCGCCCGTCTCAAAGTTTCTAACGAGCATCCAATCGCTGCCGTTAAGCATCCCTTCAGCTACCCTCTGCGCCTCCGCAACAACCATATGCTTCAGCATATCTAAATTCTTCGGCGTCACCGTCCAGCTATTACCGTCCAGCGTAATATAATAAAACTTCTCGCTCTCGGCAGGGCGGGGCGGCACAGAGGGGGCGATGGTGATGCCTCGCTCGGTTAGCATTTTCGGTGTGGCATTGGATAGCCAGTTGCTGCCAAAGCGTTCGTCACCGATTGTGAATGAGCCGCTGGGTAGCGGGTGGTCGTTGTGTAAGTATTTCATATTGTTTTAGCGGGCATTGGCTGTCTTTAGGGGGGACTCTGCCACGGAGTAGAATATGTAGGTGTCAGCATTGTTAGCGTAGCCGTAAGTCACACTATGCCGCAGCTTAAATCCATTGCTTAAAATGTCGAAATCGGAGGTAGCCGCATATGACGATTCGGCAGTTGATGTGTCTGCCGCTAAGGTCGCGTCCGTGTCGTTGTATGGGTCGCGAGCGGTATCTATGATTACCCACGGGCCAGTACCATCACTGCTCTTCACGCAAATCCAGCGCGGCCTAAATCCACAGTACACGAACGGGCCGTCTGTCGAGTTATTGCCAGTGTAGCTACCCACCTTTGAATACCCCTCAACACTGGCGAACATATACGCAATATAATCTTCAGCGGCGTACCCCATCCCGCCTCCGTAATTTAAGTAGTTCATCGCCCCGGTGTCGCTGTAAAAGTCCACCTTCACTGACGTTATGGACTGCATCGTGTTGGTGTACTGCACTGTCTCAGAGCCGTTAGTGTTTAAGCGAATATAGAAACCGCTGGTCACGTCTTTATGATACACCATCCAATCGCCATTTCCGCTGGCAGTTGATGTACGATTCTTGGCGATTATCATTTCGGGAGCGACACCGAGATTATGATTAACAGTCTGCCCACTTCCGCTTCCGGTGTCGTCGCCTGTCCACTTCGCTATGCTGAACCCAGCAGCAGCATTGTAGTTGCTGGACGGGTAACTTGCAGGTGTGCCAGTAGCCAGCGTTCCTACTGTTGATTCATTCGTGGAGGTGCTTTGAGTTATCCAAACTTCGCCATCGTAGAGTGTATCCGAAGTCGTGTAGGCAGTTTGGATAACTGTTGAACCGTTCGTCAGCGTAGCACCCTGCTGGTTTAATGTGCCTGTATTAGACGAATCGTAATCCCAGACTATTTTTATCGCGTCCTTATTGTTTGTCTTAATCGTGTAATACTGGGGGTCGCTATTGCCATCATAAATATGCGAGGCGTACCCCAATGAGGTCGCCCCTTCCCATACTTGCAGCCGTGGGGTGGTGTAAGACCCCCAATCATCCCAGCCGTCGCCACCACTGTCAGTAACTTCTAGCTGCAATTCGTAGGTGTGTGTGCCGCTTTGGGTCAATGCGGTTCCACCTTTCCAACTCCACGCGACATAGGTGTTGCCAGTGCCATTAGTGTAGTCGTAGTTCGTGGAGGATGTGGTGAATCCGGCTGAGTCAAGCGAGGCAATGCGAGTCACGGAATCTTCAGCATCGGTGTTGTTGCTCACCAACGCACCAGCCGCCAGCCCCCGAACATCATCGAAAAGCTGGTGGTACATACTGCTCGCTCCCCTGTTTTTAATCCACAGTAAGTCTGGCTCAAGTCCGGTTGTGATGGCGTTGGTTGTGCTGTTGCCCGTGTAGGTTGTAGCTGAAAAATGCTCCGATGGTTTGGCGATTGCGGGGGTCGGGAGGTTGCCTGTGGAGAGTGACTTGAAGCCGCTTGGTGGGGTGTGTGCGAAGCCAGATTGACCGAAGTCGAACAATAATTGAGAGGTATCATATGAGGCACTTCCACTACCTTCTACTGCATACGGAAACCAAGTCGTTCCATCATCTAACCCTGTCCGTTGTGGGCCAGCATTCGTCGCGGGATTGGCAGTTGTTCCGCTGCTGTTCGCAAACCAAGTTCCATCTAGACCCCACCACATCGAGCCGTTGTCCATATCGACAGCCATCATAAGAACGGAACCAGCGGATGAGTTGGTGGCTTGAGTCCAGTTTGTTCCCGATGTAGGTGACACATTTACGCCGTATTGAGGAGTGCCACTATTGTAAGTAGCTATCCAGCCACCTAAAGAAATCACGGTATATTTGCTGGGAGCATTACCGATGGAGTCAATCGCCCCGCTTCCGTCCGCAATTCCGAGTCCGGTGACGTATCCCACAGTCGGGGTCTTGCATTCCCAATACCATTTTCCGGTAAGCGGGAGTCCCATCGTGGCTCGAAATCCCCCGTAATTACCAGATGTGCTGGTGGCTACACTTAAATTGCCCTCGGCAAAAGTTATTGTACTTCTCTTATCCAACGCATTAAGCACACAATAATTATCAGTCGGAGTATCCAGCACAACATCCGTTGCGGCGAGGTTGGTTGTGCTAAAATGATTATTAGGCATCGTCTACCTCCTTACGGGCTATCCAGTTAAGCGACTCCTCATCCCAATCATAAAACCCATCGTCAGTCGGCATCGCAACCGGAGCAACCCAGCGCATCTGCTCATCTAGATTCCAGCTTGGGAAGGGTTGCGGAGCTATGAAGGCGTCGCGCTGGGCATCGTAGCGATGGCCTACGCCAGCATAATTGTAGCGTTGGTTTCCATTGTAGCTGGCCTGCTTCCAAGTGCCGCCAAGTAAATTATTGCAGAACTCCGCACCGATGCTCTCAACTTCATTGCCGCCAGCATCAGCCGTGTCACCATCGCCCACAACGATTACTCGCTGAACGATGCCTTCTTCGTTTATTTCTGCAAAGTGTGCCATTATTGAAATTTGTATCTGAGGATTACTACGCCGGAACCGCCCGTTCCGTTGTTGGTTTCAGTGCCGCCACCGCCACCGCCACCAGTATTTGCGGCTCCATCATATCCGCTGCTGGGGTAGCTGTTGTATAGGTCGTACCCATCTCCGCCCCCGCCAGTGCCGCCAGTGCCGCCGCTGTTGGTGGAGGGTGAGGGTTGACCACCCGCGCCACCCGCACCACCGCCGCGAGCTACCGCCGAACCCGTAATTGATGAAGTCAATCCGTTACCGCCATCGCCTCCCCATCCATAACTATATCCTTCGTAGGTTGCGTTAGAGCCGCCTCCACCCGCGCCGCCACCGCCGCCAGCACCAAACCGCCAACCGCCATTATCAATACCGCTACCCCCAGCGTTACCCTGCCCAGCCGTTGCGCTACCGCCGCTGCCAAATGGCCCACCGCCGCCGCCGCTACCGCCGCTACCGCCTAAATTGTTACTTGCCACGGAGGAGCCAGTTGTTCCAGAGCCGTAACCACCGCCATCACTTGTAATTGTTGAAAACACTGAATCGGTACCGTTAGTGCCTCGCGCTGGAGTACCACTAACACCACCCGCCCCGCCAGCACCCACTGTCACTGTGTAAGATTGTTTAGTTACGGAGAGTCCTGTAGCCGTTAGATAGCCACCCGCACCACCACCTCCGCCGCCGTTACCTCCGCCACCAGCACCGCCAGCAACCACTAGGTATTCAATAGGGGCGGAAGACGCGTTGGTGGCTTCAAATGTGCCAGTGCTATTAAATGTGTGAACCTTATAGTCGCCATCAGTCGTTACCGTTCCGCCCGTTGCTGTGAGGTATGTATCCACTGAAGTGTCTGCGCCAATCGTGGTTGAACTAGCTGTACCAGTTCCCGTCTCCTTAAATTCAAGATGACTTCCATTCGTGCCATACACACCAACAAATGCCTTCGGTTTCCACTGGCCTGTTGTGGCATCCTCCTCGGCAAAGTTGGATGGGGCTAGTGCTTGCCCGTCAATTATATAGCAGTCAGCTAGGTATTCCTTCCCGTCTGCGGTTGAGCCGTCCGTATTGAACCCCCAGCATTGGTAAACGCTCCCAACCGTGAACCCGCAAGTATAAGGTGTCGGTGGGGTATTTGTCGTGTGCAAACGAGGTTGTTCGACATTGTTTATGTATAGCTTATATTTGTCGGCGGTGGAACTTAGCGTGTCATCAAAAACTAATACACAGTGATACCACGCAGCCACGTCACGAAACCTTGGCGACCACTTCCACTGAATGTTATAGACAGTCGAGTCGTTTCCAGTGTGGTAATCATCAATCTTAAACTGGTCATCGGAACGAATGGAAAGATGACACCAATTTGTACCACTTGTCCCGCCGCCCAAAATGTGTTTCACATCCCCTAACCCCCATCGCTTCATCCAAAATGAGGCTGTAAATTTCTGTGAATCAGTCGGAGTGCTAGTGAGTGAAGCAAGTTGGAGATAGCTACTCGGAGTAATCCGCA
>Ga0302137_1001362_pt1 | contig 11009 bp, 7 predicted proteins | sample CBN3_SCM_MG_FD_203127 | JGI IMG/M metagenome (GOLD analysis project Ga0302137, IMG submission 203127) | Marine microbial communities from Western Arctic Ocean, Canada - CBN3_SCM | ecosystem: Environmental > Aquatic > Marine > Oceanic | place: Canada: Western Arctic Ocean | collected 2017-09-15 | reverse complement strand
CGAGGACACCTTGGGTATCAACGAAGGCATCTTCGTGTAGCAGCAATGTTGATCCAGAGCCAACACTGATGACATCATTGTGAAAGACGCCAGCGTCGATCACGCTCGGATTCTGCTGCACAAACATTGCGCCGCGCGTCCCGTGCCTACGGGCAATGGCCTCAGACGCTTCGCGTGTCTGCCGCGCCGGGAAGTGCTGGGGAGCAGGGGCCTTGGCATCTCTCGCAACGCGGCCGTACACATAAAGGTGCACGCTAGCGAGACTACTTGCGAGGCGTGTGTGGTTAGCGGCGCCTTCATCTGCAAATTGCTCGCAGCATGGAAGCGGATCGTGGTGCGTAAAAACAGACTCGTCTGGAAAAATCTTTCGGAGCAATTGCCCCGTTTGTGGTGGTTCGATTGCGCGATGAAATTTTGATACCAAGTTGGCGGGAGTGAACTGGACGGTGCCGATCGCAGTGTCACACGATGGTGTCACGGTCGCAGCGTTGGCAGTCCACATGGCCGAGGCGCTGCTGGCCTGAGCAAGCATGGCCGGGTCTTCGCGGTAGACGCGCTCAAGTACGCATGCGTCGTCGCCCTCGAATCCGACTGCTCGTAGGACATCGATATCAGGTCTGCAGTGCGGAGGCATGACGGCTTGCGGGATACCAAGCGAGGCGACAAACGCCATCTTGTCAATCCCTTGAATCGCAGCTGCTTGCGGGTGGCTTACGGCGCCGCCGTGGTTCGTCGAGGCGACGTTTCCTGTGGAGAGTCCCGCGTAGTTATGTGTCATCCCCACGAGCCCGTCAAGTTGCAGCTCACGCATCGCTGCGTCGCTCCAAGACGGTCTGTTGGATGCCGGCCTCGACAAGCAGTTCGCGAGACGTTGCGATTGAGTTTTCCCAGTGTTCGTCGCCATCTGCGGGAGCCCAAGACACAACTCGTCGCACGCCGGCTTGAATGATGGCCAGCGTGCAGTTGTTGCATGGGAAGAACGTCGAGTACATCGTTGAGCCGATTGTCGATGTGCCGTGGCGGGCACACTGCACAATGGCGTTGACCTCAGCGTGGCAGATCAGATCGTATTTCGTGGGTCGTTCGAGTCGCTCGGGGCGATCTTCGATTCCCACAGGAAGCCCGTTGTAGCCCGTAGCGCAAATTCTGCGATCAGCGGACACAACTACGGCTCCTACGCCGCGAGAGGGATCTTTGCTCCAGGTGGCAATCTGGTCGGCGAGAAGCATGAAACGCCGGTCCCATTTGGCTTGTCCGGTGGTGGTGGCCATTGTGAGAGGGATAGTACTGCCCAGAGCCCAAGATCGGACCGTATGATCTGAAACATGTCCAAGCAGCTACATATCACCTTCACAGCAGTGAGCGGGCCAGAGAACTTCAAATCCTTTGCGTGTCCGCTTGGCGATGATCAGTTCAGTATTGGCCGCGGCAGCGCCGCGACGCTGGTGCTGGCTGACCCAAGCGTCTCGCGCGAGCACGCAATACTTGCTGTGGAAGAAGGGCGTGTTGTGGTCCAAGACTGCGGAAGTTCCGGAGGCACATCGATCAATATGATGCGGCTCGACGCAGATGAGTGGGTACGGCTGCGCGATCGCGACATCTTGCTGGTTGGTCCGTGGAAGATATTGGTGCACATCGAAGGTGATGCCCCGGCAGACTCCGTGGCCGACGAGCCAGCGGAATCAAAATCTGTTGAGCCACCCGAGGCCAAGATCAAAGGCGGCAAGGGCGATCCGCTTTACGCCACTCGGGCGAGCATCTTTCTGAAAATAAAGGCAGGCACTACGCAAGACCGGGAACTCGGCTGGAATGAGTTCGCAGACAAGTATTCACGCATCATCGCGGGTTTTTCCAGAAACGCAGGGCTGCCAGCGCAGGAAGCAGACGACGTTTTGCAGGATGTGCTGATGGGTTTCTTCCGAGTATCAGATCGGTTTGAATACGATCCGAAGAAGGGGCGATTCCGCGGGTATCTCAAACGCGTCACACTCAATGCGATTCGAGCACGACACCGCAAGAAGCGGCCGTCGATCGGATTTGATGACACGGTCGACCCTCCGGTTGCAAGCGATCTTGACGCAGCTTGGGATCGTCAGTGGACTGAGCAGATCTTGAAGCGAGCCATGGGCGAAGCCCGCAACGAAGTTGAAGAGCGAACATGGCAATCCTTCGAGTTGTACGGTGTACGCGGCGTGCCAGCCGAGGAAGTGGCCAAGGAAACGGGCATGACGCCAGCAGCAATTCGCCATGCCAAGATGCGAATCACCCGAAGAGTGCGAGAAATAGTAGAACGTCTTCGTAACGACGAGGGGTAGTGTGCTGCGAGCTTCTTAAGGCACACAGAGCAGCCACTTTTGAAGACTGTGGTCTACTGCTCTAGAGAGCTCATCCTTTTTTCGCGCTCCATCCGCCCATCCTCCAACCCCCTCGGGGTTCGCAGCTGCGCAAGGACAATTCCCACAAGCATCACCACGCACCCCAGCAGCTGAATTGGTGAGAGTATTTCATTCAGGAACGCCCACCCGGCAATCGCTCCAAATACAGCCTCCAGAGCAAGCAGTACCGCGGCATGGGCCGGAGGCGCATTTTGCTGCGCAATCGCTTGAATCAGGAACGCGGCGCCTACTGCGAGCACGCCGCTATAGAGTAGTTCAGGCCAAATGCCAAGCAGGGCAGCGATTTCGGGCTGCTCCCAAGAAAGGGCAACGCCCAGAGTTAGGAGTCCTGCGAAGGCCGTCTGAAAGAGCGCAATTCGCACAGGATCACACCGTACAGCAAGCCATCCAGTAATGAGTACCTGCGCCGCCCACGCGATTGAGCCAAGCAGCACCAGCACATCACCTGGGTTGAGCATTGTCTGGCCTTGCACACTCAAGAGGTACAGGCCAGCAGTTGCGACGAGCACCGCGGCCCATGTGGTCCACCGCACGAAGTACCCAATAAAGAGGCCGAGGATCGGCACAAAGACAACATAGAGGCCGGTGATGAAGCCAGCGATTCCAGCGCTGGTGTACACCAGCCCCGCTTGTTGCAGCACGGACCCAGCTGCCATCGCGAGACCAGCGCCAATCATGCCAAAGAGGAGTTTCTGGCGGGATACGGGCCTCAGCGTCGCAGGCGAGAGTCGCTTGGCCAGTGGTAGTAGCGGCAGTATCGAGAGTGTGCCGATGAGCAGCCGCACGCCAGTGAATGTGACCGGGCCAACGGTCTCCATGGCCATGCGCTGGATAACAAAGCCAACGCCCCAGACGAGGGCAACAAACAACAGCAGTGCATCGGCGCGGAGAACTCTCATTGGGCGGTAGGGTAGAGAGTGGGGAGCGGCTCGTCAGAAATTATTGCTGCTTTCACTGCAACGCCGCGCCCCGTACCATTGCCCGTAGTGCACTGGCTTGAGTACACAATTTGGACGCTTCAAGTTTGGGAACTTCTCATTCTTGTTGGAGTTGGCTTGGTGGCCGGGCTACTTGGTGGACTCTTGGGTATTGGCGGGGGGGTAGTGAATGTGCCAGCCATCGCTTTGCTGCTCGGTCGCGATATCCACCTCGCGCAGGCCGCCTCGATGAATGTCACGATCTTTGTGGCCATTCCCGCTGCGATTCGCCACTGGCAACATGGCGGCCTTCGCAAGGATGCCTTGATTCGCATCGTCCCGTTTGGTGTCATCGGCATTCTTCTTGGTGTGACGGCAAGCATCTGGATTCCAAACGGCTGGTTGACGTGGATCTTTGCCGTGTTTTTGGTGTACATCTTCATCACGAATGTGCAAAGTCTTCTTCACGACCGCAAGGCGGGAGCCACTGACAACAATCTAGACGAACCGGCTTGTACGACTGCTCGTTGCGGCGTGGTGGGTTCGCTCGCCGGCTTTGGTGCAGGGCTCTTGGGCATTGGCGGGGGGCTTATTACCGTGCCGCTCAGTCAGATCATTTGCCGTATGCCGCTGCGGCAGTGTATTGCGACATCATCAGCCGTCATGGTGTGCACAGCCCTCGTCGGGGCGACCTTCAAAAATATTACGCTGCCAGATGTGCCAGGTATTGAGGCGGGCGTGATGTGGTACACGCCTCTAGAGATTTCGGTGTGGCTCATTCCAACCTGCTTGATTGGAAGTTGGATGGGTGCTCGCTTGACGCACGTGTTGCCATTGAAGATCGTGCGGATCGCCTTCACTATCTTGGTGGGCGTTGCCGCTTTTAAGATGTTCATCTGATCACTTCGTGGGCGAGAGATCGACGACCACAGGAAGATGATCTGAGGCCTGAGCGGTGTCTTTTACTTGAAGACCATGCTCTTCAAGTAACGACAGCGAGAGATCTGATGTATCTAGGACGAATGCACTTTCAGGCTTGAGTGAGCTTTTTGTCACCATGAGATAGTCAAGTAGTCCAGGCGTGTAGGACTGCCCATCTTCTTGCCAGGTTTGAACGCCTTGCCCATCGGGCTGCAAAGCCTCGACCACAAGAAGATCTCCGAGCGTGTCGGTGTCCGCAATCAACCCCTCGCCTTGGGCAATAAGCATCTGCAGTGGTAAGAGCCCGCCGACCAGATTGAGATCCCCGCCGATGACGATTCCCTTGTAATTGACCGATTCAGATGCGGCGATCACCGCTCGCCGAATGGCCATTACTTCGCCGATGCGTTTGAGATCTTCGGGGCCGCCCGCAACGCCGCAACACTTGAGATGAGCAGAGACTGCCAGCACATTGCCGACTCCTGGCACGGTGATCGTGAGGCCAACCGCTCGGACATGCCCGCGTGACTCACCGCGTCGTTTCAGGTTATTGAATGATGCGATAGGTTTCGCTGGCAGCCGCGACGCGATGCCGCTTTTGATGTTTCCGCTTCGCGGGCTGAGCATGGCGGTCCACGTGGTGCCGGGCATCGCGTCTTCAAGCACGTCGGCAAGGTCCTCAGCTGTTTGGCCATCGAGTATTTCTTGGACGAGCACAATATCTGGCTGGATCGCCGCGAAGATTCGGGTGACCCCCTCGCGTTGCTTGATCAGGTTCCCCTTTTCGAGGTTCCATGTCATCACTCGTGTGGATGGAGTCGTTGGCGCTGTGAGCGTGTTGCCAGTGATTGGAGTTGCATCAGGCAACATGCTTGCAATATTCGCTGTCCCCTGAGCCGTTCGGCCGTCTTGCCAGGTGAGTTGCCATGGCATCTCTCGGGTTGCCTGGAGTGTGGAGTCGTCAAGTTTGAGCATTCTTGGGAACCTGAATTCAAATCGATCGCTTGCCACAGTTGGCGAGAAAACCAGTCCAACGGTGTCCCATGACTGTTTGCCTTGGTCGCACGAGCGACGAACTTTGACGCCGCGGCCTCCCGGGCTAAAGAGCACTTCGAGGTCGACGCCTGAGAGCGTTCCGACTGTGTTTCCCGTCTGACTCTCGTTATCCCAGTCGAGTGCCAGCGTCATGGGAATCTCGAGGCCCTGCAAATTGACAGGATTTGGCAAAATCATCTGAAGATAGACGTGCGCTGGTGATCCGGCTCCAGAAACTGCTGGCGGCCACTCCGAGAATCGTCCGTCGAGGAGAATTGGATCCGCAGTCAACGTGAGCGATAATGCAAGAAGTGAAGTCATCATCGCCGCAGCCTATCGCGCCGAAGTGCTGCGCTGTGCTTGGAATGGTTGATGCACATTCATAATCCGAGCATTCTGATCAACATAAATTGCGACTTCGTGTGCTGCATGGGCCCTATCTATTTGCTGATGTAATGAATCCGGCATTCAAATCGATCATCCATAGGTGTCTCGTTCACATCTGTACATCAGTCACGATGGAGAGAATGGGGTATCTGAGTAGCTCAGCGAATTGATCGGCACGCGACTTGACGCCGTGCTTGTCTTTCAAGGTGTGCAGTGTGCTTGCCGTTGGATCCTCGACCTTCTTCGTCTCGTGATCGTCCTAATCAGGTTGTCGACATTCTCGCTGTCTCCGCAATGCGCGGCGGCGTGCAGGGCTATGACACGAGCCCTGGCTATGTCCGTGTTAATGAGGTGGCAAATTGGCTCAAGCACAGTGCATATCGCCGATATGGATGGGAGTGGGGGGTGGTCCCCGCGGACGATTTGCTTTGAGTCATTTGGAACTGAGCGTAGTCTGGCGGATTCCCGGCAGATATCAAAGGGCGATGACCTGGTCGTGATAGTCGATATCCTTTCAAGTATTGTCAAATGGGGATCGTGTTCCTGAACGCTTTGGGCGTCGCACACTTCCCGCACATGAGGATGGTGGAGCATGGACGCCTTTACGATATTGACACTTGTGGTTGGAGTCACTGCGATCGCATCGTGGATCAACGACCGCTTTTTTCGTTTGCCAAGCACCATTGGCGTCATGGTTGCTGGACTGCTCGTAGCCGGCGGAGTGTTGGTTGCCACGTCAGCAGGGTGGATTGACGACGCTCGCGCTGTGGCGATGGTGAAATCGCTTCACTTTGACACGCTCTTGATCGCTGGTAACGGTAGCGGAACCGCCGGCCAGGGCATTTTGCTGGGTGTTTTGCTCTTTGCTGCGGCGATGCGAATTGAACCATCAAGCATGACCCGTCGCTTTGGCTTCGTGGCGTGGCTGGCGACAGTTGGCGTAGTCTTGACGGCATTTGGAACCGCAGTTGGGTTCGGTGGATTGTTGTGGCTTGCCGGTGATTCCTTCAACTTTCTAAACCTACTGCTCTTCGGCGCGATTCTGGCGCCAACAGATCCGATTGCTGCCATCGCACTTCTTCGCAAGACATCGGCGCCGACACGAGTGCGGGAAATTATCGCTGGGGAATCGTTGTTTAATGATGGCGTTTCAATTGTGCTCTTCTTGTTTATACTTGCGCTCATTACGGGCAAGGCAGATTCGCCATTTGCGGGGAATTGGATTCTTGGATTCATTGTGGAAACTGGTGGCGCCCTTGTTGTTGGATTTGTGGTGGGCATGATTGGTTCATTCATGATCCGATCAACTCGCCAGACGCCGGTCGTGATCTTGGTCACGATTGCGATCGTGCTTTTCATTGGCATTTTGGCACCGGTGTTGTATGTGTCGTGCCCCGTGGCATCGGTTGTGGCTGGCCTCATCATGGGTCGTTCCCCGAATCTTCGCGCAGCAAGGGAGAAGCTGGCGATTGAATTTTGGGGCTTGGTCGAGCATGTGCTTACGGCTGTGCTCTTTCTCATGATTGGTCTTGAACTCATCACGGTCGACCTATCGTGGTCCGCCGTGATGTGGAGTTTGTCGCTTGTTCCGATCCTGCTTGCGGTTCGATTCACCTCGCTGGTCATTCCGTGGGCCATCGTGCGCGCAGCTGGTCGCACAACGATGTCGATTGAAGAAGTTGCCTTGATGACCTGGTGCGGACTTCGGGGCGGCGTATCGATCGCCATGGCAATCGCGTTGCCCCTATCGATTATGGACTCTAATGGAGAAAGTTTGCGATCAGACGCACTGGTTGCGACCATTCTTGTCGTTGTCGCCACGATTATTGGTCAGGGATTGATGGTGGAACGTATGGCCCGAGCGGTCCAGCGTCGAACTGACCGCCGCGCGGCCCAACTTGCGGCTGCGGCATAGAATAAATTTCCATGAAGTTGCCCGTCATCACTGCCGCTACGCTCCCTTCGCCGGCAGATTGCGAAACGCTTGCCGGCCAGTTGCAGGGTGATGTTCGGTTTGGGCGTCACGATCGCATGTTGTACGCGACGGACGCGAGCATGTATCAGGTCGAACCGCTCGGCGTTGTGTGCCCTGCTCATGTTGAAGACATTGTCCAGGTGCTCGCTTGGTGTGAAACCCATGCTGTACCGGTTCTACCGCGAGGCGGCGGAACATCATTGTCGGGGCAAACTGTCAACGCCGCCGTTGTGGTTGATTGTGCGCCTCACCTGTGCGCGGTGGGGCCCGTGAATGTGGATGATCATCGTGTGTGGGTAGAGCCTGGTGTCGTGCTTGATGATTTGCAGCAGCATGCGGCGGCCCACGGGTTGCGATTCGGTCCAGAGGTCTCAACGTCCACGCACGCCACGCTTGGCGGAATGATCGCCAATCGTTCAGCAGGTTTGCATTCACTGAAGTGGGGCATGACAGATGAACATGTACTGGGCCTTGATGTTGTACTCGTTGATGGTCGCCGCATGCTGCTTCATCGCGGGGCTGCGCTGAGCGACGCGGTGGTGGCAGATATCACGAGACGGGTTGCTGAAGTGATAGAGCCTCTCGCAGATGAGATTGACGCGAAGTACCCACGCCTGCGGCGGAATGTAGGCGGCTATGCGCTCGATCGCATTCTCGATGATCTTCGCCGATCCACCCCCGGAACTCATGATCAGGTTGACCTATCTGATCTCTTCGCAGGGGCTGAGGGTACGCTCGGCTTCGTTGTGGGTGCTCAGCTGAACTTGGTTCCGCTCCCGCAGCATGTTGGGTTGTCAGTCTTTGCTTTTAAAAACGTGTCAGACGCGTTGTCTGCCCTATCTGATGTACTCAAGACAAACCCCGCGGCGGTCGAGCTGCTTGATGGCACTGTGCTTGCAGCAGCTCGCGATCATGCCACCTATAGCAAGCTGGCCGATCTGCTTCCTACGATTGATGGAGAGCCTGCTCAGGCGGTGTTGTATGTGGATTGGTTTGCTGAAGATGTAGCTTCGCTCGAGGCATCGATGTCGCGCGCAGAAGAGTTTCTGCCCGATGTCGGTGTGCGGCGATGCTTGCACGGGGAAGAGCAGGCGGCGCTGTGGAGACTTCGCAAGGTTGGTCTTGGTCTTATCCTGACCGGCGACGAGCACGGGCATCCTGTTGGTGGCTTAGAAGATTGTGCCGTGCCACCCGAAAAACTTGCCGCATTCCAATGCGACTTCGAAGCAATGCTTGCAGTTCATGGTCTTTCAGCGACTTATTACGCGCATGCGAGCGTTGGGCTGCTTCATATTCGCCCTCGAATAGATTTGCATACGCCGGCCGGCCGGGCCGTCTTGGAGCAACTTGCGCATGAAGCAACCGCGTTGGTGCAGCAATACGGTGGGACGGTCAGCGGCGAACATGGGGATGGGCGTATTCGTGCATCCATGATGCATGAGTTCTATGGGCCAAAGATTGTTCAAGCGTTCCGTGACATCAAGGCAATCTTTGACCCCGGCAACCGGATGAATCCTGGAAATATAGTGACAGATCCTGGCATGGTGTCCAATCTGCGTATGCGGCCGGATGAGCAGGCAATGTTATCTCCCAAAGTCGATACTTGGTTTCGCTGGAAGGGCTCATTCTTGAAGGCGGCGTCAGAGTGCAACGGGAATGCGTTGTGTAGAAAAACCAGTGACGGGGCGATGTGCCCGTCCTACCGAGCGACCAGAGATGAGCGTCATGCCACGCGCGGACGGGCCAACGCGCTTCGTCTTGCTATATCGGGACAATTGGGAAATGGTTGCGAACCAGATTGGGCAGACACAGAGACGCTGGAGACATTGGATTTGTGCCTTGGCTGCAAGGCGTGTCAGTACGAGTGCCCAGCTGCTGTTGATGTGGCCACCTTAAAGGCGGAGTACCTTGCGCAGTCAATGCGAGCAGGCCGCGGCGCTTCGCTTCGCACCAGACTCAAGGGCAATGTGCGGCGGTTGAATCAAATTGGTTCTGCCCTCCACCCGATTTCGACAGTACTCATGCAGCGCGGACCAACTGCGTGGTTAATCAAACGCCTGATGGGAGTTGCGCCATCACGGACCCTGCCTGGATTCAGTCGGTCGCTGCGGCGAAAGTTCGACACGGCATCAAACGAATCGAGTGAGCGACCAGTGGTTGTGCTGTATTCCGACTGCTTCACGACGTGGACCGAGTCGGCGATTGGGCACGATGCGATTCGTTTGCTTGAAGCATTTGGCTATCGCGTGGTGATTCCAAAGGTCGGGTGTTGTGGACGAACACAGATCAGCGCAGGCCTGCTGGACGATGCGGTGCGTGTGATTTCCAAGTCGGCCCGCACGATCGCGGCATGTATCGACCAATACGACGCGGTAGCGGTTGTGGCAGTTGAGCCAAGCTGCGCGACAGCGATGCAGCAAGAGTGGGCGCAATTGAAGACATCAATACCGGTCGCAACTATGGAGCGACTTGCTTCGATCGCCGACACAGTCGAGGGCTTTCTTGCAGCTCATTGGGATGATCATCCGCAACGCCCCCAATTTAAATCGTGCGACACGGCATTGCCAATTCACCAACACTGTCACCAGAAGCATCGCGGCGATCTCACTGAGCTGTTCTTAAAGCAATGTGGCTGGTACGGCGCGGCGCTTCTCGATACCGGGTGCTGCGGCATGGCGGGCGCCTTTGGCTATGACCAGAAACATGAGCAATTGTCGCGGGCGATTGGCGATGACTCGTTGTCGGCGCTTCGTGGGCATACGGGCCCAGTGGCTGCTAACGGCACATCATGTCGTCATCAATCAGCGGATGTGATGCAGGTGACTGCGACGCATCCGGTAACACTCGCGGCGCAAAATCTGCAGGACGCTTCATGATTCATTGGAATACATTGATCTGGGGCGGCATCAGTGGCGTTGTGGTATTCGCTGTGCTTGCCTGCTCAACCGTTCCTGGAACCGACCGGGAGCGATTGAATTTCATGCCTGAATCGCAGATGAATCAGCTTGGCGACCAGGCGTTTGCATCAATGCTTGAGCAGAAGGATGTGGTGACGTCTGGATCCGAGGTCAATCGTATTGATCGCATCGGTCATCGTCTTGCGCAGTCTGCTCGCCAGCTGTATCCATCCGCATCGCTTCCGCAGGAGTGGGAAATTGTGATCATTGATGATGACACGCCCAACGCATTTGCGTTGCCCGGTGGCTCAATCGGCGTGCACACGGGCATGATTGAGCTTGCTGAGAATGATGATGCGATTGGGGTGGTAATCGGACACGAGATTGGTCATGTCATAGCTGCGCACTCGGCTGAGCGAATGAGTCATCAACTGCTATTGGCTGGCGGAATTGCACTTGGATCTGCTGCGTTACAGGACCA
>Ga0302137_1001361_pt1 | contig 11011 bp, 8 predicted proteins | sample CBN3_SCM_MG_FD_203127 | JGI IMG/M metagenome (GOLD analysis project Ga0302137, IMG submission 203127) | Marine microbial communities from Western Arctic Ocean, Canada - CBN3_SCM | ecosystem: Environmental > Aquatic > Marine > Oceanic | place: Canada: Western Arctic Ocean | collected 2017-09-15 | reverse complement strand
ACCCCCAATGTCGTCACTGTTTGCTGCATTTCTGGGCAACAACGCGTCGTCGTCGTCGTCGTCGTCGTCGTCTGTGTCATTGTCACTCTCCACAGCAGTACTTCCACCAGCTCTTTCTTCGTCGTCTGAATCGTCTGTGATGTTGTTGGTAGTATTGCTCGTATCGTTGTTTCTCCGACTTCTACTCTTTCTACTCTCGACGATGATATCTAACGCCGCCCCTCGGTACACCAATCTCCTCTGAAAGGTGAAATACACCAACCCGGCGAAAACCATTCCAACTGCCGCCGCTAAAAAGCAACTCTGATACCCGAACCTCTCCGCTAAAAATCCAGCCACTAAGGGCGCGAACAACGCGCCGACGTTTATGGCGCAATAAAAAATCCCAAACGCCGAATCCTTCCTCGAGAGAAGCATCCTCCTCTTCCCTTTCCTCTCAGATCCCTGACCACCACCCGATAAAACTACTTTATTCTCGTACATCTCGCTCAATCTGGCGGAAACGTTCGGTTTAAACCCTCCGTTCCCGAGTGCCACTAAAACCAGCCCGAGGAAAAACGCGTTCCTCTCCGCGCCGACGAAGAAGTTCCCGAGGAACATCAACAAAATCCCGATCGATATCATCCGATGTTTTGAGGTAAAATCCGCTAAATATCCCCCTAAAACTGGGGTTAAATATACAAACGCGGTATACGTGCCGTAGAGTTTCGAGCTGATCGCGTCGACTCGCGCTCGTCGTTCTTCCTCCGAAATATCCGAGTGTTGGCGCAAATCCACTCCGTGCAGTTTGGCAAAACGCCAAGCGAACCAAACGAAGTTTTCTCCCTCTTTTCCTCCTTCTGTTGGGACGAATATCACGTCTCGCGCGTATAAAACTAACACCGCTCTCGTCGTGTAATAGCTGAACCGTTCCCAGATTTCTGTGCCGCTCAGGGCGAGTAAGCCGAGCGGATGATTATTACGCGAGAAACGCATGCGTTTTGGAATTCGTCTTCGTCGGCTTCGCAGTAACGGCCCCCGCTCGTTGTCTTCGTCGGATCTCGCGGTGTTTTCTGTCGCGGTAGTAGTAGTAGTAAAAGTATTCGGTGGTGGTGGCAGAGCAGCTTCGGTTTCTCGTCTCGGAGTGCGAGAAGACGTCATCTCTCTTTTGCGCGGTAGTTGCGCGCGCGGTTTTTCGCAAGTTTTGAAAAGTGAGTTGTGAGGAAGTCAAGGAAAATATTTCGATGTGTTCGATTATTCGTCGTTCAAAGAGGTATCTCTTCGTATCTACCAAAAGCGCGCTTTAAATGCGATACAACGTATACTACGGATATGTGCACTATGAAAGAGCTAATGTTGAGTACGCATGTGCTTTGTCAAGCTACCAAGTTGACTAAATCTCTTCTCGCACACATCACACTCGTACGGTTTCTCGTTCGTGTGAATACGCATGTGGTTTGTCAAAGTACTAGATTCACGAAAACGCTTCTCGCACACATCGCACTCGTACGGTTTCTCGTTCGTGTGAATGCGCATGTGGATTTTCAAATAACTAGATGTAGTAAAAGCTTTATCGCACACATCACATTCGTACGGTTTCTCGTTCGTGTGAATACGCATGTGGGCTTTCAAATGTTGAGATTGACGAAAACACCTCTCGCACACATCGCACTCGTACGGTCTCTCGTTCGTGTGCGTGCGCATATGTACGGCCAAATCGAATGGTCTATCAAACACCTTCTCGCAAACATCGCACTCGTGTTGCGCTCTTTTCCTCTTCGCTTTCTGCTTCGTCGCAGTAGTCTTTTCTTTTCGTATAATCTCACTTTGTATCTCGACATCCCCAACGACATCATCATCATCATCCTCAACGGGAGGAGGAATCTTCAAACACAACACCGGTTCTTCTCTCACTTCTTCTCCTCCCCTCTCCTCCAGAACAAAATCACCTTTCAAAACCGTCCTCGCGTTTACCGCGCGTTTCGGATGTGGATTCTTCCACCTCATCTTTATTCTATTACTCTCTTTAGAGTTGTGAGGGGAAAAGTCCAATTTTAAGGGAAAAATATCTCCAGAATTCTCACGCAGACATACACGCAACTTTGCGTGCATTTTAAAGCCACATAAAATCAGCTCTTTCAAACGCTCTCTCTCTCTCTTTGTTCCCCAATTGGGATTTCTTTCTTTCGGCCGCGTAAAGAAAGAGTTTTCGCGCCGTTTAGTATACTTCAAAACATCATCACGTCATGAGAACCGTTTGTTTGTCCAATGGAAAAAGTGCCTCCTCCTCATCCTTCTCTTGTTCGAGGAGGAGAGACGAGAATAGGAGAAGATGGTGTCACGGTGGCAACAACTTTAACAACAAAAGGAGCGTTGTCGTGAAAGCGACGTCGTCTCAGGAAAAGTTGTACACCCCTCCGAAGCCGTTACCGGAGGGGCCTTTGATTTCCCTGGAACGCCAGGCGAACAAACTCATCGTCGATTCCGCGGTATTCGTGATCGATAAATTATACGAAGGGCGAGATTACCCTCGCTTTTACGCGTTAGAGACGATCGCTCGAGTGCCGTACTTTTCTTTCCTCTCGGTGCTGCACTTGTACGAGTCGTTCGGGTGGTGGCGAAGGGCGGATTATCTCAAGGTGCACTTCGCGGAGACGATGAACGAGTATCATCACTTGTTGATCATGGAAGCTATGGGCGGAGCGGATTCGTTCAAAGATCGCTTTTTCGCGCAGCACGTGGCCGTGGTGTACTTTTGGGTGGCGGTTTTGATTTACATGGTGAGCCCGAGGATGGCGTATAATTTGAGCGAACAAGTCGAAGAGCACGCGTACGCGACGTACGATGACTTTTTAAAGAGGAAGGAAGAGGAGTTGAAACAAACGCCGGCGTGTGGGGTAGCGGTGAGTTATTTTCAGCTCGGCGATTTATATCTGTTCGATGAGTTTCAAACGAACGTGTACGAGGGTTTGAACAAAGCGACAAACACCGGGGGGGAAATACGAAGGCCGAAGATTAAAAACATGTACGACGTGATTGAAAACGTCCGAAACGACGAGTTGGAACACGTGAAAACGATGAGTTTTTGCCAGAAACCAGGAAATCTTTTGAGAGCAAATTCGAGCGTAAGAGCGCAGAAGAAAGCGCAAAAGATTTGCGACGGTATTGAAAATGATGAGAACACGAAGAACGGAGAGAATAACGTCGACGATTCAGACGACACGCAGGAGTGCGATTTGATCATCGCTTCGGGACAGGATTTGGAAGGCGAGAGATCGTGCGAAGGCGTTTTGGATTGCGTCGTGAAAGGCTTCGAAGAGAGAACGACGACGTCGACGTCGACGATCAGTAATAGCAGCAGTAATAGTAATAGCATGAATAAGATGGTATCAAACAGCGTCGTAGAAAAGAGAGAGGAGAAGGCGTAATAAAAGGGAGAGTTTTTTTTAATGCACACACACGTACTATATAATTTTACACTTGGATGATGGTTCTTGTTCTTGTTGTTATTGTTACTAATGATGATGATGATAACGATGAGGATGATTTGAATTCGCAACCTTCGGATTCGTGGTGGTAATAAAACTGTTGTCTTTATTATTACTCCATCAAAACGTCCTCGGGCACGCACATCGGCCCGGCGACTTCTTTGCGTTTCTCTTCGCCGCACAACTCCTTCACCAACGCCAGCGCAAACTCAATCGCCGTCCCCGGTCCTTGAGAGGTAATCACCACCTGACCGTTCGATGCTTTTGAATAACACACCCTCTTCTTCTTATCCTTCGCAAACGCTTCGCCTAAATCAAACGCCGGATGCGCCGTCGCCTCGCTCGCCTCTTCGAGTAAATTTTTCCCGAGCAACACCACCGCCGGCGCCGCGCACATCGCCGCGATCAGTTTCTTCTCTTCCCTCTGTCTCTTCAAAAGCGCGTCTAACGAAGCGTTCTCCGATAACCGTTCCGCGCCTGGCATTCCGCCTGGGACCACGATCGCGTCAAAACTACTACTATTCATTTCTCCGTCGTCGTCACGAACGAACTCTTTTATCAAACAATCCGCTCGAATGCAAACTTTTCTCGACATTTCGCACACCAAATCATCCTCGCACGATGCCACGGTCACTTTTACTCCCGCTCTTCTTAAAACGTCGATAATTATCGTCACTTCCATTTCCTCCGACCCGTTCGCGATTGGGACGAGCGCTGATTTTATGTCGTCTTCTTCGGCAGCAGCGCTCGTCATCATCATCATTTCCCCAACCGCTTTTCTCCTAATCCTAAATCTTCTTTCTGGTAAAGGTGGTGGTGTTGTTGTTCCGCCTCGCAAAAACCCGTTGCTTTTTTGTTCTTGTTGTTGTTCTCGTCTTCTTCTATTCGAGCCGAAAGAGGAAGAAGAGGTCGCGATACAGTTTCCGACCGGGCTGATGATGCTAAAGCTGCTCATATTCTATTTGTGGAATGTAACTTTTGCGTGTTCTGTGTGTTCTTTCGTGTGCGAGAGAGGGAATCGAACTCTGGATAAAAAAACTGCATTTTTTTCACTCTTTTTTATACCTGGAATAGTCCGTTCCCCTCGAGAACAAAAGCTCACCTTACGGGGAGAAACTCATCGTCTGCATTCAAGAAAAACTGCAGAAATACACACGTCGACTCACACACGCACACGCGCACCTAAAAACTACCATCCTCTCGTCGGAAGAAGAAGAGAGAGAGGTACGCGATAGGTTTCATTCTCGCGCTTTCTTTTCTTTTGCGCACACAAAGTGTCTCTCTAAATCTCTCTCTTATTCAAAAATCGGAACGTTGCTCACCTCGACATTTTCTTATCAAAAATCCCCCCGACGACGAACAGGTGACACGTACGCAGAACGCATCGACACGCACGCATATATTTAAGACAAGATGGCGAAATACTATCCAGACATCGCGAAAGGCGCTAAAGGTACGTCGCGTTCGTCCGTTTTATTATTATTTTGTACCGCATACTCTCTTTTCTGTGTAAACAAAAGCGCGATCTCTCATCCTCGGAGAAGGAGGATCTCGACGTGGTGTCTCACCGTTCTTTCTCTTCTCGTCTTATACATAAAACAGATTTATTCACCGGCGCTTTGTCCTACGAAAACAAATTCTCCTTGGACGCGAAACCAATCTCCGGCGGGGTACGTTTTTTAACGATATCATTAGATCTCGTTTTTGTCGAGAGAGGCCGTTCGTCTTTGCGCTGCTCGTCGTTCATTCGTTCTCGAATCTTCATCGGAGAGATCGAAATCGAAAGATTTTTGCGCTTCAGTCTAAAGCCCTGATGAGGAAAAACTAACAAAACGTGCGAACATTTTCTCACACGCACTCTCTTTCTCTCTCTTTCAACCTGTGATAACAACACACACACACATAAAAATACAGTCAATCTCGGCTTCGATCAAAAACGCGGACACTCCGACGGGCACCTTGACGACCTCGTACGTCGTGGACGCGATCACGGGGGAGGTGGAGCTCTCGAAATCTGGCTTCTCGAAAGGGACGGTGAAGTACAACGCGAAGGATTCGACGACGCAAGCGACGGTTTCTTCTTTGAGCAACCCGTTGGATGGCTTGAAGTTGTCCAACTCGACGTTGATTGGCCAAGTTGGCGTGAAGAGTGAAATCACGAAGCAATTGAAAGGGACGTTGTCCGCGTGCTACGTTTCCGGTCCGGGGGCCATGGGGGTTGAGACGGCGATTTCGAAAGCCGGCGGTATCGGCGCGACGTCGTTTGCCGCGCAGTGCAAGGTTGGCGATATTATGTACTCCGCGAAGACGACGATGAAATTGGACGCGTATCAAGTTGCGGCGGTGAACGGTGTTGGCGCTGGGGAGACGGTTGGTGTCGCCGTCGATGGGAAGGCTGGGGGCGACGTGAAGGCGTCTTTGGCGTACGCGAAGAAGCTTGGCGGCGGGCACTCGGTGAAGTGCGTGGTGGTGAACCCGGTGAAGAAGAGCTTTGACCCGGTCGTTTCCGCGAACTTTGTCACTTCGGTCTTGCCGAAGACGACGACGACGGTTGCGGTGCAAGTAGATAAAGCGGTGCGTTCTTTCGTTCTCTCGTCATTCTTTCTCGTTCGTATTTTGTCGATGAGTCTCTTTATTTCTCACTTATTAAAAGAGAGAGAAAGAGAGATTTCAAGAGAGATTTCAAGGCTACGCTAGTCAAACAATCGCTGGGGGTAACGCTCTTCTCGGATGGTTGCCGCGCGTATCGCCGATAGTATTCTCCAGTGTCGCTCGAAGATTCGTTTGCGCGGGATTGATACCCCCAATGCTCGAGCGTCATAATAAGCGCCGCACACTAAAAACTGCGACTCTTCTTTCGTCGTCCTCGTCCAATTTGTCGCTCTTTTTGATTTTTCTTATTATTCGAGATGAAAACGCCGCGCTCGTAGTGCGCATCGAATGATATTCCATCTGACCAAAATAACCTCCTCTCCTCCTCCGCGCGCTCTTTCTCGCAACAACAACAACACACATATATATAACAGTTAAAATATAAGTACGGCGTACAGCTCGCGACCAAGGCGTAAAAATCTTACGAACTTTTTTCCTTCACAACGAGGCGTTTTGAGACGACGCAGTAGAGAGTTGTGAAAGGAAAGAAATAGAAAGAGAGAGAGAGAGCGAGAGGAAACTTAGAATATAAAAACAGAGAAAAAGAGTTAAGGAAGTGACGCGAAAGTGCGAGAGAGACGAGAAGAGACGAGAAGAGAGAGAGAGAGAACGCGACCTCGCTCTGGTGCTGCGACTCCAACAAAAGTACACCACCACCACCCCTTGTTACTATATTATTTTACACACTTACTACCGATGGTACCAGTTCTACTACTATACTTCTATTACCTCCTCCGTTCGTATTCGCCCGCCGCTCTGCGCTTCGTTTCTCAAACCCTAAATCTTAAACCAGTCTGTCCTTTTCTGTGAAGGAATTCCCTCACTGTTTTCTCGCGCGCGGACACACACAAACAACACAGTTTATTAAAAGAAAAGGAAACCATGGCCATCGCCGCCGGGTACGGGAACAGCAAGTTCGTCGACGACGCGCAGGTATGTTGTGCTCCTTTTTTTAAATTAATACACCACACACTTTAGAGTAGTTGTTGTTGTTGATCGAATTTTCTCTCCGTCCGCGTCTCCTCCAATTATCTCTCGTCTTTTCCCGTTTAATTATGTTCCGGCTTCTTTGTCTTCTTTGTCTTCTTCCGCTCACCCAAACTCGTCTCTCTCTCTCTCTCGTTCTCTTTCGATTTTACGTGATAAAAATATGACGTGATCAACTACAACAGATCGCGGAAGAAACGCGAGCGTTAAATGAAAAATTACGAGACTCGAACACGCGAACGAAATTGGAAGGCTTGAAGCAACTCATCGCGATGATGTCGACCGGGCGAGACGTGTCACATTTTTTTCCCTCGGTCGTCGTAAACATCGTGACGGAGAGCTTTGAGGTGAAAGCGCTCGTGTATATGTTTTTAGTACGTACGGCGGAGCAGAAACCGGACGAGGCGTTGTTATCGATTAACTCGTTTCAGAAGGATTTGGCGCACCAAAACGCTCGAGTGAGAGCGGCGGCGCTGAGGGTGATGTCGAGCATTCGAGTGAAAGTGATCGTGCCGGTGGTGGTTTTGGCGATTCGGAAGTGCGCGGTGGACGTGTCGCCGCACGTGAGGAAGGCGGCGGCGCACGCGATTCCGAAGATTTTTCGGTTGGATCCGTCGAGAGCGGATGATTTCGTGGAGGTTATTGAAACTATGTTGAGAGATTCGACGCCGTTCGTTTTGTCGAGCGCGATTGCGGCGTTTCAAGAAGTGTGCCCGCACAGAATTGATTTGTTGCACAGACACTACCGGAAGTTGGCGAGGATTTTGGTGGACATCGACGAGTGGGGACAGATGTTGACGTGCGAGCTTTTGTTGAGGTACGCGAGGACGCAGTTTTTACCGCCAGACGGGTTTAATCGCGAGTTAAACGTCGGTAAAGATAACGAAAGTAACGAGGAGATGTTGGATATTGCCGGTTTTAACGACGTGGATGGGAACGGTGGAGGTGCGTCAGGCTACGATCGACACGATACGGGCGGGACGAAGGGGATCTTGGCGCAAGCGGCTAACTTTTACGACGACGACGAGGAAGACTCCGACGACGATTCTTCGAGCAGTTCAGATTCGGACGATTCCAATTCCGGCAATGGTAACAACACCAAAAAAAAGACGACGACGAAAGCGTCGAAGAAAAGAGGACCGGTGAATCAAGGACCGGAGTTTTTGGACGACGACCACAGGTTGTTGTTGAGGTGTACGCGACCTTTGCTTCAATCGCAGAACGCCGGCGTCGTGTTGGCGGTGGCGTCGTTGCACTTTTACTTGGCGCCGATCGCGGACGTTCCCAGAGCGACGAGAGCGTTGGTGTTCGCGGCGAGAACGAAACCGGAGTGTCAACACGTCCTGTTGAAAAACGCCGTGGCGATGGCGGCGGTGCAACCTCGATGCTTCCGTTCGCACTTTGAAGCGTTCTTTGTGCACCCGGGCGATCACATGGACGTTCGCGCGCTAAAATTGGAAATGTTGACGTATATTGTCACCGCGGAGAACGCGCCGAGTTTGTTGAGAGAGTTGCAAGCGTATTTGCGTTCATCTTCGCAAGAGTTTGTCGCTTTGACGATTCGAGCGGTTGGTCGATGCGCGGCGATAATGCCGCAAATCGCTTCTATTTGTATCCGATCGCTGTTAGAGTTGTCTTTGCACCCGTCCGAAACGGTCGCCGGCGAAGCCGTGGTTGTCATTCGCGCGTTGGTGCAGAAAGCGCCGAAGGAACACGCCTCGGTCGTGGCGACGTTGGTGAGAAGATTGGACCATTTGCTCGCGCCGGCGGCGAGATCCGCGGTCGTTTGGCTCGCCGGCGGGGAGCTGTTTTTGGACCAACAACAAAAAGCGAGCAGTGCAGAAGCTGGGGCGTCGTCGTCGGCCGTGACAGTCGTCGCGGACGGTGGTAAAGAATATAAAAAGCTCGGCCAAATGGACGCGAGTTGGAATCGAAACTTTTTCGACCTCGCCTTGGCGGTGGTCACCAAAGCGATGGCTCGATTCCCAGACGAGCACGAATCCACGCGTCAACAAATCTTACACGCCACGTGTAAGATGTACGTGAGATACCCGATCGAAACCGAACCGTTATTGAGACACTGCTTGAACATGGCGTCGAAAGATCCTTCGGTGGATATTCGCGACCGGGCGAGAATTTACGGCGCCATCTTCGCGAAAACCGATTCGTTAGACGACGAAAAGAAAGACGCGTATCCGAGATTGAAGAAACTCCTTTCCGAAAAGCTTTTGTTTTGCGATAAGCCAATCACGCGTTTACCGTCGCCGGCGCCGCCGACGTGCCCGCACCAACTCGGCTCTTTGTCGCAGTTTGTGGAACACGTCGCCAACGGCTACGCCGGGTTACCGAAACATCCGAGAGAAGCGCCGCCATCGTCCGTGAGAGACCGAACGTACGACACCGGAGGTATCGGTGGTGGTACGACGACGTCCAAGTCGAAGAAGGGCAACCGCGGATTCTACTCGAGCTCGGACGAAGACTCGAGCGACGACGATTCCTCCGATGATGATTCCGACGACTCGGACGATTCCGATGACTCATCAGACTCGGACGATTCCGATGACTCAGACTCGGACGAAAGTTCGAGCTATGATTCCTCGTCGTCGTCTGAATCGTCGGGTAGCGACGATGACGACGAAAAAGTAGAAAAAGAAGAGAAAAAGGAAGAAGAAGCCGTAGAAACAAAAAAAAAAGTAGCAGAAAAGAAAGAACCGGAAACGGCAACCACCATCGAGGAACCGCCAGCCGCGGAAAAAGAGGACGAAACGAAGAAAAGCGAGGAGATGGATTAATAGAAGTGAGCTGATGATGTTAAAAAATTGTATTTTTAGTTTACATTTACGCGTCGTATTACACACATTCTTGCTAAAAACGCCCGTGCTTTCTCTTTCTCTTCCATCACATCGTTTCTTCCATCAAGCTCAAATCCTTCTCTTGTCTCTCTAAATAGTCTCTCCTTTCCTCGTCCGTCTTCAAACCTCTGAATGTAAACACGGATTTATCCCCGATGTCGTCCTTGACCGCTTGCGTATATTTTCGCCCGGCGAAAACTAAAAAGCCGAGCATCCAACTCGCGACGAAAAACGTCTCCACTTCATCGCTGGCGAGGCCGGTTAAATGCCCCAGACACATGATAGGCGTCAGAAGAAACAACAGAAACGCCTCGGGTTTCCCGTAGCACGCCCCTTCCTTGAACGCTAAACCGGTAAACGAGGCAAACATCGGACCGATTACCCAAACCGCGCTCCGATGTTCCCGCACAAACTCCAACAAACTACTACTACTACCACCGTTTTGCGTATACGCGACGATACCAAGAGATCCTATTAACCCAACCGCATACAGCGCTTGCATCACCCGTTTTATCGGCGTCACGTACATGTGCACCAAAACCAACGCGACGCCGAACCCGCTCGCGCCTAAAAAGTAACTCGGGTTCACCATCTGTTCGTTCCCACTCACATCGCCTAAAACAACTCCCACGGCGCCTAAACACGCCAACGACAACGCAACTCGGTACGACCACACTTCCAACTCGTCCGTTTGGGTCACCGTCCACGTTCCGTAGAGGCCTTCGTAATACTCCTTTTGTCTCTCATTTTCATCGTCATCTCCTCCTTCATCTGAATCGTTCTTCGTCGCGGAGCAGCTCAACAAGGTTGTAAAGCGTCGTGAACTCTTCGTCGTCTGAATCGTTTTGGTCGTCGTCGTCGCGATAAAGGAGTTGCCGCCAACGGCAACGACACCATTCGTATTCTTCTTTCGCGCAAATGCAACAGCCGCAGACGCAAAATCCGTCGCGACTTTCGCGCGGAGAATCCTCCTCCTGTTCTTCCGCAAAGAAGAAACGCTTCGAGTCGTCAAAGAACGAGAACGCGAGGAAGAACCCTTTTGAGAAGAAGAAA
>Ga0302137_1001347_pt1 | contig 11083 bp, 5 predicted proteins | sample CBN3_SCM_MG_FD_203127 | JGI IMG/M metagenome (GOLD analysis project Ga0302137, IMG submission 203127) | Marine microbial communities from Western Arctic Ocean, Canada - CBN3_SCM | ecosystem: Environmental > Aquatic > Marine > Oceanic | place: Canada: Western Arctic Ocean | collected 2017-09-15 | reverse complement strand
TCGTCATTTTTGTAACCAAATGCCGATCTGGCCCACTACTCTCGCGTTTCCTTTCAACTTCTTTGTAATCGATGTACTCTCTATATTCCAACCGCATGTGAGGTGGTTCTGTCTTGGTTTTTGCCTCTTGAACGTTCCAATCGCGAGAGACACCCGGTAATCCCCTCTCTGACCAAACGCCTCTCAAGCGTTCGAGTTCTCTCGTTTCCAACCGCATTTTTTCCAGCATATCAACGTGTTCTTTATTGTTTTTGTCTATTCGCTTCTCAAACTCCAAAATCTTATTCTTTAACTTATCTCGTTCGTCATCTATTTCCGTTGCCCCGAAGACTTCTGGTCCCCGAGGAAGCCCCACTCGACGATCGTTTGTATCATCATAACCAATCATTTTTTTGATTTGAAAATAAAAAGTGCCGTATCAGAAGAGCAATATAAAGAGGATGATGATGATAACGACGATGCTGTGTGAAGACTTTAAACGCGCGCGAACTTTTGAAGTGTGTTTTTTTCCCTTCGCTGAGATCAAAAATCTTTTTCTCAAAACAAAAACGCTTGCAAGCGTTTTTTTTCTATTCTCTTCAGAATTATTATTACCACACAAATAATCGATACATCAAAATCCAATTCGCCATGACGTCCGACTCAGAAAGCGAAAGCGACGACGAAGAATACAGCCAAGGACCCGACATTTTTGAAGCCGCGGCTGACGAAGAAATCAAGGAAGACCATTGGTGCGCGCGCTTTTCTTTTTCCTTTTTTTCCTGCTGTCAAATGCAAAAGAGCAATTCCATATTTTCTTCACTCATTCTCAAATTCTCTTCTCCTCTCTCTCTCTCACTTCTCCTTTTTCATCGCGCAGGGAGTATCACATGCGCAAAAATATGAACGATGGCGCCGGAGACGCCGTCTATCGCAATCTGGCGTATAAAGCCGTGTGTAACTGCATGCCCGTGTGCAAAGAAGGGTGCATGAATCCGTATTGGATGTGGACCAAGAAATAAAAATCAAAACGAAAAAAAACGTTTCGATGAAACGAGGATGGATTATGGATTCAATATCGCTGAAACCACTCAATAATAAAAAGAGAGTACCATAGAGGGATTTTTAAGAAAAACAGACTTGTATTCGAATTATTATGTACATGAAACGCTCGAACACTCTCCGGATATCATCAGTCCCTGTGACGGATATTCACACGTTCATGTCGTAGTAGGCGTACCTTCAACCGGATCGCCTCTGGAGTTTCGTCGCATAATTTCTCTGGCCAACTTTAATTGTCTCCCTATTACGAGTGCCGTCACTGTCCCAGTTCCCAACGCGCCGCGAGCAGTTCTTCCAACGCGCCTGACGTACTCTGATGGATCGCGCGGGAAATCAAACAATACCACGTGCTTAATTTTTTTACCGTCTAATCCTCGAGAAGCTCTATCTGTACAAATTAATAATTGCGGCGTTGAGTCGTCGTCGTCGACGGTAAATTCGCCTCGCTGTTTTTCGCTCGAACTTCTTCGCCCGAGAAATTTGCGAAGATTCTCGTCCCTTTTCTCGCGGCTCAACGCGGCGTGATAGGGTAGCACTTTGTAACTGGCACCGTCTGGGTCGCTTCGGATGAGTAGATTTTCCAACTTACGGCAGGTTTCAATCTTATTGCAAAACAGTAACGTTCGCGACGCCGATTTCTTCTTGCTCGTTTTAGCAGTAGTTCCAGCGGTAGACGGGAGTATGTCGTCCCTCAAAATTTTCATGAGCGCGGCATATTTACGATAAAACCCGCTTTGTTCGTCCGAGACGTCGCCACCAGAGCAGTCGACGAGCCGCTCTAGCGTACCCGCAGACGGGCGATGTAATCCTGGTCCTTGAATAACGCGAATATCTTGCGGGTAAAAGAACTGCTTAAGTTCGCGCAAGACTTGATCGGGAATCGTTGCCGTTACCAGCACGAATCGCGTACTTGTTGGATTGGCAAGATCTTTAATCGGTTTGATTTGAGACGCGAATTCAAACGCATCTCCCAGTAGTACATCGCATTCATCCAAAATAATGCTGTCTAAATCATCCAACTCCATTCTGCCCGTTTCACACAAGTACCGAATGCGTCCTGGAGTTCCAATTACGATGTCAACGCCACTCTTTAAAGTTTTTGTTTGCGTCAAAGTAAACTTCGCGGTCAAATCGCGAGTTGATTGTTCTGCGCGGTTATTTTTTGTTCTATCAGAAGCACCACCAGTCGCAATCATCGATCTCTTTCGGACGCCACCTTTTGAAAGTTCTTTGACAACTTCAGTTACTTGTCTCGCCAATTCCGAAGTTGGAACTAAAACGAGCGCGCGTGGACGCTTCGAAACACTCATTCCAGAATCTCGTTCGAGCCGCTCTAACCTTTGAAGAAGTGGTAATAAGTAGCCCAACGTTTTACCACTCCCTGCTTGGTCGGCGAGTAGAACATGATTCGCACCTCCATCGTCATTTGCCACAGAGCTCTCCTCATCGTAGGAGTCACTATGATCGTGAAGGAGTATCTTGAAACTTTGCGCTTGTATGTGTGAAGGACGTGAAATGTTCATGCGGCTTTCGAGAGCATTGACGATCAATTCTGAAGCTCCAATATCTTTGAACTTTGCACCGGAGTAGAAAAAATACTCATCCGGGTCGTCCGGCTCTCGAACAAACATTTCTGGCTCAAAATCATCTTCGACGTATTTAGCGAGTAATGTGGGCACATATTCTCGCGCCTCATCGTTTTGGTCACCGTACGGCCCATTATCTGATCTATTTTGTCGCCTTGAGTCTACAAGATCGTCTTCTAATCCTTCTAGCACCCAATCTTCAAATTCATCCTCGGACATTGCGTTGGTATTGGCGGACCTTTCTTCGTCGGCGTCGTCGGCGTCATCGGCGGCAAAACCCCCTCGGTTTCTCGTTCCTCGAGCACCATTGAGGAACGAGGGCGACGGTCGATCGAGAACACGCATCATCGCGGGTGCCGAGAACCTGTCGTTGTGTGCATGATTATTGTCATCTTCTTCTTCTTCTTCGTCTTCGTCGTCGTCGTCGTCAAAATTGTTATACCTGCGCTGAGAATTGGTAGCGCTTGCAAACGAAGGTGTTGGGACGTAATTCTTGTCAATTGACGCTTCTACTTTAACTTCGCGGTCGTCTATTCGCATCCCTGGTCCAATTTCTACGCATTCCGCGCAGGATGTCTCGTCTTCAAAAGTTACGAAACCAAAGCCTCTCGATTGGCCGGTTTCTCTGTCCAAGACGACGCGAGCGTTTGCGACGTAGCCAAAACGTTCCATAGCTCGACCTAAGCTCTCGTCCGTCGTGCTGTAGGAGAGGTTGCCTACCATAACTTTGAATGGGTTTATATTTCCTTCCCTCGAGTTGCTTCTGTTATTGCTGCTAAAATTTGCATTTCTATCTCTTCGTTGTCCTTCCCCGTAACGACCTCTTCCCCGGCCGCCGATTCTTCCTCCTCTACGTCCTCCTCCTCGTCCTCCTCCTCCGAATCGCGCGCTTCCGCGTCCTCTGTCGAAGTCATCTCTCCTGAAGTCTCTGTCCTCATTGCGTCTGCCATCGAATTCTCGCGCCCCTCTGTCTCCTCCCCTCATTGTTCGTCGTCCATCTTCTCTCCACGAAGAATTGTTTTGATGTTGTTGGCGCCTGTTGTTGTTATAAAAATCCCTGTCGCCGTCGCCGCCGCCGACACCGTCTTCGTCTTCGTCAAAGTTTCTCGGTTCGCCAAACTTTGCCGTCGTCGATATTCTTCTCCCTCTGTTTCTGCGTTTAGCGTTGCTCTTATTCACGCGCGGCGGCAGAAAGCGAGGAGCCGCGCGGAACGAGTGAGTACAACAGGTATACATCTCTTCTCAATCGAAAGAGAGCCAAAACACAATTGAGTAAAAACTGCGAGAGACTGCTTTTTTTGTGAAGATGCTCTTTCGTCTTTCTCCTGATGATTTTAAGACGTGAAGACGACAAATAAAATCTCGGGACATCATCTCAACGACCGGGAAACGGACTTCGTGGTGAGAGCTTTTTCGTCGCAAGTTTCTCGCGAGAGAGAAAGAGAGAATTTTAAAGGATAGGAATAGAGACGCACGACGCGATGTCGTTGTCGCGGGCCGTCGCAGCAGCGCTCGGACAATGCCGGGTGAGTCATCAAAAGCATCAACGACGCGAAGGAAGAACGAAGGAGGTTGTTAGAAAAACTTCTTCCTTTTTGTTCTCTTCAGCTGATGGAAAGATAAAGAAGAAGATGAAGATGGAACGCAAGAGCGATAGGATATCGACTGGTGCATCTTCATCATCGTCGTTTGAACCTGTGATAGTTGATATTGGCGACGGCACCAACGATAATAACGATTTGAGTAAAGGAGGAGGAAGAGGAGGAGGAAGAGGAGGAGGAAGAGGAGGGGGAGGCAGTTGGTTCGGAGGAAGTAATAAAAGCAGAGAGGACGACGACGACGACAACGATGATTACAGCGATAGTTTCAACGGATTATTCAAGTTTCTTCTCTTCGCTTTACTTTTTAGACAAGCCGTGATATCTGCGCTCGATAAATTGCACGAACCGTCGTACGACGATGCTAATAATACAGAAGAAAATGATGGCGACCAACAACAACAACGAAAGCGAAGAGAGAAGAAGAAAACGAGCGCCTGCGCGATTGTCATTCCGGCGTTGAACGAAGAGGAAAATATAGAGCTTTTGCTCGTACAAATACATGCGTTGCGACCGCAACCATCCGAAGTGGTCGTTGCCGTGGGAGATTCCACGGACAATAGTGCCAAAGTAGCTGAGAAGTACGGCGCGAAAGTAGTGCGAGGCAAACGAGGTAGGTCGCGACAAATGAACGCCGGCGTCCACGCTCTCTCAACACATCCGAAGAATGTCTTGTTTCTACACGCAGATACGATACCTTTTCCGGATATTTTGAATGTGGTTGATGAGACAATGAGAGATGCAAAGGCTATCGTGGGAGGATTTATTTCGCTCATCACGACTGATAAGAAAACGTACTGGGCGATGTCTTATCACAACGTCTTCAAATCAGATTTCTACACGGCTATTTTATATCCAAAAAGATACGTGCTTGGATTGAAACTTTTGTTTGGCGACCAAGGTATATTCTGTAGACTAAATGATTTTGAAGCCGTCGACGGATACGATGAGACTTTGCCCATCATGGAAGATGCAGATTTATGTGTTCGAATGCAAAAATTCGGGTGCGCTAAAAAAAAAAGTACGACGAGCTGCGTGCGTTTAGTGAATAGGGTCATCACGACCAGTGGAAGACGCATCGAGAGCATGGGTGGCAATCTGAAGTCGACATTAGTACACTTTCTTATTGGTGGGGCATGGGGCATATTCAAAGTAAAAGGTGACGGTTTATTGTGGCTGTATGAAAGGTTCTACGGATGGAATGAAAGAGGAGAAAAATCGAAACAAGAAAAGAAGAAGAGGAGAAAATGATGCTTGGTGATGAACGTCATCATATGTGTAAGTAGTAGTAATGGTAGTGATAGTAAACTGTAGTAATAGTATAGCGTTCAAAAGCAATTGTATAGCATGAGATCACCTTAGTATTCTATTTATTCCGCATGGAAGTCGATTTTTCCGTAGTTTCGCCCACGACGACAATTATCAAATCGTCTTCATCTGGCGCTGCATCGGTCTTTTCGTCAACTTTTTCGTCTCCTTTCGGAGCGCTCGATGATTCGTCTTCTTCCTCGACCTTCGATCGCGAAACCAATTCGACTGGCTTTTCTTGCGCAGGCATTCCTAAAATTTCGCGCATTTCGCTTCCAGTCAGCGTTTCCTTTTGAAGCAATGCTTCTGCCAACTTGCGTAAATCTTTTTCGTTTTGTTTCAACATCTTCGTCACTCGCGTGTGTGACTGCTTCAAAGAAGCAATGACTTCCTCGTCTACGGATTCTTCCAGTCGCGCGGAAGCTCCTCTAGATTCCTTTCCACGGAGGTTTCCGACGTTCAGTACGCCAACTTTGTCGCTCATCCCAACCTCTGAAACCATGTAATGCGCTAATCTCGTTGCTTGTTGTAAATCGTTGAGCGCGCCTGTCGTAACCTCATCTTGGCCAAAAATGATTTCTTCTGCGACTCGACCGCCGAAGCACACATCTAATCGCGCCAAAAGCTGACGTCTAGAGATGGAAGTTTCATCCTTGTCCGGCAATTGTGTGACCATACCGAGCGCTTGACCTCTTGGCACAATCGTCGCTTTGTGCACCGGCATCGCACCTTTTGTTTTTAGAGCAACCAAGGCGTGCCCAGCCTCGTGATACGCGGTAAGTTTTCTATTTTCCTCGCTCAGTACGGCGGATTTTCTTTCGGTTCCCATCAAGATGCGATCTTTTGCCCATTCCAGCGTTTTTAGCGTGATTGAAGTTTCATCCGTCACCGCCGCTCGCACCGCCGCAATGTTGACGAGGTTCGACAACTCGGCTCCGGATAATCCGGAAGTTCCTCTAGCTAACGCGTCGACATCGACGTCTTTCGCGACAGGTTTATCGTCCAAGTAGTGTTTGAGAATATCTCTGCGTCCTCCGATGTCTGGATTTGGCACGTGAACGGTTTTATCGAACCTACCAGGTCGCGTAAGCGCTGGATCCAAACTCTCGGGTAAGTTGGTCGCCGCCAGAACGATGATACCATCGTTTTGTTCGAATCCATCCATTTCGGTGAGGAGCTGGTTCAGCGTTTTGCGTCCCCCAGACTGTGATTCCCACGACTTGCGCGATGTTCCTACTGCGTCAATTTCATCGATAAATACGATGCACGGAGTTTTCTTCTTAGCGGCGGCAAAAAGTTGTCGCACCCGTTTTGATCCGACGCCAACGAACATCTCTTCGAACTCGGAGCCAGAGCGATAGAAAAACGGAACATCCGCCTCACCCGCGACCGCTCTGGCTAGCAAAGTCTTACCAGTTCCCGGCGGCCCTGTGAGCAAAATGCCCTTTGGTAACTTTCCTCCGAGACGCGTGAACTTATCCGGATTGCGAAGATACTCGACGACTTCTTGCAATTCACCTTTGCATTCGTCGCAACCGCGAACGTCTTTAAATGTTTTTTTGTTCTTCTCGGGCATCGTATCTTTATCGTATTGTTTCGGAGCGAAGGAAGGAGTGCCCGAGTCACTTTCCTCGTCGTCCTTCTTTACACCACCACTGCCTGAACTCGTCGGCGGATGCAATGAAGACGACGAAGACGACGACTTGCCCAACGAGGATGACGACGAAGACGAAGGCGAGGACGTCACTACGGTGGTAATTTTCATGGTAGCAAAGTAGCGACGAAGGAGATATGAACCCGTCCATGAAATGCACGATACGACACCAACGAACATAAACATATTTCCAAAGAAACCTTTGACTTTCCCGACTTTTGAGATGTTGCCGCCTTCTACGACTACGTGAATGGGCGTACTCGCTCGTCCAAACCGAACGGATCGGGCCAAGTTCAAAGATTTATCCGGATCCGCACGTTCGCTCAAATCTTTCAAAAGCAGCGGCAGCGAGTCTCCTCCAATCTCCATCGGTTGGTAAGTTGTCGCCGTAGAAGATCTCGTCAAATGCGGAGGGGGTTTTGGAATGGTTGAAGACGGCAAATCACTCTTCGCGTCGCCTTCTCCTTCTTTCGTTTTTTCGTCTTTGTCCTCAAGCTCCGACGTCGTTTTCGAGGAAGAAGAAGTTGCTCCTTGATGCTCGAAATATTTATCCATTCTTTGTGATGATATCAATGCAGCCATGTACGCAGTCACACTTCTTGGTCCACTCGCGTATTTTCTCGATTCAAACCGTTCGATAATTTCTTCGACCCGTCCGAAGCGATGCAGCTCGAGCATCAACTCGTCTTGCTTTTTGTGGTCCGCAAACTTTTCATTCGCCTCGCCGTATAGTTTCTCCCACTTTGATTTGCGGTCCAGGAAAACCCGCACGTGCGATATGAACGGTAAATTGAGCGCGAACGTTTTCGTCTGAACCAACGCGTTTTTTATTTTCTCGCTCTTATTCGTGTGGTCGTTTTCCATCTTCCCCTTCTTCTTTCCATCAAAGCCTTCTTTTTCTTCTTCTTCCTTCTCCTCCTCTTCTTCTTCGTTTCTCGTTCCGGTACTTTTCGTCGCGCTAAATTTAAAAGCCGTCGCTGAGGACGCTGAAGACGAAGATTCCGTTTCAGAGTTGTCCTTTTCTCCTCCATTCACCACGTCTGATCGTTCACTTTCTACCACGACTTCTTCTTCTCGCCGAACGTCTTCTTCGTTAAAAGCTCTCTCGTCCTCATCTCGGTTCGTACTTCGTGCAACGACATCCAATTGTTTCTCAGGACGAGAAGAAGAAGAAGAAGAAGAAGAAGAAGAAGAAGGAACTGGTGAAAAGCGCTGGAATGGATGATACCGCCGCCGTCGTCGACGTATAGATGATGTCGGAGACGCTCCTCCCGTCCTTCCAGATATCATCGATTGGAACGCGACGACGCTACTCATCGTCATCGCGCGCGTGTTCTTCTCTTCTTGTAATTCTTTTCTTTTCTTTTCTCTAGAAGCTTCCTTTTTTTCTGCAGATGAAAAAATCGTGAGGGCAAAAAAGAGAAATTCGGACGAAAACAAATCAATTCCTCGAATAAAGTCCACACAAACAGAAAAAAGAAGAGAAGAAAGCAGAGAAGGTTTGTTTTGCTTACCTTACTCTCTTCGCGTCGTCGTCGTCTTTATCATCGTCGTCGTCTTCGCCTTCTTCTTCTTCTTCTACTACTACTACTACTACACCTTCCTCACTTTCTTCTTCAGTTCTTTGTCTTCTTCTTCCTCCTCCTCCTCCCCGAGAAGAAGCGCGCGGCTTTTTCCTTTTCTTGTTAAAAGAGGCAACCTCTTCTTCTTATTATTATTAGTAGTATCTCTTGTTGTTGATCTTGAAAAGAAAAAGAAAAAAGATGCCGAGAAGAGATCAGGAAGCGCTACTGCTGCAGAACAGCATCGCCGAAGAAGAGAGCTCCGTGGGAACGCAAATACCTCTGGCGAAGTCCACGAGCGTAACGCTCTTCCAACACCACCACCAAGGAGAGGGAGAAAAACAACACCAATTTCTTGGACAAAATTTGGAGGATCGGGACAGTCTGGTTTTAGTCGTCAACGATCACCAAATCGCGGCAGAGAAAGACGGAGATTTGGAAAAACCACTTCGCACGTGCTCGACGCCAGATTGCACCGGCATCCAAAAAAGATCTTGGTACAAGTCTAAAATCCTCGTCGGAAACGATATGTGCCAGTCGTGCTACAAAAAGGAGAGGTTGGTTCTCAGTAATCGGATTTGCAACGACTGTCAAACGACGCAGACGCACTCGGATTGGTACAGGTCGAAAATCGTCAAAGGCACGTACTTGTGCGATAAGTGCTACTATGTAGAGTTACTGAAAGTGCAAAATCGAGAATGCAACGACTGTGGATCCTCGAAAACCTCCATCGCGTGGTCGAAAAGTAAGAGATTTCCGGGCAAGTTTGTCTGCCAGCGATGTTATGTTCGAGAAAAATTGGCGCTCACTACAAAAACGTGTTATTTGTGCAAATCAGACAAGACTTCGTCTAAATGGATCAAGTCGAAGGTTATCCTCGGCGCGGATTTATGTGTCAACTGTTACAATAAAGAAAAGTTGTCGCTCTCCAACAAACAGTGCGGCGTGTGCGCCTCGCGAAAGAGTTCGATGGCGGGTTGGTACAAATCCAAGAAAACTCCCGGCGTCGACTTGTGTAACTCGTGTTATAAAGTGGAGCGCAATTCAATGGCTAATAAAGTTTGTAACGATTGCAAAACCACGAAGACCTCGCAATGGGCAAAGTCGAAGACGACCGTTGGCGTGGATTTGTGCTTGAAGTGCTATTCAAAGGAGAGGTCGCTTTTAAAGACACTGACGGCTGCGGCTACCGGACAGACGAACGAGTGATATATCGCCCTGCGTCGTCGGCGGGGTTGGAAAAAGAGATGGTAGAAATACCGATCGAGAAAAAATTGGAATTTTGTAGTGAAAAGAACTCACTACCATGGTACTACCAAAGTACATATATAATAATAAAGATTGATAATAAAGATTGATAATAATAATAATAATAATAATAATAATAACATGATGCAAACTATGATAAGAGGAACGAGAAGGAGGTTTGTTAAACTACGCGGGACTTAGCATGCGTTCAGCTCACGTCTCGTCGCGAGGATGATGACGCGAGTTTCGCACAAAGTCACCTGAGCATTCAAAAAATGTAATACAAAATGTTAAAATTACACGTGAAATATCGTACAATACACAACTTATTCGTTCATTAATCATTGATCTCTCTTTTACTCTCCAAGGCAGGCGAGGTTTACGTATGATGACAAAAAACTCGAAAACCTGCCTCTTCTTTTTAACTTCATCTGGGGGCGTTCCTCGTCTGATCTGCTGCTGCTGCTGCTTTCTTTGCTGCTTTCTGCTCTGGAGTCTTTCCTTCTCTTCCCGATCCCTGCCCACCCGCTATGCAGCACCCAAACAATGACTCTTGCAACTGCACGAACCAATCTTTCTCTTCTTCGACGACGGTCCCTTCGTTTGCCGCTGCCGTAGAAGGTCGTTGAATGCGACGCGTTGGCGGCGTGCTCGCTGTAGGCGTGACGTTGTTTTGTGCTAAAATTCTATCAATCATACCGCCGGAGGTGTCGAATGGATTATCCGACGCGAGCTCAAATTCTGGCTCCAACTTTTGTTCGTTACCGGAAAAGTCCACGTTCCTCGAAGAAGTCGTCACCGGTGCGTCTTTTGATAAGCCCCACCTTTCGCGATGTTTTCTATTTTCTCGAGCAATCAACGCTTCTTTCTTTCGCTCCTTTGCCGCTTGTAAAAGTCTGTAGTCTTCTTCTGCCGTACTTTTCGAGAGTTCGGCTATTCTTTCGTCTTCCTCTTTCTTCAGTTCCGACTCGATGGCTAACGCTTCTTTTTGGGCGAGTTGAAGCGCTTTTCTCGTGTTATGCTTCCTTGACGTCGAGGAGGCGCCGACAGATCGTCCATCGGTGCGCCTCGAATTCGTTCCAGTGC
>Ga0302137_1001335_pt1 | contig 11139 bp, 8 predicted proteins | sample CBN3_SCM_MG_FD_203127 | JGI IMG/M metagenome (GOLD analysis project Ga0302137, IMG submission 203127) | Marine microbial communities from Western Arctic Ocean, Canada - CBN3_SCM | ecosystem: Environmental > Aquatic > Marine > Oceanic | place: Canada: Western Arctic Ocean | collected 2017-09-15 | reverse complement strand
ATTTCTTACTCATGGAAGTACATTCTAAATGCCATCCGGGGAATCCTTTTCCCCATGGTGAATTCCAAAACATAATATGATTTTCTTCAGCTTTCTTCCATAAAGCAAAATCTTGAGGATTTTTTTTATCAGTTCCACCGTCTAATGCTCTAGACTGGTTCATCATATCTTCAACCTTTCTTCCACTCAATTTTCCATAAGTATTAGATACATTGAATTTTAAAATATCAAAATAGACAGAACCGTTTTTTTCATAGCCGTATCCAGCATCAATAATTTGCTTTATACTATCAATTTGTTCAATAATATGCCCAGAAGCTGTTGGTTCAATATTTGGAGGAATTGTATTTAATTTTTCTAAAATACTATGAAAATCTAATGTGTATTTTTGAACTATCTCCATCGGTTCAATATTTTCTAATCGAGCCTTTTTTGACACTTTATCTTCGCCAGACCCATCTTCATTTTCTAAATGACCTACATCTGTTAAGTTTCTTACGTATCTTACTTTGTAGCCTATATGAGATAGGTATCTATAAATTAAATCAAATGAAATAAAGGTTCTGCAATTTCCTAGATGTGCATTATTGTATACTGTTGGTCCGCAAACATACATTCCAACATTATCATTATCTATTGGAACAAAAAAATCTTTTTTACCTGAGAGTGAGTTGTGTATTTTTAAATCTTTACAATATTCAGATTTCATTTTTATATTATAGTGAACTTTCGTTACGAATATAATCTAAAAATTCTCTTTTAACACTTTTGTCTTTAAACTTACCTCCAAATTCAGCAGTCACTGTGCTACTGTCTATATCTTTTATTCCTCTAGAATTAACACATAAATGTTTAGCATCAATTACACATGCTACATTTTTTGTTTTAAGTGCTTCTTGAAGAGCTCTAACTATTTGAATAGTTAATCTTTCTTGAACTTGAGGCCTTTTTGAGAAGTATTCTACAATTCTATTCATTTTTGAAAGACCAATTACAGTTCCGTTAGAAAAATATGCAACATGAGCTTTACCTACTATTGGAAGTAAGTGGTGTTCACAAGTAGAATAAACTGTAATATTTTTCTCAACTAACATTTCTTGATAGTTATATTTATTTTCAAATGTTGATGATTTTGGAAGGTTTTCAGGTTTTAACCCTCCAAAAATTTCATTAACAAACATTTTTGCTACCCTAGAAGGTGTTCCTTTTAAACTGTCATCAGTCAAGTCCATTCCTAACGTTTCAAGAATATTAAGAACATCTTTTTCTATTATTTTAATTTTTTCTTGGTCAGATATTTCAAAAGCATCGTCACGAATTGGAGTGTTAGCAGATGAAGAAACATGGTCGTCTCCGATTAAGTCTAGTTGTTCTTCGAAAAGTTTGTCGTATTTCATATTAAAATTTCAAGTGTAAATATAATTAAAGATTAATTAATAGAATAATAGATTTTATTTATTGAGACATATGATATTCTCAATTTTAGAATTTAAAAATTAAAGATAAATTAGACAGGGAGTGAGTGGTGTGAATTTGTGCTAAATCAGTCAATCCTGAGTCAAATAACTGATGTTTTTTATTAGATTTCAGGATCTTATGAGAAAAATTAATAATTGTTTCACCTAAATCGTATCCAAAACCAAAGGATAATGATTTTGAATCTGCCATCATATCTAAATCTTTATATGGACTTGCTATTTTTGTATAACCACCTCTAAAACTAAATTTTTCTATTCTTATTTCACTTCCCATTCTAATGTCAAGTGTGTTAGTAAGTTTGGTGTTAATATTTCTATTTATATTTAAAAAATCTTTATTTGGTTTTAACTTCGATTTTGAATAATCTTTACTAACAAGATCGATACTTAATATTCCAAAGTTACCTAGAACAATGGCTGCGCTAGTAGTAATTACAGAGGGAGTGTTTATTTTATAATCTGGGTAAGCATTGATTACTTGTGGGTTAACTTTGTCTTGGTATTCAACGCCATCAAGGTCTACAGATCTTATTTCAAGAGACTGATATGTTTGATCTCGTAAAGTATACCATGTAGGTGATTGGTAAGAAAGTCCAAATCGAAAAGAATTAAATTTTGCAATCCCGCCTAATTGAATTGAGACACCTTCACCTTGAGTTATTAAACTATTTTCAAAACTAATAGCTGTTATAGCAGAATTCTCAGAAAAATTACTTTCGTTGTGTACTATATAATTTTCAATATATATATTATGAGTGTTTAGATTCATTCCAAAATAAAAATTTTTTTTGTATTGGATGGCAAAATTGAAGTTATATTTAGTGTTTACTCCTTTAGTCTCACTAATGTATTGTTGGTCAACTCCTTCACTGTAATTTGCTAAAGAGTAGAAACTATTAGAATCTTTATCATAATTTATAAGATAAGCCTGGTATCCTAAAAAAGCTTGTTGTGCAGAAAAACCATAGTTCTCCCCTAAATATTTATATACACCAGAAACACTTTCATTACTTCCAACTCTAAGATCTTCCGTATTAAGACCAGTTGAATTATTTAAAAAAAATTTGTCTATAGAATTTAAAGAGTTTCTTCCCTTTACAACAAAATTATCTTTAAAAGAGTTACTTGTTTGAATATTAAATCCAAAAGAAATTTTATTAATATTTCCCTCGGCATAATTTTTTAATAGCCATATAACTCCACCTTGACTAAATGAAAAATCATTAGCGTCTTGACTTTCATGGTTATTGAAAAAAATTGTTTTGTTTTCTTTTTTTTCTAATGAAAGTGTAAAACCATATTCATTATCATTGAAAACAGCACTTCCTGCAGGATTTGTATTGATGGCTGATAAATCTCCTCCCAAAGCTCCAAAGGCACCTCCCATAGATTCAAATCTTGCGGTTCCGTTAGGATTGTCCATTAAGGTGTTTAATATTTCATTTACACTTTGAGCACGTGTAATTACTGAAATAAATAAAAATAAAAATATTATAGCAAATGACTTTCTAATCATAATTTTATCTTCTCCCTTTAGAAGTTCCTACCGACGACCTTGAAGATGAGCTAGTGCTACTTGATGAACTTCTAACTGGTGGTGAGGAGTAAGATGATCTAGAGCTACTGTTATTAGAATTTGAACTAGATCTAGATACATTGTATGATTTATTATTCGAACTATTAGAGTTTTGATTACCATTGCTGGTTCTAGATACATCATAAGATCTTTTATTGGAACTATTTGAATTACTTACAGAATTTCCGTTAGATCTTTTTCTACTTAATTGAAAATTTGATTTTCCATTTGAAGATCTTTCGTAAGATCTAGTATTTGTGTTTGATCCACCACCATTATTAATTTCTCCTTCATTTTGATATCCTCTAGAATTAGAGTTTCCACCTAGATTTTTTAAACTGTAATAAATTCTATTGATATTTCTAGACTTATTGATTTCATCAGATGATTTATCGCTATCAGAACTGTTATTGACGTCAAGTTCATTTCTTCCAACGTTGTAGTTGGATATATCTCTTCTGTCTATAGAAGCATTTGTATTGCCTGCTAAGTCAGCTATTTTGTTGCCATTATTTGAATACCCACTAACTCTTCTTCCGTTCATATAAGCTATCCCTCTGTTGTAAGAATCATTGTTGTAATTTGTACCATAACCACCATAACCACCATAACCACCATAACCACCATAACCACCATAACCATAAGGTCTAAACATATAATCCCAATAACTATAACCACCATATCTTGAGTATGGAGAGAACATGTAGTAATAATGATAGTCGTAAAAACTGTTTCCAAATGGACTCATGTACCATGAATTCATATAAAATGGATTGTAATAACTAGACCAATAAGCTCCCAAAAAATTACGATCTCTGAACTTAATGTTGATTGAATCCGGGTTATCTCCCCATGATCCATAACTGTTATTATATACGATATCTGTATTTTCTCCGCTAGAGTAGGAGTTTATGTCTGTAATGATACTGTCATTAGTAGTGTTATTTAAGCCATATTCCTGTGCTTTTTGATCAAAATAATCTTTGTAATAAATTCCGTTTTGATCCGTTTTACTCACATTGGTATTTTCTCCATATACTCCATCATTTGATGCATATTCACTAGAGTTAAATGATCCACAGCTAGTTAAAGTAAATGCTCCCAAAACCAAAGAAAATATTTTTATGTTTTTTAAAGTAATCAAACAAGTATTTTTCATTGTAATATTATTATTGTTAGAATATAGTTAATTTAGCACTCATACATAATTAATCAATTATTATGCCAAAAACAATTTATGGGTAAAAAACTAACAAAAAGAAAAGAGGATTATTCAAGGTGGTATAATGAACTAGTTGTAAAGGCAGATCTTGCAGAAAATTCATCTGTTAGAGGTTGTATGGTAATTAAACCATATGGTTATGCAATTTGGGAAAAAATGCAAGCTCAACTTGATTTAATGTTTAAGGAAACCGGACATCAAAACGCATATTTTCCTTTGTTTATTCCAAAGAGTTTGTTTGAAGCTGAAGAGAAAAATGCAGAAGGTTTTGCCAAAGAATGTGCAATCGTAACTCATTATAGACTAAAAAATGATCCTGACAATCCAGGAAAATTAATTGTTGATGAAAATGCTAAACTTGAAGAAGAACTAATTGTTAGGCCTACAAGTGAAGCTATAATCTGGAATACTTACAAGAAATGGATTCAATCTTATAGAGATCTTCCTATTTTAATTAATCAATGGGCGAATGTAGTAAGATGGGAAATGAGAACTCGGTTATTTTTAAGAACAGCAGAGTTTTTATGGCAAGAAGGTCATACGGCACATTCAACTAAAGAAGAAGCAGTAGACGAAGCTATCTTAATGAATAATATTTATGCTGAATTTGCACAGAAATTCATGGGAATTCCTGTAATAAAAGGTATGAAATCAGAAAGCGAAAAATTTGCAGGTGCTGAGGATACTTACTGTATAGAAGCGCTTATGCAAGACGGAAAAGCATTACAAGCTGGAACTTCTCATTTTTTAGGTCAAAATTTTGCTAAAGCCTTTGATGTGAAGTTTGCTAATAAGAAAGGATCTTTAGATTTTGTTTGGGCTACTTCATGGGGTGTTTCAACCAGGTTAATGGGTGCTTTGATTATGACTCATAGTGATGACAATGGCTTGGTACTTCCACCTAAGTTAGCTCCTATTCAAGTTGTTATTATCCCTATCTATAAGTCGGATGAAGAATTTAGTTCTATATGCGATGTTGTAAACCCTATTTTAAATCAATTAAAAACAAAAGGGATAAGTGTTTTATTTGATAAAAGAGACACCTACAAACCTGGGTTTAAATTTAATGAACATGAAATAAAAGGAGTTCCTATTCGAATTGCAATCGGACCTAAAGACTTAGAAAATTCTACTCTTGAAATTTTTAGAAGAGATAAAATGGAAAAAGAAACAATTAACATTGATGAAGTATTATGGAAAATTGATTTTTTAATAAATGATATTCAAACAAATTTATTTGACAAGGCAAAGCTGTTTACTAATTCTAATATAAGGAAAGTAGATACTTTTGTTGAATTTAAATCTATACTTAAAAATAATGGAGGTTTCATTTCAGCACATTGGGATGGAACATCAGAAACTGAAGAAAGAATTAAAAAAGAGACTAAAGCAACAATTAGATGTATTCCTTTAGACAGCTCTGTAGAAGTGGGTAAATGTATCTATTCTAATAAGCCATCAAAGCAAAGAGTTTTATTTGCTAAGGCTTATTGATTTTGTGACTTAATAAATTAAAAAAATTATGTTGCAAGTTTGTATCCTTTGAATTACATTTGCATTCGTTTTTACTAGGCCCGTTCGTCTATCGGCTAGGACGCCAGGTTTTCATCCTGGTAAGAGGGGTTCGATTCCCCTACGGGCTACTAAATTAATTATATGGCTAATCATAAATCAGCGTTAAAAAGAATTAGAAGAAATGAAGCTGTTAAACTTAGAAATAAGGTTCAGCATAAAGCTACTAGAAACGTTATTAAAAAGCTTAAAGATTTAACTTCAAAGAAAGAAGCTAACAAATTGTTACCTTCAGTTGTTTCTATGTTAGATAAATTAGTTAAGAATAACATTATTCATGCTAATAAGTCTGCTAATCTTAAATCTAAGCTAACTAAACAAGTTTCTTCTTTATAATTTAAAGTTGTAATTAAGAATTCATTGAGATAAGAAACTCTTCATTGTTGAGAGATCTTTTTATTCTATCGTTAATGAATTCCATGGCTTCGACAGGGTTCATGTCGGCTAAATACTTTCTCATTACCCACATCCTTTGAATAGTATTTTTATCTAATAATAAATCATCTCGTCTTGTTCCTGAGGAAACTAGATCGATTGCAGGAAATATTCTTCTGTTTGAAATTCTTCTATCTAATTGAAGTTCCATATTACCAGTTCCTTTAAACTCTTCAAAGATTACTTCGTCCATTTTAGAACCAGTTTCTGTCAAGGCAGTAGCTATTATTGATAAGGACCCGCCTCCTTCAATATTTCTTGCAGCTCCAAAAAATCTTTTTGGCTTGTGAAGTGCGTTTGCGTCAACACCTCCACTTAATATTTTACCAGAAGCTGGCTGAACAGTGTTATAGGCTCTGGCTAGTCTAGTAATAGAATCTAAAAGTATTACAACATCATGGCCACATTCAACTAATCTTTTCGCTTTTTCTAAAACAATATTAGCCACTTTTACATGTCTATCCGCAGGCTCATCAAAAGTAGAGGCAACTACCTCCCCCTTAACGTTTCTTTGCATATCTGTAACCTCTTCAGGTCTTTCGTCAATTAAAAGTACAATTTGGTAAACTTCTGGATGATTTGCAGCTATAGCATTAGCCACGTCCTTTAGAAGCATTGTTTTACCAGTTTTAGGTTGAGAAACAATCATTCCTCTTTGACCCTTACCAATTGGAGAAAACAAATCCATTATGCGAGTAGATACAGTACTGTTTTTTCCAGCAATATTAAACTTTTCATCAGGAAATAAAGGAGTTAAGTGTTCGAATGAAACTCTATCTCTTACAACGTTAGGGCTTAGTCCATTAATTAAAGAAACCTTAATTAAAGGAAAATATTTTTCTCCTTCCTTAGGAGGTCTAACATGTCCTAAAACTGTATCACCAGTTTTTAAGCCAAACAATTTTACTTGAGATTGAGAAACATATATGTCATCAGGAGAATTTAGGTAATTGTAATCTGAAGATCTTAAAAACCCATAACCTTCTTGCATAATATCCAATACTCCTTCACTTTCAATTATTCCATCAAATTCAAAATCGGGTTCTTTATATCTATTTCTATTGTCTTTGTTATGACTTTTTTCTTTTCTAACGAAATTATTTGGTTTACTAGTATGTATATTATCTTTTTTTGCTTCCGGTTCTTCCTTCATAGTTGAAGGTTTTTTTTGTAGTTTATTTTCGGAGTTTTTTATAACCGTTTCCGTTTTTTCTTTCGACTCTATCTTTTTATTAATTAGTGGTTCTTCTTTCTCAATGTTTTTAGAGACAGTAGGATTAGAAGCATAATGATCAATGATCTTATAAGCCAAATCCATTTTTTTTAATCCAGTAATTTTTTCTACGCCAAGATCAGAAGCTATCTTTTGTAGCTCAACAATCTTTTTTTCTTTTAAAGCTGATATTTCAAACATTTATCTTAATTAATTAAATATGTATTAGGGAGGAGTTATGATTTCTATATGTGATCTGGGAGTGATTATTTGTAATCACTGCTAATATACAAACTATTTATTAAAACACATTTATTTTGTAATTTTACGAAAAATAAATAATAATATGATTCAAAGAATTCAATCTATATTTATGTTTTTGTTGGCTTTAATAAATATAATTTTAATTATTTCTATAGATAGTGATCCCCCAAGTTCTATTCCAGAATCTTACTTTGGATATTATAGAATATATATTACTGATTATTTTTTTTCAGAAATTATTTCACTCATTGTTTTGATTAACATTTTCTTGTTTAAACATTCAAAAACACAAATGAATATTTTAAGAACCATAGCTCTAGTATTGATATTTGGATTTTTAAATTTTATCGATGAAAGAGGTGAAGAAGTTCAAGGAATTCGTTTTTGGGGATTTAGTTACTTTCTGATCTCTTTTATACTTATCATGTTGTCAATTAGATATATTAAAAAAGACCAGGCAATAATAAGTTCTTCTAATAGATTAAGATAAATATTTTATTCAGTATTAAAAGTCAATACGTTGGAGTAACTGCTATTGACGCCATCTGATGTTTTTACTCTCCAGTAGTATGTTGTTGCAGCTTCCAATTCTAATTCTAATGATTCACCTTCAATATCAGTTTGGCTAGAGGGTGGAGTTTGCTTTCCATCTATTGTATCTACATACAAAGTGTATTTTAGAGTATCCCCAGCATCTGGGTCACTACCTTCCCAAGTAAATTTTACTTTACCAAATCCATCTCTTGCTATAGTAGATCCTGATTTTGGTGTTTTAAGTTCAGCAGTAAAAGGAGCATAATTAATTATTCCTTTTCCCGCTACATAAAATTTCCAAGTATCACTATTAGTTGTTTTTGAACTAGCTGAATTTTTAGATATTACGTACCAAGAATAGGGAACTCCTTTGTCTAAATTAGCTAAAGATTTAGAACTTGTTAATCCAGTGTTATTAATAGTTACAATTGTATTTAAATCCGTTATCGTAAGATCATAGGAGTCGGTATTCAAAGTGACAGTCCATGTAAATTCAATTTGACTTTGAGTATCTGAAATACTCGAACCAGTCTCACAAGTTTTGTTATTTTCTGGTGATACTAATGTAGATTTTCCAGGAGATGTTGTATCAATGTCATTAGAATCATAATCATCCCCATTATTGCAACTAATTACTAATGTTAGTGTAAAAATAAAAATAAAAAACTTTAATATACTTTTCATTTTCTCAAAATTTTAAAAGTTTTTCTAACTGTTGGTCCTTCCATTACCACAATATAGGTTCCGGTAATTTGCAGTGAAAGATCAATTTCAGTAAGTCTAGAGAAATCTTTAATCTCTTGTTCTTTTCTATATATAAGATCTCCTTTTTCACTAAACACACTTATCATTACTTTATTGTCTTTCCCAGAAACGTGGACTTTTACATCGTTTTTAGTTGGGTTAGGGTAGTACATGATGTCTTCTGAAATAAAGACCTTTTGTTCTATTATTCCTTGACATTCTAAATTAGTACTAACCTTAATGGTATTTAATCCTGTTGGAAGGGAAGTGTTGAAACGGTCTCCTTTTACTTCAAACCTCTGTCCGTTAATATCGATGTTATAAAAATTAGAACCACTTAATTGAATACTGGTAGATTTTTTATCGTTATTCACGTCAATGAAAGCAGATAATGCTCTAGGTTCTCCTATAACCACTTCAAAGCACTCCTCATAATCTGGTTGACCATCTACTTTAAAGCAAACTGTATAATTTCCTTTAGCAAGTCCCGTTATTGAGGTGGTCTTACTTGCCCCACTTATTTTAGCAACATAATTTTTTGGACCTGTAATAGAAATGGTGTAATCATAGGAAGCATTTTCTACACTAAGACCTATAGAACCATCGCTATTTCCTATACATGTGGCACTAATAACTTCTACTTTATTGTTTTTTGGAAGAAAGGTAAAGACCTCACAACCTTTTACATCTACTATAGTTCCTAGTGGTGTATTTGGACACTCATCTTTGTCATTTAACACTCCGTCTTCATCAAAATCATTACTAGTTACAGTAATAGAAATTTTACTTGGAGAACTGTCTACCGTTCCATCATTTACTTTAAAAGTAAAGCTGTCTAATCCAAAGAATCCACTTTGAGGAACATAAACAACTTTATCTCCATCTTTATTGATTGATCCATTGGTTGGATAATCTACAAATAAGTATGTCAATTCGTCTTTATCATCATCTTTACCAGTCATTGTAATGTTTAATGGTAGATCTTCAATAGTAGTCACGGATTGTGCTATAGCTATTGGAATGTCATTTACTGGACTAATAAGTATACTAATTTTAGCAGTTTCAATACTTTCTACTGTTCCATCATTCACTTTAAAAGTATAAGAATCCACACCATCATAATTACCATTTGGATAATTATTGTTTGGAATGTAGAGAAGATTAGATGAAGATAAAGTTTTAGGAAGGTCTCCACTAACAATTTCTGTTCCGTCCTCTTTTAAGATTCCTTTAGTTGGAAGCGTTGTCAAAATATAAGTCAGTGTATCCCCATCTTTGTCTGTTCCACTATGAGTAATTTCTTTAGATGTTTCTTCTGCTGTTGTTACTGATTGATCCGTCGCAACTGGCGCATCGTTTACTCCACTAACAGTTATACTCACTGTAGCAGGATCACTTAAAATAAATAAATCTTTTACTTTAAAAGTATAAGAATCGGAACCACTATAGTTTGAGTTAGGTGTGTAGGTAGCATTGGTAGATGATAAAGTTACAGGAAGATTTCCAACGATAATTTTTGAATCTCCATCTTTTAATATTCCATTTTTTGGAAGAGAAATAATAATAAAAGTCAATATATCTTTATCTACGTCTATTCCAGTATGAGTAATTACTTTGGAAGTTTCCTCTACTGTTGTAACGGATTGATCGTTTGCTAAAGGCGCATCATTTACCCTACTAACGGATATAGTTAGTGTTCCTGTTTCATCAGTAAGTGTTCCGTCTGATACAGTATAAGTTATGATTTCTGTTCCGTTAAAGTTAGCCGCAGGGGTGTAGTCTACAGACAATCCATCTGCATTGACTGCTACGGTTCCAGATCCACCAGTTGTAGCTGCAGTTAAGGAAAGAGTATCTCCATCTGCATCGGTATCGTTAGCAATTACATTTGTGTTAGTTATAGAAGCATCTTCTACAACAGTTAAGGCATTGTCAACGGCTATCGGGGCATCGTCAACAGCACTTACTGTTATAGTAAAAGTTCCGTTTGTAGTATCTGTACCATCCGATACAGTATAAGTTATGATTTCTGTTCCATTAAAGTTAGCCGCAGGGGTGTAGTTTACAGACAACCCATCTGCGTTGACTGCTACGTTTCCAG
>Ga0302137_1001322_pt1 | contig 11179 bp, 7 predicted proteins | sample CBN3_SCM_MG_FD_203127 | JGI IMG/M metagenome (GOLD analysis project Ga0302137, IMG submission 203127) | Marine microbial communities from Western Arctic Ocean, Canada - CBN3_SCM | ecosystem: Environmental > Aquatic > Marine > Oceanic | place: Canada: Western Arctic Ocean | collected 2017-09-15 | reverse complement strand
GATCGACCTCAAGCAAGTACCGCGAGGGGGTTTCTGCAAAGCAGGCCACACCAAGTGATGCAATGCCGCCCTGCACCACGGACGCATCAAGGGATAAACCAATCTCGCCCGCAAATGCCATTTCAGCAGCGGCGAGCAGCACGCCGCCCTCACTTGGATCATGAGCACTGTGAACAAGGCCGCTGGCAATTGCATTGGCAACTGCTTTGGCCCGCGCCGGCGCCACTTCAAGATCAACCTCAGGAAGCGATCGATCGCCAATCGCATCGGGAGCGACGCGAAGAAGATGACTGCCCCCAATGGCATCTGTCGTTTGGCCAACGAGCACCAGTACTGTGCCTGCCGATTTAGCATCCATCGTGACACAGTCACCAATGTCTGGAACAATTCCGAAGCCACTAATCAAGAGCGTGGGTGGTATGCGAATTGTCTCGCCTGCATCGGTGGTGAACTGGTTGTTGAGCGAATCTTTCCCGCTAATGAACGGTGTGCGGAAGGCCAGGCCCGCGTGTAAGCATCCAACAGATGCGCGAACGAGTTCGCCCATGCGTTCTGGATTCTCGCACCCAGGCCAGCAGTAGTTATCAAGTACCGCAATCTGCGTGGGATCAGCTCCAACACACACCAGGTTGCGGATGCACTCGTCGTGTGCAGCGAGCACCATCAGGTACGGATCGTCGCACCATCCAGTCGCAAGCCCGGTTCCAATCGCCAGCCCACGCCGCGATCCCCGAACTGGAGTTATCACAGCAGCGTCGCCCGGGCCAGTTCCAGCAGGACCAACAAAGGGCTTGAGCATCGTTCGCCCTTGCACTTCATGGTCGTACTGCTTGACGATGTCCTGTTTCGACGCGATGTTTGGATGCGAGAGCAAGGCGAGCAAGGTCGCCGTGATGTCGGGCTCAATCTCACCGGCCGGAGCAGCTGTAATTGGAGTCCAGCTCGCTGCGCGAACCCGATCCGGCACACCATTGTGCATGAATTCCATAGAGAGGCGGCCGATCTCGTCGCCGCCGAAGTGCAGGACAAGCTCGCGGCCTGGCGTTCCAAACGTACCGAGATCGCACCACTCCACTTCGTACTCATCACAGATGGCAGCGAGCGTTTCAATTCGATCACTCGGAACCGAGAGCACCATTCGCTCCTGTGCTTCGCTGATCCAAACCTCAGTTGGCGTAAGACCGTCGTACTTTGTGGGTGCTCGGTCAAGGTGCACCTCAGCGCCAAGTTGCTCGCCCATCTCCCCGACCGCGCTACTGAATCCACCCGCTCCACAATCGGTAATTGCGGAGTACAAACAGCCGCCCTGATAATCACGCGCTGCGATAATGGCGTCGAGCATCTTCTTCTCGGTAATGGGGTTGCCAATTTGCACCGCATGGGAGAATTCATCTGCGTGCGTGTCGGTAAGTTCAGCTGACGAGAACGTGGCTCCATGAATTCCGTCGCGTCCAGTACGCCCGCCAAGCGCGATGATGTGATCGCCGGCCTGTGGATCGCCGTGCGTCATGTCCCGTGGCATCACACCGACGCACCCACAGAAGACAAGTGGATTTCCGATATGACCTGGATCAAACCACACAGTTCCATCCACAATTGGAATGCCCATGCGGTTGCCGTAATCGCGAACGCCCTGCGCAACGCGCGTCAGGACTCGGCGTGGAGGCAAACAGCCACGAGGAACGTGCTCGGTATCAAGCGGCGCAACGCAGAACACATCTGTTGCGGCAATTGGCCGCGCGGCGAGCCCTGTACCGATGATGTCACGAATGCACCCACCAATTCCGGTTGCAGCGCCGCCGTAGGGCTCGAGCGCCGAGGGGTGATTATGCGTCTCAACCTTGAAACATACTGCATGATCATCATCGAACGCCACAATTCCGGCGTTGTCAACAAAGACAGAAAGACACCAATCGGACATTCCATCATCCATAAGTTGATGCGTAGCCGATGCGACGGTTGACTTGAGCAAGTTGTTGATACGAATGCGCCCATCAGGCAGTAGATCACTTCCTGGAATTGGTTCATCTCCTGGCAACTCGCCGCTGTACTCAACGGTCGCCTTGAGCGTCTTATGTACACAGTGCTCTGACCAAGTCTGCGCAAGCGTTTCAAGTTCAATATCGCGTGGCTCGCACCCTCGATCACAAAAGTGCTTCTGCACAGCCTGCATTTCGTCGAGGCTCAAGAACAAGTGTGCTTCGCGGCTCAGCGTGATCAAGGCAGCATCATCGAGATCACGAAGCGGCACTTCGTGAACAGTCGTATCGTGCTGATGTCCTGACTCAAATGCTTCTGGATGGGAAGCGCCCAGATGCACATCATGAATCAGTGGATTTGCGAAACACGTGGATGCAATCGTCATCGCATCTGATTCGTCAACGCCGCCCATGTCATATCGGCACCCAGTCCGAACCCGAACCGCTTGCCCAACCATCGCAAATACTGCTGCTTCAACGGCATCAGCAGCTGGGTCCATCACGCCAGGCAATGGCAACACCTCGACAAGCGTGCCAGCCACTGACGGAGCTGCGCCAATGGTGAGCTCATCGGTTACGGGATGTGCGAGCAATGCGGCCGCGATCTGCCGAACGGTTTCGTCCGTCAGATCGCCTTCGATTAAATACACACTCGATGTATGCACTGAGGTTGGACACATGGTGTGACCAGAAGACTTTATTGTGGCCAGCGCAGCGTGGCCTCTTGGATCGCCAGCTTCTTGGCGCGGTCGCACTTCGACACGATGCACTGTCACGTTACTACTCCTGCTCAAACATTTCAGCTTGTTGTTTTGCCAGCATGTCACACCGCTCGTTGTCAGCGTGACCGGTGTGCCCTTGCACCCAGTTGTACGTCAGTTGCAGACGTGCACGCTCAGTATCAAGTGGGCGCCAAAGATCTTCATTCTTTACAGGCTTGCGGCCGCTCGTCTTCCAGCCCCGCCGCTTCCAGTTGTCCATCCACTCACCAAGGCCCTGCAAGACATATTTGCTGTCGGCCCACACATCGACCTGCGTGCCGTCAGGAACCGTCCTCAAACCCTCAAGAACAGCGGTCAATTCCATGCGATTATTCGTCGTCTGGGGTTCACCACCTGCCAGAACGACCTCTTCAGCATCGCCGGAGAGGGGCCGAATCACACAGGCCCAGCCCCCTGGTCCAGGATTGCCCAAGCAGGCTCCATCTGTATGCAACTCGACGTGAAGACTCGGTTTGGTCATTGTGGCGGGCTCCTGAGAGATCGGCAGTCTATTCAGAATCGCCATGGTCGGTTCAATGCGTAAAAGTGTCGACATGAAGCTCCCCACGCCTCATTATTCCGATGCGAAGAACTGCCCTCCACCAGTTATCCACAGGGCCATGCCCACGCCCAGCCTCAGTCAAGGTCCGATATGACATGCAACTACAGCATTTTTAGTCACTTACACTCTACTGCGAGCCCACACTTGGCCAATGTGCCGCCTTAAAGCCCAAAGCACGGCAACTCATCCTGCGTACAGCCCTGAGCGAGCGAATTGCCTGCAATGCTGCCACTTTCAGCTGCCGTCTTGATACACTGCTCGGCTCGCCTCAGCGGCGGATATGGAGTCCCAATGCCCACGATTAATCAGCTTGTTCGCAACCCACGGCGCAGCCCCAAGGCCAAGTCGAACGTACGTGACCTCAATGCCTGCCCGCAAAAGCGTGGCGTGTGCCTTCAGGTTCGTACCGTGACGCCAAAGAAGCCGAACTCGGCACTACGCAAGGTTGCTCGTGTTCGCTTGTCCAACGGCAAGGAAGTTTCCGCCTACATCGGCGGCGAAGGTCACAATCTCCAAGAGCACTCCATTGTGCTCGTTCGTGGTGGACGTGTACGAGATCTTCCTGGTGTGCGGTACCACGTGGTCCGCGGCAGCCACGACACCCTTGGTGTCGACGGCCGCAACAAGGGACGCTCCAAGTACGGAACAAAACGCGTAAAGAAGTAGCGCATCTCTGACATACGCAGCGTTCGCCATGTGGCAACGCAGGCAAGTAATCGGTTGAACACGACGCTCAGCCGGTGAACAAAAAGCCCGAATCTCGGGCAGTTGAGCCAAAGAAGGAGGCCTCCCATGGCCGGTCGAATTACAGCATCCGAAAAGCAACTGCAACCTGATCCTCGCTACGGCGACAAGGTGCTTGCGAAGTTCATCAACTGCATCATGCTCGAAGGCAAGAAAGCCGTCGCGCAACGCGTGGTGTACGACGCGCTGGATCGCATTCAGGCCAACCTCGACAAGGGCAAGCGAGAGGGCATGCCCGAGACCGCTATCGAGACATTCCGTATGGCCATTGACAACGTCAAGCCAAACGTCGAAGTCCGCTCAAAGCGAGTCGGTGGTGCCAACTACCAGGTCCCAATGCCTGTGACTCAAAAACGCCGTCAAAGCTTGGCGTTCCGCTGGCTCATTACCGCGGTCCGCAGCGAAAAAGGCAAGCCACTAGCCATACGCCTGGCCAAGGAACTCTTCGATGCCGCAAATGGTGAGGGCAAGGCCTGCACTGTTCGCGAACAAACGCATCGCATGGCCGAAGCCAACAAGGCGTTCTCACACTTCGCGTGGTGAGTCACGAGTCGGATATAGCATCATCCACTGGTCGGTATCACCGACAGATGTTGTTGCCCGACTTTGGCCCTGAGCGTCAAGAGCAACTTGAAAATGCCACTGTGTTGGTTGTGGGTTGCGGTGCGCTTGGATGCGGCGTTGCAGACCAGCTTGCACGCGCAGGCGTGGGAACGATTCGCATCGTAGACCGCGACATTGTCGAGCAAACCAACCTGCAGCGACAGGTCTTGTATTGCCAAGCTGACGCCGATGCATCTCGCCCCAAAGCAATGGCCGCTGCAGATCGGCTTCGGGCGATCAACCCGACCATTGATATTGAACCGGTCGTTGATGACTTTCGCGCCAGCAATGCCGAAGACATCACCGCTGGCATGAGCCTGCTCATTGATGGCCTTGACAACTTCGATACCCGCTATCTGCTCAATGATATTGCCGTCAAACACGGACTTCCGTATATCTACGCCGGGGCAGTTGGAACTGGCGGATTGGTGATGCCAATCCTGCCACGCTCAATTCAGCAGGGCCGCTCAATCACATGGTCAAGTGAGCAATCCACGCCGTGCCTTCGATGTATCTTTCCTGAACCTGCGCCGCCCGGATCCACGCCCACCTGTGACACCGCGGGCATACTCGGGCCCACCATCGCCGCCGTCACCGCGCAGCAAGCTGCCATTGCCTTATCACTTCTAATCGGGCGAATTGATGGCATTGATCGCTCAATGCACTCGATAGATCCATGGACAGGCGATGATCGCCGCATGCAGACGGGAACGCCCCGCGACGACTGTCCATGCTGTCACGACCATGTCTTTGAGTGGCTCGAGGGCAATCGCGAACGGCAAACCGAAGCACTCTGTGGACGTGACACGGTTCAGATTCTCCCCGCAATGATGTGCCGTGTTGATCTTGAGGCGGTGGCGACACGGCTCGTGAAGCACGGCCGGGTCCACTATGACGAACACGCGCTCCGCGTAGATCTGGCTGACCACGCCATCCGCATGACAATCTTCCCTGATGGCCGCGCACTCATCGGAGTCGCAGATCCAATTCAAGCACGCACACTGTACGATCGATTCGTCGGCTCGTGAACGTACCATTGCGTTCATGAACCCAATCCTCAATCAAATGCATGGCCATCGTTCCATCCGCGCCTACACGGGCGAGGTAATGCCAGAGGCAGAACTTCATGCGGCATTAGAAGCAGCACAGTTGGCCGCAACGAGCTCCAACGTGCAGGCATACAACACCATTCGAGTGACTGACCCCGAGATGCTCGCAAAGCTCGTTGTGCTCACCGGCGGTCAAGAAAAAGTCGCACTGTGTGGCACCTTTCTCGTGATGTGCGGAGATATGCGACGACATTACCTGCTCGCGCAGTCTGCAGATTCCGCATGCGAAGAGAATCTTGAGTCGTTTCTCTTGTGCACAATTGACGCCTCACTCTTCGCTCAAAACCTCGCGCTCGCCGCGGAGTCACTTGGCTGGGGCACCTGCTTTGTTGGTGGCCTTCGCAATGACCTTGCTGCGGTTGGCGCCTTACTTAACCTTCCGCAAGGCGTGTACCCATTCTTTGGACTCTGTATCGGCCGCGCCGCAGAAGAGCCCTGGAAACGACCCCGTCTTCCCATGAAGGCTGTGCTCATCGAGAATGAATACCCCTGCGACGAGTCGATGCTCGCCATGATGAGGTCGTATGACGACGACATGGCCGCCTACTACAAGAAGCGTGGCGCCTCGGGTCGCCGATGGATCGGGCAAATGGAGCAGTTCTTTGCCACCCCTCGCCGGACGGGAGATCGTTCGTTCTACGAATCACAAGGCGCATCCCTCGAATAGTCCCTTCTGCCCCGGCTACATGCGAGGAACTAGGCAACCCGAAGCCCAAAGCACGGTAGGCTCTTTCTAAGGAGACCTTCATGCCCATGCCCATCACCCGCCGCACAGTTCTTCGAGCCGCAGCAGTATCGCCTTTGCTGATGCCAGCGCTTTCATGGGGCCGCGTTCTTGGCTCGAATGACCGCCTCAACATGGCGGTCATTGGAACGGGCGGAATGGGAACAAGCCACCTCACACGGCTTGTCAATCGCGAGGACGATGACAACATCAACGTGATACGCGTGTGTGATGTGTACCGACGTCGACTCGACAACTCAGCCAAGATCGCCTCGCTCGGAGCAGCCAAAGCCACGATGGAGTACGAGCGTGTACTCGATGATCCTGACATTGATGCTGTCGTCATTGCGACGCCCGACCACTGGCACACCAAGATTGCCATTGAAGCGATGGATGCCGGCAAGGACGTCTACTGCGAGAAGCCGCTCTCGCACACAATTCCGCAAGCGCTTGCGTGTCGAGATGCAGTCCACCGCACAGGCCGCACGCTGCAGGTTGGTCCACAAGGCACCAGCAATGGCAACTACTGGGCTGCAGGGCAAGCCATCCGCGAAGGACGAATTGGAAAGCCAACGTGGAGCCAAGGGGCCTACTGCCGCAACTCTCGTGGTGGTCAGTTCAACTGGCATATTGACCCCGATGCCGGCCCCACTAACGCGGCCGACAAAGCGGGCTATGTCTGGTGGGATCGCTGGCTTGGACACGAGCACGGACTCGCCCCAAAAATTGACTGGAATGCCGATCACTTCTTTCGATTCCGCAAGTACCTCGCCTACAACGGCGGACTCGCAACGGACCTGCTGTACCACCGGCTCGCCCCGCTTCTACTGGCCATCGAAGGACACGATGGGGCCTACCCCAAACGCGTGGTCGCAAGCGGCGGCACGTATCTTGAGAAGGATGAGCGAGATATCGCCGACACCTTCTTCATGATGGTCGATTACCCCTCTGAGCACACCGTTGTGCTCTCGAGCGTTATGACCAATAACGACACCTGGCCCACCGTTATTCGCGGGCAGTACGGCACCATGGAATTTGGGGATGGATTGAACCTATCGGAACAATCGCCCTGGTGGGAGGAATTCCGCACTGCCAATGACCTCCTGACCATTCATTCCAAGGGGGAGCCCACGCCAAAGCCAGGCGCCGCCACAGCCCACCTCGACCCCATGGATCGCCGCGATCACATGGGCAACTTCCTCGATGCCGTTCGAAAGGACGACCGACTGGCCTGTAATGTGGATCTTGGCTGCGCGACGATGGTGGCCATCAAGATGGCTGTGGATGCGTGGAAACAAGATCAAGTCCTCTTGTGGGACCACGAGCGCGAAGTCGTGACCCAAACCTGATCAAATCCCAGAACCCTTGCCCCGCCAAGCCCGTAGCAACTCTCTCTCATCCAATTCCGCACCTTATGCCCTGCGCCGGGGTAGGATTGGACCTCGCACTCTCAAGGGAGGGATGAATGATTAACCACGTGTTCAGGAGACACACCATGCGTATGCCCATCATGCTGACTGCCATTGGCGGACTCAGTATCGCCGCGATATCACTCGCGGCCGACACCGTCGACGGGACCAATGCCCAAATCGACACTCGTGTTGCTGCCACAAACGGCACTTCTAAACCGGAGTTCCCAAAGCACGACACCGTCATCAAGAGCAATTACAAGAAGGTCATTTCGACCGTCGACGGCAAGCCTGGCATGTACACGCTGTACGTGGACCACAAGAACAGCGACGTTCTGGCAGAGTTGCCTCGCAACTATGCGAAGCAGAACATCTTCTTTGCCTACACCATCTCTGGTGGTATCCCTATGGCGGGTGTGCAGGCAGGCGACATGTACGCACAATGGAAGAAGTTCGGCAAACGCCTTGCTTTGATCCAGCCGAACTATGCCGTCCGTTCAACCGGCGACAAGCAGTCGAAAGCCGGAACCAAACGAGTGTTTACTGATCGTGTGATTCTTGACGTCCCAATCAAGACCATTGGCCCAGGCGGCGGTCCAGTCATTGACCTGACCGAGCTGCTCGTCAAGCAATCGTCGAAGTTCTTCGGCGGCGCTACATCTGGCGCCAACACGCGACTGGCCACTGTTGAGAAAGCAAAGGCGTTTCCGAACAACATTGAACTGGCGTACGGCATCCCGCTGCGTGGCGGCAACCTCGCCACGCTCGCGTACTCAATCGCTGAGATTCCAGAGAACACCGGATACAAGCCGCGGATTGCTGATGAACGCATTGGCTACTTCACAACGGAATCTTCAAAAGGCTGACCCAAAGCTCAAGATGAGCCCCCCTAAGAAGCCCATCGTCTTCTACATCGAGCACACCACGCCCGTGCGGTACCGCCGCTGGGTACGCGATGGCATTCTCGAATGGAACAAGGCTTTCGAGAATATCGGCATCGTGAACGCAATTGAGGTCTACCAGCAGGATGCCGACACCGGTGCCCACATGGAGAAAGACCCAGAAGACGCCCGCTATAACTTCTTCCTGTGGACAAACGCTGACATGGGCTTTGCTATTGGCCCCAGCCGCGTGCATCCCAAGACCGGTGAAATTCTCGATGCTGACATCGTCATGGACGAAGGATTCATCAACGGCTGGTCCAAAACATGGGCTGACATTATTCCTGAAGCAGCGTTGGAAGGATATGGACCCAATGCCCTGGCATGGCTCGCAGAACATCCTGAATGGCACCCACGTGTGTTGCTTGCGGACCAAGCTGACCGCTCAGAAATTCGACAACAACTCAATCGAGAATGCCAATTGCGTGCTGCGGGCCTATTGCCTGGTTTCGCAAGCCCAACAGTTCAAACAGCGCTGATTGGTGATGAACGATACGACGGCCTCATTGGCCGCGTCAGCCAAGTCAATGGCAATTGTCGACATGCCGCTTGTAAGGCTATGGATGTTGCCATGGTTCGACTCAACCCCAACCTCGTCATTGGCATCAATAAGCCAAAGCCTAATACCTTTGCCGCCAATGACCCTGTCTCAGGGACGTGGTACGGTTCGATCGAAATGGCTGCTCCTGATGGCACGTCCCATGCCATGGACTTGACGCTTGAATTGACGCTCTCAAAGGACAACTCCGTCAACGGTTCCGCCGAGATGGGGATGTTCGGAACCGTTGAGATGCAAGGCACTTGGTCACCAGCCGACAAGCAGCTCACGCTGTATCCAGCTGAGGAAGAGCAAGGTAACGATGCATTGATCGTGACCATCGACGCAGGCGATATGACCGGCAGCATGTCCGAAGGCGAATTCACAATGTCGCTCTCGGCATCCCGATCCAACTCCAGTGATGACGACGCTTCGGACGAGACTGCCGATAGCGACGGCGACAATGATGCTGAAGAAGTCGAACTCGCCAAAGAAGAAGACGAAGACGCAGACGAAGAAGGTGACGATGATTCGGAAGAATCCGAAGTCACTGAAACTGCATCAAAGAAGTCCTCTTCCAAGAAGACTGAAGGTCAGTACCTTGACGGCGTACCCGAAGAGTTCATCGGACCGATGCTCCGCGAAGTCGTCATGCATGAAGTCGGGCATACGCTTGGGCTGCGGCATAACTTCAAAGGCAGCACGATTCATACGCTCGAGGAAATTAACAGCCCAGAATTTGCTGGCAAACCTTACTCCGGCTCGGTCATGGACTACTTGCCCATCAACATCAACTATGAACTTGGTGAGACCCAGGGCGACTGGACTCAGGTCACCGTTGGTCCCTATGACATGTGGGCGATTGAGTACGGCTACATCGCGAAGAACCCAGAGAAGGTGTTGAAGCGAGTATCCGAACCTCAACTCGCATACGCCACAGATGAAGACACCTCAGGCCCAGACCCTCGTGCTCGGCGGTTTGACAACGGCAAGAACCCACTGGTCTATGCCGACTCACAAATCGCCCTGGCCAAGCATCTCCGCTCCAAGATCTTGGACGAAATGGTGGAAGATGGCGAGAGCTGGGCAGAAGCTCGCAAAGCCTATGACATGCTGCTCAACAAGCAGCTCGGCGCTATCAACATTGCGGCCAACTGGATCGGCGGCAGTTACTTGAACCGCGACAAGAAGGGCGACGCGGGCGATCGCTACCCGATCACCCCAATTGAAGCTGATCAGCAGCGACGCGCAATGCAAATCGTGCTTGAAAACACCATGCGAGACGATGCCTATGGCTTGTCTCCAGAGTTGCTCCGTCGCATGACGGTCGACAAGTGGTGGGATGAAGGCGGCATGCGATACATCTTCCAAGATGCCACGTATCCCATCCATGATCGAATTGCAGGCATTCAGGCCATGGCCATGAATGGAATTCTCAATCCGCAGACGCTCAACCGCGTCTACGACAACGAATTCCGAGCAACGGATGAGGAAGATGTCCTGACCGTTCCTGAAGTGTTGACGACCGTTCGTGAGTCTGTATGGGGCGAACTTGATGGGGGCCCGGAAGGCACCTACACCACTCGCTCCCCCTATATCTCAAGCCTGCGCCGCAATGCCCAGCGTGAGCACATCAACCGGCTTATCGATCTCAGCATGCCATCGGGCAGTGGATACTACACAGCACCTGTATCGAATCTGAGCCGCATGCAATTGCGGGAACTCAAAGGATCGATTGACAGCGCGAGCCGGCGCAAGGGCGCGAACCTGGATCCATACTCCCGAGCCCACCTCCTTGAGGCGAGCTCA
>Ga0302137_1001317_pt1 | contig 11198 bp, 5 predicted proteins | sample CBN3_SCM_MG_FD_203127 | JGI IMG/M metagenome (GOLD analysis project Ga0302137, IMG submission 203127) | Marine microbial communities from Western Arctic Ocean, Canada - CBN3_SCM | ecosystem: Environmental > Aquatic > Marine > Oceanic | place: Canada: Western Arctic Ocean | collected 2017-09-15 | reverse complement strand
ACGAGCTTCTCGAGATGACGATGGGAAAAACCCGTCGTTCGAGTCGTGGTGATGTGTGTCACATTTCGTCGTCGTCTTCTCTCGTCGCCGTCGGTGGAATTCTCGCGTTGCGCTCGTTTTCTCATCGCGGTGCGGTAAACGCGTTCGACTTTAAATCGGAAAAGAACCAAGCGTCGTACGAGATGGAGGAAGAAAAGTTCGGCCCGTACGCGTTTCCGAACCACCACAAGATTCCGAACGAACGCGGGCCGTTTGGGGAATCGTCGAGTTTTAAAGAAGCCGTGCAAGCATGCTTGGAGGAATCTCCAGTGCACGGGTTGTGTTACGACCAAAAATACGGCGCGATGAAAGATTGGGACGTCTCGGAAATAACCGATTTTAGTTGGGCCTTCAGCGGGTACACGCACGTGATCGAGAACAACGGGGAACCGACTGGACGGGCGAACTTTAACGCGGACATTTCCAACTGGAGACCGACGAAAGCGAAAAGGATGGATCACATGTTTTATTACGCCGTCGATTTCAACCAAGACATCTCCAAGTGGGGGTGGAGAGGCGGGATGGCGCACAAGCAACAACAACCCGGGATGTTTCAAGGCGCTATTGAGTTTCAAAGACGGTTTAACTGTCCGGACGCGATCGAAGGGCCGGTGCATCAGTGCCGAGAAAACGAAGGGTGGAAGCCGCAGGAGAGCTACATGAGGAAGGATGGTGGTTTGAGCGGCGATTTTCGCAAGTCGTCGGAGGGCGGCGACGGGGGCCTTTCTAAGCCGCGCCCGTTGTCCGGCGGGTTGGGCCACACCGAAATCTCGGACGAAGATGTGGAAGCGTTTTTGAAAGCCGAGGATAAAGGTATTCCGCTGTCCGAAATCTTGAAGATAAAGAAGTCTTTCGGAGGATCGTCCTCCGGTAAGAGTTCTTCCTCGTCTCAACAACAAGAAGAACTCGACGAAGAGAACGACCACGAGTTGAATCAAGAAATTGAAAGCTTGAAGTCCAAGGCGAAGAAGTACGTCACGTCTTCGAAATCGTTCGATCCGTCGTACGAGCCACGTTACGAAACACCGAGCAAGTACAACCAAAACAAAGCGACGTCGAACAGTTTCAGTTCGTACGCGTCTTCGTTGGACGGCGTTGGTCTCGGTGAATCCGAGGGGACGACGCGCAAAGGCAGCGAGGATGTGGAAACGGTGAAAAACTCCAAATTCGAAGCGGAGAAGATGTTGTTGATGAAACAGTTATCCGATCTCGAGAACAAGAACAAGGATTTGGAGAGCAAGACCAAGGGCAGCAGTTCGTCTTCTTCCGATGACGACGGAGAGGAAGAAGAAGATGTCCTGAAGAAAGTCTTGGACAAGAAGCGCGCCGCTTCGTCCTCTTCATCTTCTCCTTCCTCGTCCTCCTCGTCATCGAATGCTGACGAAAAGAAGAGTGGTGATAGCTCGGAGTTTGAATTGCTCAAAGCCATGAAGGCGAAACTTGATAGCGAAGTTCAAACGTTGAAATCTGAAATCTTTGACGTCAAAGACAGTCAACAAGACGAGGACAACTCTCTCAATGAAGACGGTCACAAGTATTTGGAGGAAGACAAGATTCGCAACGCCATCGGTAAGTGTTTGCAAGAAGCTGCCGTGGACGGCAAATGCACCAAGTATGGCGAAGAGTCCGGTTATGGCGAGATGCCGGATTGGGATGTTTCGCACATCACAAACATGGAAAAGCTCTTCTACAAGAAGTGGCACTTCAACGCTGATCTCTCGAAATGGGATACCTCGCACGTCACGAACATGAAGAAAATGTTCTACTACGCGTTTGAGTTTTCTCAAGACTTGTCCGATTGGCAAGGTGAAGCGGCGGAGAACGAGCAAGACAACATGTTTAACGGCGCCTCGAGATTCCAAGCGAACTTTGTTTGCAAAGACAAAGAGACTGGGCCGGTGAAAACGTGCATCTCGCTCGCCGCGAGCAAAGGTGAAGTCGAAAAGAAGGAAGAGGATACCACCAAGGAAGAACCCGAACAAGACGACGACGAAGAAAAAGAAGACAAGGTACCGGTGAAAACGTTGGTGTCCGAGGACGAGGAGGAAGAAGCTGCCGAAGAAGCGGAAGCGGAGATGCACAAGCACGACTTGGTGAAGCTCACCGACAAAACTTTGCACTCTGCCATCTCCAAGTGTTTGAAAGAGGATCCAGTCACTGGCAATTGCGACAAGTTTGCCGCGAGCTCTGGCTACGGCGTCATGTCGCACTGGGACACTTCTGAGGTCACGGACATGAAGAAGGCTTTTTACAAGCGTGAAGACTTTGACGGCGATATTTCTCAGTGGGATACCGGATCGGTTACGAACATGATGTACATGTTCTTCGGTGCGAAAAACTTTGACCATTTCATCGGCTCTTGGGATGTTTCCAACGTTGCGGACATGTCTTACATGTTTTATGATGCCAAAAGCTATAACAAAAACATGGATAAGTGGGACGTCGGGAAAGTTGTTTCAATGCAAAAGATGTTCTTCAACGCGAAAAGCTTCGATAAGCCGATTCACTTGACGTGGCAAGGTACCGCGGCGTCGACCAAGCAATTACACTTGCTCAAAGACGCCAAGGCGTTCAACGAGAAGTATTCCTGCGAAGATGAAACGGACGGTCCGTTGACTTCGTGCTCTGAGATCGGCGCCGCCGCCGGGAAGAAGACGGGATCTTCCAAGAAGGTTTCTAAGGAAGAAGAAACTTCCAAGAAGGTTTCTAAGGAAGAAGAAACTTCCGCCCCGCACGCGGACAAGAACGTGGAAACGAAGGAATACGACATTCAAGCGTTTGGCAAGTCCATGACGGCGAAATTGGAGTACGACGACGAGACTGGACAAGTGAAGGGTTGGATCATCGATGAAAACGCGGGCAAAGAAGCCATGCTCGGACAGCGCAAGCGAGGCACGTGGAGATTTTTCAAAGCCGCCGACCTTGGCATGGCTGCCTCGGGAGCCGAAAGCAACTTTAGAAGTTCGATCGTCTACCCATTGGCCGGTGCCTTTATCGTTTTTGCGGCCGTAGCTGCCTACCGCAAACAACAACAACGACAAGAAAAGTTGTTGGTAGCTGAAACGAAAATCGTAGAAGACGATTTGGAGTCGCAAAGCGTCGCGAGTTCGGCGCGAAGAGGATCCAAGTACGGAACCTTGGCGTAAAAGAGAAAACTTGAACAAGATCAAATGACTATATAAACGACCATTTTCTTTGTAATTCTTAATTAACATTATTAAAACGAATATATTCGAACATATATACGTACTCTTCCTACGCTCTTTTTCGTAATAGAGCTTAAAGTGGTAGAACCACTCACACAAAAATGCATTCAGAGGTGGATGTTGTTGTGCGGAATCCGTCGACTTACATGCCGATACCAGACTCGTGGACTCGATGACGATTTCTTCGATCATTCCCTTCCTCGGAATTCCATACCGATAGATTCGGTGACGATTTGTTTAATCGTCTCCTTCTTCTCCTTCATGGGACAATTAAATCTCTCCTCCAACTCTTTACGAATCTTCTTGATGGATATCTCGTCCAAGTCTGCGCTTTGCAACATCGCGACGATAGCTTCTCTGATTTGCTGCTCCGTCGGTTGCGGATTCCCTACGGCACGAGCGCTGATGTTGTTGTCCGTCGACGGTATCGCTGCTGAAGGCGTAGGTTCCCTCTTCTCTGGCTCAGCTGCTACTGCTACTACTTCCTCCTCGCGTTTCTTCTCTGGCTCAGCTGGCTCTTCCGACGGCGCTTTCCTCGCCTTCTTCGCCGGCATCTTCTCTTCCTCCTCCTCCTCTTCTTCTTCTTCTTCTTCCTCCTCCTCTTCTTCTTCTTCTTCTTCTTCCTCTTCTTCTTCTTCTTCTTCCTCTTCCTCTTCCTCTTCTTCCTCGTCGTCGCGCTCAACCTTCTCGCCGGTCAACTTTTCAATCTTTTGCAACGCGGCTTCCAACTTCTTCTTCAAATCCGCGTTTTGTTTCTTCAACTTGGCGACTTCGTTCGAGACTGCTTTCGCTGGCTTGGCGGCTTTAGTCGCCGCTTTCTTCTTCTTCGCCTCCGTTTTCTTTCTCTTCTTTGTCGCGTTCGCGGCAACCTTCGCCTTCTTCTTCTCCTTCAACTCCACTTTACTCTGTCTCCCTTCCGTCGCCGCCGGTTTCTCCAAAAACTTCAAGATTCGTTCGATTTGCGCCTCCTTAGAGCCTTCCGCGCCGCTCCCTCTCGGCAAATCGAACAAGTCCATGATTTGAAATCGCGGCTTTTGGAAGATTTTCTCCAACGCGACGACTTTCTTCTCTCGGTCTTTCATTTCGTCCTCGTAGACGAACCCGGAAAAGTCCAGGATGTCTCGTTTCCGCGAGATTTCTTTCCCGGGCGTCTTGTACAAGAGCCGGTGGACGAGAACGAGGAGCTCGTCGTCTCTGTTTTTGTGAAAATAAAGAGGAAGAGGAAGAGAAACAAAGAAAAAGAGGTCAGTTTAAAGTTAAAATACGAACATCTGAGCGCGTTGTCTTCCGTTGTTGTTACTATTTACGTACCGCTTCATCTTGTCCATCGCGAACTTCACGTTTTCAATCTCCCTCAATTTTACCCCTTTCCCGACCTGCTCTTTCTTCCTCTCCTCTCCTTTTTTCGACGATGGGGCTTGCAACAACGTCGTCGCGGATAAAAACTCCGTCTTTTTCCTCTCGCGTTTCCCGGTTTTCAGTTCCGGTTCTTTGGCGGAGTTGTGGGAGGCTAACTCTTTCGCGATCGACTTCTTCGTTGTTGTTGTCGTGGTCGTCGTCGAAGATGGTTTCGTCGTTTCCGGAATTAGTGTTGGAGCAATCGGTGGTGCGGTAGGTTTTTCCTCCTCCTTCTCTGCTCGTTCTTCTTGTTCTTGGTGTTGTTCCGGCAACGCGGCATCATCACGAGCAGAAACGTTAGTATTGGCTTCGATTGGATTCTCCTCCTCCATCGCCGTACTCTCTTCTTTCTTACAGGTGTATAGGTTTTCCCAAAGTGTGGAATTTTTGAAAATTTTTGAAAAGACCGGCCCTTTACTTTTTTGAACTTTTTCCCACGGCATTTCTAACCGTTCTTATGAACGCATAAACGCAACAAAAAGACCGTGATAACGGAAACAACGTCGCGTAAAAACGCGCACGATTGAAGATGAAACTATCACGAATAATTCGTACGCGAAGAAATGAATCGATACGCGGGTTTTTAATCCTGCGTTTACGCGTGCTGTTTGTGATTTGCGCGCTGGAGGGGTACAATTTTGTTGTTTTTGGAGAACTTAATTGAAATCTGAAGATATATCTCCAGTTCCGGGGACTGCGCGGTGCACATTTTTTTTTCCTCGTTTTGTCGCGTCTTGTTGAAAAATGATGAAACCATCATCGGAGACGTTCAGAGTCGCTTTGAGTCGCACCTTTTTTACGTCTTCTTCATCATCCCTCGCCGCCGCTGGTGGTGCTGCTGGAGCGAATTCAGGCGGTGGTGGTAGTGGTAGTAATGGTGGTGGTAATGGTGGTGGTTTTTTCCGGCAGATGAAAGAAATGTACGACGCGTACGCGAGCCAATCGAAACAACTCGAGGAGATTCGTCGAGCGACAGAAGCGTTGGAAAAACGGAGAGACGAGTTTACTCATTTGAAAGTGGAAAACGAGAAAAAGAGGGAACAATCGGTGGAGCTTTTGAAAGAAACCGTGGAGGGTTTACAGATGCAATTCGAGACCTTGGAGAAGGAGAAAAGAGAGGTGGGGAAGGTGGTGGATGCGATCGGGAAAGGCGCGGAGAAGAAGTTGATGGAGAAATTGGAGAAAGAGGAGCAAGCGCTCGAGCAACGCGTGGATGAGATGTTAGAGAAAGAAGGGTTGTTTTTCGGAGGAGGAGAGGAGGAGGAGAAAAAGGCGAAACCTCCTCCTCGGTAGGAGACGGGGAGAGTACTCGTATGTGATGCGTAAACGCTCAGTATGCAGTAGTATTAGTATTGAAAATCTTAAAATCCAACTGCTATTGTATAGGGGCTCTACGTCGTTGGCGCGGTTGCTTATGCGAAGCGGATTCTCATCGGTTGAGAACGAGAGGCGAACGCGGGTTTTCATCGTCGTCGTCGTCGACGACGGCGAGAGTTCTTGGTTTCTTCGACGCGCGGAATGAGTGATCGTCTTCTCTGTCGTCTTCATTATCTTGCGACTCGAAATGATGATTGAGCGGTTGCAAGACTCTTCGAGCTCCGCCGGATTTCAAGAGCAGCGATGTATTTGTAGTAGTTGTTGTGGCTTTCACAGGAGTTGGCGTTGATGCTGTTGTAGTTGTATGTGTAGTAGTTGTAGCAGTAGCCAGCATGGTGTTGTCGCTTTTGTTGTTGCTGTCTTTCATCTCTTCGAGTTTCCGAGTGAGATCTTTCACTTTGAGCTGCAACGCGGCGGCGGCTTTGAATTCGCTCGCGGCAGCCGCTTTGGATGCGGCAACTTTCATTTCGCACGTTGACGTGACCAGACGTTCTTTCTCTTCGAACGAGCGTTCTAACTCCGCGCGTTTAGCATCGAACGAAGCCTCTAAATTTGCCCGCTCCTTTGTAACGCGTTCCGTTTCCTCTCCTAAAGCTTTCAATTCGAGCGCGAGTTTCTCCTTGGCTACATTTTCCGCCGTTTGGACGCGTTCGTCCGTAGTCTCTCGCAACGTTTGCATCTCTAATTCCATCCTCTTCAAAGTTTCAAACATGGTATCTTTCTCCGCTTTCACAGCTTCTATCGCTAACGTTTTCTCTTCGTCCAACTTTACCTTCATCGCCGCAATCTCATCCGCCGATACCTTTCTCGCTTCCGCAATCTCCTCTTCCATGGATTTTTGCATTTGAATCTTCTCTTGCATCATCTCCTCTTTCTGACGACCAAATTCCATCTCAGACGCTTTTAACTTATTCTCCGTCTCTGAAGCGAGGTCGTTTTGCTTCCCTAAAGCGTTCTGTAAACTGCTCTCGGAGTCTCTCAAAGCCGATTTCGATTTCTCCGCTTCCGCTTCCAAGACCTGCAACTTCTCTTTGAACGCGTCCAGCTCCTTGCCCTTCTCCAACATCTGGTCTTGCATTGTTTGGCTCGCTTCTCTTAACGTTTGACACTCCGTTTCCATCTCGTCTCTCTTCTTCGTCTCCTCCTCTAATCGTGCAAACATCTCCTCCATGACTTGTTTGTTTTCCGCAAACGTAGATTCCACTCGGACTTTTTCCTTTACCGCGTCGTCGGTGATTTTCTGCGATTCGACATACGCGCGTTCGGCTTCGCTTTTCGCATTCTCGGCTCGAAATTGGTTTGCTTCTGCGTCTACCGCACGAAGTTCCGCGAGTTCGACTTTGCTTTCAACCTCTCGCAAGTTTTCCAAGAGGGCGATTTTCTCCTTCTCGAACCAGAGCTTCTGCTCCAACGCGGTCGAAGCGAGTTCGCTTTGTTCTACATTAACTGCGCGCATGCAATTTAATTCTTCCACCATTCTCGCGTATTCTCCTTTGGTATTTGATGAAGATGCTTCGGCTTCGGCTCTTTCTAATCCCTCGGTAACTCGCGCGAGTTCCATGCGCAATTTGACAACTTCCGGAGGGACGCTGACAATTTTGCGCAACTCCAATAACTCGCGGTCGACGTCGTCTTTGTCGATTCCGTGTTTTTTCAACGACGCTTCGCGAAGCTTTAGAACCATCTGCGTAGAGCTGATGTTTTGTTCTAAACGTTCGACGAGTTCGTTGAGATCATTTACTTTCGATTCGAGGTGCGCTTGTTTGGCGACGGCATCTCGTTGCCACACCAGATTCGAACGATTCGTCTCCAAAATATTCTTTTCCAAAGCCGACGCACGTTTCATGCCATTTAAGACCAGTTCGGCAATTTTTGAAGAGGCTGTGCTAGTGCTGTTCTCGCCCCCTTCTTCCATGCGCGCGTCTTCGCCCAACACCGCTGCTAAAAATGCCGATGAAGAAGACGTTTTCGTCGTCGTCGTTGCTACTATTTCATCAATCATCGCCCTCAATCGCGTCACTTCCGCGTCCATAGCGGTTGCATTGTTGTTCGTATTATTGTTATTACTATTAGCTTTACTTTTGTAGGGCGTATTCCCAAAGTTCATGTGATTGTGAAACGCGCGTTCGTTTACTTGCGCTCTCACTTTGACCAACTTTGCTCTATTCGCAAACTTCAACGTCGACGCCGTCTCGTCCGCGTTAATTAACGCCGGCGATACGCACGCAATCACCGCACATTTCGCGTTCCCGCCCAAGGCGTCTTTTAACAACCACGTCAACTTGGAATCTCGAAACGCCACGTGCCTATCTCTTCCGTTGGCCACATCTACGAGTGATTTTATCACGTTCCCAAGCGCAGATAACGACTTGTTAATCGCGGACGCTTCTTTTAATCTCGCCCCAGTCGCCTCGGTTGCTTTTTGTCTCTCCGAACCAGCTAAATCGACTAAGTGTAACGTCCGTTTTTTCTCCTTGGTCGTGCGTCCTCTGGTCGTCGAAGTTAGCGTCACCGAAAACACCGAGTGCGAACGAGACGAGTTTGTATTCATCTCCGTTTCGCCAACTCTTCGCCTCGCCGAGCCTCTCAAAAACGCCTCGTACGTCTCTTCCGCGGAATTCACCTTAACTTTCGTCAAATTCTCCACGAACGTACCTTTCTTTGGATCTTCGCGTATCGCCAACTCCCCTCCGCTAAACGACCCAAACGACGGAATCGATCCGGTATTATTCCCGCTATCCTCCACCATCATCCCGTCCATCGCGATACAATCCCCGTTCCCATCACCACTACTAAACAAATCTGTCAGCTGCTCGTTATAAATCTCCAAATACGCGCACGTCACTTCGTGCGTCACGTCTTCATCATCGCTCGCGGTATTTTTCGTAAACTCGAATATCCTTCGCAACGCTCGCGGGATCAATCCAACGTCGTTACTCTTATTATTTTCCGCATCATCCTCTCCGTCGTTTTCGATCGCATCTCCAAACCCTTGCATGGTGTACGTCTTCCCCGCCCCTGTTTGCCCGTACGCAATCACGCACCCGTGAAAACCTTCCAAAAATTTCTCCACCACCGATTCGCCAATGGTTGAAAAAATCGCCCTTTGCGAGGACTGTTCGTTGCGCACGAAATCAAATTTAAACGTCCCTTGCGCGTTGTTCGTTTTCCCTTTTAATTCGATCACGTTTGATATCTCGTCCGCAAACACACACTTCGTCGTTTGATTATTGTTGTTGTTCTCGCGATGGTCGAACGGCCGGACGCGGACGAGGACTTTGATGTTGTCCGTCGTGTTTTCCTTCATCTTGTTCTTTGTTTTTCCCCTTCTCTCTGTGAAAGATTATGATGATGATTTTTGGAGAGAGAGAGAGAGAGAGAGAGAGAGAGAGCGGTGGTGGTGGTTAATGCGAGTCTTCAACACTCTCCACTCTCCAAGTAGTAGTTATGTAGTTGTTGACGTCCTCAAAGTCGCGCGTTTATGCGCGCGTGCGTGTGTGTTGTGTATATCTGTTGAGAGAGTAGAAATTTATGGAGAAAGGGGACTTTAAATTTTTCAACTGTGTTTTAAGGAGTTTTTACACGAAAATACTACGCGAAAGCTCTTTCCTCTCTCTCTCTCTCTCTACGACTATATATACTACAACGACTTTTACGACAACAACGCTTTAGCTGCGAAAAGTAGATTGGCGATTGCGCACATGCGCGCGATGTCGGTAAACCGCTTTGTTTGCTTCTCGGACGGTATACATTCTTTCTCGGCGTCTTTGTTCTTGTCTTTTTTGTCCCCGGAAGAAGAACTCCTCGAACCGGATGGAGCTCGATATCCGCCATCCTTGTGTATGGCGTAGAGCGCCCACGCGAAAACTGAAGGCGTCACCGCGTCTCCTCGGTAGAAAGACGAGTACGCGCCAACGCTCGTCGCGAGAACCGCGGTTCCGATGGCCGTGACGACTTGCGCGCTCGCCGACCCAATTTTGGCCAACACCGTGTTCGCGTTAATTCCGCACGCGCACAAAATCCACGCAAAGTGCGTTCGGATCGGGACCGAAACAAACCCGCTCTCTGCGAGCGCAAACCTTCCGTTCACCTCAAACACTTTCTCCTTCGAAGACCACAACGCTAAAGCTTCGACCCCTAACACGAAGGCGTTAATCCAATGCCTTCTCGGTTTCTCCGTCCACTCTCGAAAAGTAAAACACCAAACGGATTGCAAAACGTTCGCCAAAGCGAAATATCCAGTCGCATTCGCCGCGAACGCTTCGTCCTTCGTGTTGGTGAAAAACATCGACCTCATCGCGAAGACGAATTCGCTTGTGAAAATAAACCCCCAGATGGCAAACGCGTACCCGGCGGGAGTGAACAACGACCGATATTTCGACGTTCGTCGAATAGTATTCTTATTTTTAGTCGCATTAGCGTCGTTCTTTTCATCGACATCAGCATCAGCATCCTCCTTGTTTTTCTTCTCTTCTTCCTGAGCTTCTTTCATCTCTTTCGCCATTTGGTCGTCTATCCTCCCCGGAATGGACACGCACAACACGTTGAGCACGTAGGAGGTGAAATTCACCACTCGCCAAATTTGTTGTTGGTGTTGTCGTCGAAACCCTCTTCCTTCCCTCTTAAAAGACAAGTACGGGTCGATGACTCGTTTCGTGACCTGGTATAATCCCAAACATCCCGTCGCGATGAGCGAGACCAAAGCGTCCGCCAACGGTAGTTTCATTATTAAAGTAATACTAAGAGATAGATATCTTGTAAGTTGTTACGAGTTTTGTAAGGGTGTGTGGTGTTGATAATCGGAACTTGGGCGCTTTCAGTGGCTTTTCCGTGCCCGTTTTACCCATCAGTATTCTCTTCTTCTTCTTAAATTCGTTCGTTGCAAGCCCAAAAGTGAGGGAAAAAAAGAGGTGAAAAACGCTCACTTTTAGAAAGGGAGAAAAAAGAACCACGCACGGCACCGTTGACTTAAGAATAATAATAATAATGGGGAATAAGTTATCCAGCATGGCGAAGAAGAAGGAGAGAGAAGAGGCGATGATCGCGGAGGCTGTGGTGGATGTGGAGCGGTTGAAGCTCGGGCCGACGGCGATTTGGACGGGATTGGTGTTGCATCACAAGGATGTGTTTGTCTCGCATGTGCTTCCGAAATTGAATACGACGGATCGTTTTTTCTTT
>Ga0302137_1001307_pt1 | contig 11229 bp, 9 predicted proteins | sample CBN3_SCM_MG_FD_203127 | JGI IMG/M metagenome (GOLD analysis project Ga0302137, IMG submission 203127) | Marine microbial communities from Western Arctic Ocean, Canada - CBN3_SCM | ecosystem: Environmental > Aquatic > Marine > Oceanic | place: Canada: Western Arctic Ocean | collected 2017-09-15 | reverse complement strand
GCCGAATATAATGTTGCCGGAATCGAAATAGAGAATTCTACATTTGCAGATGTTTATAATAACATCGCAACTAACAATACCGGCGGAATCTTGATATTCGATTTACCTAATTTACCAGTTCAAGGTGGTCGCAATACACGAGTTTTTAATAACCAAATTTTCGGAAATAACACCGCGAATTTTGCCCCAGAAGGCAATATTGTTAGTGAAGTTCCTGCCGGTACTGGCATGATGATCTTGGCAAACGATGAAATAGAGGTCTTCGGTAATAACTTTACTGACAATGACACCACTTCTATATTGATTGTAAGCTACTACATCACCGAACGCCCTTTTGATGATCCAGATTATGATCCCTTTCCGGAATCAATCCATATTCATGACAATGAATTCAATGGTGGGGGTAACGAGCCCGATTCCGAACCACTGCAATTACTACAATCCGCTATGAATGGACAGGCTATTCCAGACATCGTTTGGGATGGAACTATAGTGCCTGGTAAAACAGCAGACCAAGTCCTCTGTTTAGGGGATAGCAATAGTGCGGGTTTTGTAAATTTGGATGCTAGCAACAGCTTTGCAGCACCTACATTTGACGGCTCAATCCATAATTGTTCATTACCTGGCCTTTCCGTTATCTCACTAGGCTCGGCTCTATGATAGGGTCGTTTTGGCGCCTGATTGCAACCTATATCTTTATTGCTCTCTGCATTACCGCCTGCTCCGACTCTAGCCCAGTCTTCTATGACTCGGGCACACCCCAGCGGCTGTCTGAGTGGAATCTGTTTGACCTTTCCAACATGGAATTTAGTCCAGTAGAGGCTAGCCTTGTATTTCGGCCAACCAACCAATTATTCACAGATTACGCACATAAATTGCGTACTCTCTGGCTTCCGCGGGGCGAGCAAGCAACTCTAGTTGATGGGGAGTTCGACTATCCGGTTGGCACCATACTTAGTAAAACTTTTTATTATCCACTCAATGCAAACGGTGAACCCCTTAAAGCAGTTGATCTGGGACTTAAAACTCTTAATCTTCGAGATAATCTAATTGTTGAAACTCGTCTACTAGTCAAAAGAACTGATGGCTGGACAGCCTTTCCTTATGTTTGGAATGATGAACAAACGGAAGCTTTCCTGCGTGTCGCCGGCGCGAGTAAAAACATAAGCTTGAAAAGTGATACCGGAACCTTAGATTTTACTTATTTTGTTCCTAATGAGAATCAATGCTCAGCCTGTCATGTTACCGAACACCCAGACGGCGAAATGCACCCACTGGGCGCTATTGCTTCACAACTCAATGCACCCTTTTCTCTAGATGATACAAATTTACTCTTGCAGACAAAAATTTTACAAAAAAAGAAGTGGTTGAAAACACTACCTGACATCGAAGAAAGTTTGTCTTGGATGGATGAGAGTCTCGATACAGATACCAGAGCGCTGGCTTATTTAAATATCCACTGCGGCCATTGCCATAACCCTAACGGAGCAGCCGATACATCAGCACTATTGCTAGACGGCTCACATGATCTGTCGATCAATCTAGGGGTTTGTAAACCTCCGGTAGCAGCTGGGGGTGGTGCTGGCGATCTTCTCTACGGTCTTGTCCCTGGCGCCCCGGAGGAGTCAATTCTTATTTATCGTATGGACACAACGGCGCCTGATGAAATGATGCCAGAGCTGGGTCGTTCACTTATTCATAGTGAAGGTGTGGAGCTAATAAGTTCATGGGTATCGCAATTACCTGGTAATTGTCGGCAATAGTTTTACCTCCAGAGCGCTCCTCTAAAACTCTAAATAGACAAAATGCAGAAATTGCTTGTTCTCACCCTGATTCTCTATGTACGCTAGGGGAGTTACGCAAAACGATTGCGGATAGCCCCGACCAGTTAAGCGTTGTAGACTAGAGCGACCGCCATTTAAAAAGTCATACGCCTCTTTAAGTCTTCTAACAGCTTACCCATGAAGGGGGCCTACTTTTATTATTCAATTGGTGGGAGAGTCTAGCATACCTAGCCCGTTAGCTTCATTAGCCGGTATATTCGGTGTATATTTGAGTTGGCCTTCGAGCGCTACGATCAAAACAATGAAAAGTATCGTACCATGCCCGCACTGCCCGCACTTTGGGTGCTTAGTAAAAGGGATAATCGTTGGGGGAGTGGATTTTCGCTCTCTGATGGAGCCAGCGATTTTTCAGGCGCAGTTTGGGGCTGGAATTGATCAACTAGAAGCCTTAGTTGCATCTAATACAGTTAATATCTCGAGGCTTGTTGAAATTGCTCCGGTAGGCACCGTTGACCCGACAAGCAGCCTCTATAACTCAACGATTATTTTGATGGCCGTTCTACTCGCTATCGCCTTAGTTAGTAATGCGCTCATGAGCCTAGTTGGCGCAAAACATCACATATAGGGAGAATGATTTTTACTAGACTAATTTTGAAATTTCTCCTTCGTTTGGAAACCTTCCAGTTTTATTTTTGGAAAAAATCAACTTGCCATCTACCAAAACATCAAAGATACCACCGGATCCCGGAACTAAAGAGACTTCAACATGATTCATTGCTTCTAGCTCTGCTGACACACGGTCCGCTTGAGGTCGATAATTTCAAGCGGCACAATAGAAAACTTGGATGTTCATCATGATTACTTTCCTATATTTTTTGATCGCTAACATAGTAATAATCGTACTACGAAATTAATGTAGCATAATTCCCAATAACTAGAACTATAAAATGAGACCGATATGAGAACCCTGCGCAAAATATTTATCCTTCTTACCTTATTTTTATGGAACACACAGGCACCACTGTTAGGGCAAGAAACACCGGAAAAGTGGTATGAAAGTGGTCAGCAGCGTGTAGAGCGAAATTTATCTCTAAGGAGAGAATCAAGCGAAGAGCCTATTGCGAAAAATGTAATATTATTTATAGGCGACGGGATGGGAATTGCAACTGTAACCGCGGCAAGGATCCTCGAAGGACAGTTGGAGGGAAACACCGGCGAAGAAAATGAGCTGTTCTTCGAAACCTTCCCCAACGTAGCTTTGGCTAAAACTTACAACACCAATGCACAAGTACCAGATTCCGCAGGTACTATGACAGCGATGGTAACCGGAGTAAAAACGGACCGTGGACTGATTAGTGTTAATCAATACGCGAGTCGAGGTGACTGTAGCACAGTCGATGGAAACATAGTTGAAACGTTTCTTGAAAAAGCTGAACTTAAAGGAATGTCGACAGGCGTGGTCAGTACAGCAAGGATCACCCACGCCACTCCTGCAGCAAATTACGCACATAGTATGGAGCGCGACCATGAGGATGATCGGGATTCGAGCAGACTTCGAACTGCGGGAGATTGCCCGGACATTGCTAGGCAGTTAATTGAGTTTTCTGAAAATATCTCGGGAAGTGATGGTTTAGAAGTAGTTCTGGGCGGCGGCCGCCGCAGCTTCATACCGCGTATCGAAAACGCCGATCCAGAAAACGGCCAGCCAGGAGAGCGACTAGATAATCGAAACCTCACCCTTGAGTGGACAGAAAAATATGACAACAGCGCTTATATATGGAACAAAGAAGAATTCGATTCTATTAATCCAAACAACATTGATCATTTGCTCGGTCTATTTAACCCGTCTCACATGCAATATTCACCCGACATCGAAGAAGACTTAGGAGGTGAACCAACCTTGAGCGAAATGACGGCGAAAGCTATCGAAATATTGAGTCGAAACGAAAACGGCTTCTATTTAAATGTGGAAGCTGGCCGGATAGATCATGCGCATCATGCAACAAATCCCTACAGAGCATTACACGATACAATTGAATTAGCGGACGCCGTGAGGACCGCCTACGAAATGGTCGACCTTGAAGATACCTTGATAATAGTAACTGCAGACCATAGCCATGTTTTTACAATCGCAGGGTATCCCAAGCGAGGCAACCCTATACTAGGCAAAGTTGTTGGCACAGACTCAAGTGGAGAGCCCAGGTCCGAACCTACACTTGCGGCGGACGAGTTGCCCTACACTACTTTGGGGTATGCCAACGGCAGAGTAAATTATGAACCACCAGAACACGATACCGCAGATGCCGCGCATTCACTTCAGACTCAAACGGTAAATCGCAGCGATCTTAGCCAAATAGATACCACTGATGAAAGCTTTCGTCCAGAAGCTCTCGTTCCTATGAATAGTGAAACTCACGCCGGCGAAGACGTAGCAATTTATGCAGCAGGGCCAGGCTCCGATCTCGTCCGAGGGGTTATGGAACAACACGTGATATTCCATGTAATGATGGAGGCAAGCAAAATGGGAACCCGTCAATAAAATATTTTCTATTCAATAATCAAATTTTGCTTTATTGCGCTTACAGGATTTCACTTTATAATCTGGGTACGATAGTTGCGGCTAGAATTCTTCGCTAGTCAGGCGATGACTGGCTTGTTCCACGGGAAGAGAGACTTATTGCCAGTGATAATCAACTTGATAGGCCAGTGACTTGCTGCAAGCCAAAAAGACCAGAAAAACCAACCTTCCAAGTGACTAAGACTTTTTTGGTCAAAATCAAACAAAAGCCGGAAAACTTCACCGACAACGCCTGCACCGTGAAAGATAGCTATCGCATATAGAAATAAAGCGATAAAAAATACTAACGCTACAAAACCTATCCAATGAAGCACTAAACCAAGTCTTTTAACCATTAGCTTGACCTCCTTGAATTGCTGTTCATGGCGTACTTTTCATAATCATTGATTATGGCAATTGAAGGCCGCGACTCTTATTATTTCACTTACGCTCATCAAACTCCTTTTGCTGCATACAGTTATGCAGGCACATGTACAAAGGTTTAACCACTTCTTCAACAGCCGCCAGAACCTCAACAATCACTGCTTGGTCTGCTCTATACTCTGCTAACATAAGGCCGTTCATCTGGAATTTCCTTTTCGACCGAAACTTCACGTGCTAATTGTCTTATCAATCGAAACTCCAAAAGAATTAGATAGATTTATACTTTTGCTTAATTAACATTTCTATATAATCTAAATCAACAGAAAGCTTTATATCAATATAATACTCTGCGTTTGGCATGCCCAAAGATGCTTGTAGAAGTCTGTCTGCTAGCTCAGCGTTATTAGCGTCCTGCCCATAAGAAAGACTGGCTAGAGACATTAGAAATGCTGTAGTGATTAGTTTCTTCATGTTCATACCCAGAAGATACTATAGATATAGGCTGGCAGGTATAGCTAGAGAGACACTAAGATAGACTTTCAAGGAATAAGCCCCAGACAGGCCTGTTTTATAAGCCCAGATTTTATGGCATTTTATGGAAATTCAAAGTTTCTTGGTGCTATCTTATAGACAGAGTTCTTCTCTACCTAAGTAATAATCAATTTTTATTAAACCTATTGGAGCCTCAAGATGAAAAAATATATTGTTCTTGCGATTACGTTGTTGTTTTGTAACGCCACACAAGCAGCTGTATACATGATTGATTTCAAATGCGAACCAGAAGCATATGAAGTTTTTGCTTCTATGACGCTGGCTGAACTTGATGCCCAGTTCCTACCTGGTTCTACAAAGCTTGCTAGATATCACGACCTCACGACTGGAAAGGGTATAGTTTTAGTAGAAGCTGATGACCCCACTCTTGTAATGGAATTCGCATATGGATGGAACGAATTATGCGAGTCTGCAATAGCTCCTGTAGTAGATGATGAAGAAGCAATGGAAATAGTGAGTAGATAATCACAGTTAAACACATTGGGCGAGTTGCACCGCTCGCCCCAAACCGCTGTGATGCCCATATAGCCAACGTATAGCCGAAGAAGTAAATGAGGGTGCTATATTGCTGAATTCATGATACTCGCGTACGCGCAGTGCGGTAAATTCATACCCAGAAGATACTATAGATATAGGTTGGCAGGTATCGCTGCAAGCTAGTTAAAAGTGCCTTAATCGCTTCCAAGTGCATAGCATTAAGGTCAGTCTCAGGCGTTGATGACGAAACATTGCCGTAAGTTGAAGGATCGTAGGTAGATGCCAGTCACTTGTAAGTTTCGATAGTTACTCTGGCTTGCTCAAAATTAACATCACCCGTTTGAACCTGTTGGTTAATATCAGCTATACGGTCGGCAAATTCTTTGGCTTTGTCTTTATCTAGCATGATCATCACCACAATTCGGGCAGATGGAGGGGTGTAATAGCCCGTATCTACTGGGCTATAGAGATATAGTAGGAGGATTTAGAAGGACTTAGTCCCTCTTGTTCTAAATAATGGTACCAGCGGGCGGACTTGAACCGCCACTCCCGCGAAGGAACCGGATTTTGAATCCGGCGTGTCTACCAATTTCACCACGCTGGCATTTCTTGTTTTGACTCGAACTGCTTCCTCAGGACACTTATACTAATGCTGTACTATGAAAACAGATAGGCATTATAGCAGCAACGATTGTCCGTGCAATGTATCGTGAGGGGGTTTAAATTAACGTTAGCGATCGCAATGGTGTAGGCTTTTACAGCTCGCTATTTATAGTCAGGTGGCCCGACTTGTTCAATTGCAGAAGAGATAAGATATTTTGACAAAACCAATCCCGCTAAGCGACTTCAGTTACACGCTTCCAGATAAATTGATTGCCAGTCAGCCTCCGGAACAGCGCAGCGCAAGCAAGTTATTGTGTCTCAATGCAACTACTGGCGCGATGCAACATCGCATTTTCCGTGATCTGACAGATATGATTAACCCGGACGATTTGCTGGTTTTCAACGATACTCGGGTGATACCAGCTCGTCTGTATGGGGTTAAGCAAACCGGTGGAAAAGTCGAAGTGTTGGTTGAGCGTTTGCTAGATAACAATACAGCACTGGTTCAAATTAAAGCGAGCAAAGCGCCTCAGCCCGGAACTCGATTACTGTTCGATGCAGGTCCTGAATCGAGTCAGAGCTCTGCACTGCCACTGGTTGCAACTGTTATTAAAAGAGAGAAAGAATTCTTTCAAGTGCAGTTTGAATGCCAAAACTCATTGACCGATGTGCTGGAGGAGATAGGCCACATACCTTTACCACCCTATATAAAGCGTTCCGATGTGGCGATGGACAAAGAGCGATATCAAACCATCTACGCCAAACGCAAAGGGGCAGTCGCTGCGCCCACAGCAGGTCTGCATTTCGATGAGGCTTTATTAGAGCGGTTGAGGGACAAAGGAGTGGAGTTTGGCTTTGTTACTTTGCATGTGGGAGCTGGCACATTTCAATCCATAAGAGTTAATAATATTCTTGAGCATAAGATGCATGCTGAAATTATCGAAGTTACGAATTCATTGTGTAATCAAATCAGTGCGTGCCGAAAAAGAGGTGGGCGAGTAATTGCGGTTGGCACTACTACTGTTCGAAGCCTTGAATCGACAATGGGAGAAAATGAAGTATGTCCATATCAGGGGGAAACTGATATTTTTATTTATCCTGGTTATAAAATTCGAGCAGTAGATGCGATGATTACTAATTTCCACCTACCTGAGTCCACCCTCATGATGCTGGTAAGTGCTTTCTCAGATATAAATATGCTACTTGGCGCTTATGAGGAAGCAATCAAAAATGAATACAGGTTCTTCAGTTATGGTGACGCGATGTTTATCTATCATAATCGAAAGTGACGAGCCTGAATTGAAGCGACGTCCAACCCTTAACTTGGGAAATAATTCGGTCCCCCCCCCTCGCTTATCAGCAGCACTCTGCCAATTGCACACATAGCCATCCTTCCATTAAAAACTTAGTTAGTATCTGTTATACTACGCGACCTAATTCATTTTGGTTTATGACTCAACCAACAAACAGGATATAAAACAGACATGAAAGCGCCCGTACGAGTTGCTATAACTGGAGCAGCAGGACAAATTAGTTATTCACTACTATTCAGGATAGCCACTGGAGAAATGCTGGGAGCCGACCAGCCGCTCATACTGCAACTGCTTGAAATCACTCCGGCAATGGAGGCTCTGAAAGGCACCGTAATGGAAATCGAAGATTGTGCTTTCCCGCTGGTAGCAGGGATTGTAGCTACTGACGATCCCAATATCGCCTTTAAGGACGCCGATTTTTGCTTGTTAGTGGGTGCCAGACCGCGGGGCCCAGGCATGGAGCGGAAAGATTTGCTGGAAGCTAATGCGCAGATATTTTCAGTGCAGGGCAGGGCAATCAACAATCACGCCAGTCAGGATGTGAAGGTTTTAGTGGTTGGTAATCCAGCAAATACGAATGCTTTAATTGCTTACAAAAATGCCCCGGACTTGAATCCAAGCCAGTTCACCGCTATGACAAGACTCGATCATAATCGAGCCATTGCGCAATTGGCGAATAAGTCTGGAAAGCATAGTACGGATATCGATAGCATGATCATTTGGGGGAATCACTCTGCGACGCAATACCCGGATATCCACCACGCTACCGTCGATGGGCAGGCGGCGTCCGACCTGGTTGATCAGACGTGGCTGACAGAAAAATTTATTCCCACTGTTCAGCAACGTGGTGCAGCGATAATTAAGGCGCGGGGTCTGTCCAGCGCAGCATCCGCCGCCAATGCCGCGATTGAACACATGCATGACTGGGCGCTAGGTACTGATGGCAAGATTGTAAGTATGGGTATTCATAGCGACGGCAGTTACGGTGTAGCGGAAGGTTTGATTTATTCCTTTCCTGTAACCTGTACCGGTGGTAGTTATGAAATCGTCATGGGCCTGGAAGTGAGTAAATTTAGTCAGGAACTGATGAATAAGTCAGAACAGGAGTTGGAACAGGAGCGGGATGCGGTAAACGCATTACTACCCTGATAATCTACGCGGGCTAATTCGCAAGGGATTGATGGCTATACCTGTCTGGCATGATTAGGTGGTAGTGCGGTGCTACCTGCCTCAAGGTCCGCTCGTGTGATCGACTATGATTTGCATCGGTGGGTATTCCTAGCTCTTTCATGCTAGATTCCACGGTTATGAACCTCAGTTCCCTGACATTAACCAGAGCCAGGCAGTTTTGGATATTTCAGCTATTTGGCTGGACCTTATGGGTGCTCCTGCTCATTCTGCGTGATCTGATTTTTGTTCCTCCAGAATACATCTTCTCCCGCGCGGTGGTTTTCACTCTAAGTGCGGTCATGGCGGTGGTGCTTACCGCGGGTCTGCGATTTCTCTATAAACTGGTATGGGAAAGAGGCTTTGTTGTTCGTTTCCTGGTTGCCTGGTTTGGGTCTTTTGCTGCAGCGCTGTTTTGGCAACCTTTTCGAAACTACATAGCGTTAATTCCATTTGGCGAATTGGTCAGCCTGAGCGAGGTGGGGGCAGAGGATCTATTCGATGATTTATTTGTGAGTTCGTTCCCGCTTCTTTTGTTATGGAGCGGTCTCTATTTCATTATTAAATATTATCAGTTGTTTCAGGCTGAAAAAGAAAAGAGTCTTCGTTCTGAAGCGCTAGCCCATGAGGCGCAATTGCTGATGTTGCGTTATCAGCTAAACCCGCATTTTTTATTCAATACACTCAATGCAATTTCCACATTAGTGCTGGACAAAGCGACTGAGCAAGCCAATGAAATGCTTACAAAGTTAAGTAAGTTTTTACGCTATTCTCTTGAGTATGCTCCGTTGGATAAAGTGACACTTGCCCACGAAATAGCCACATCTCGTTTGTATTTGGATATAGAAAAGGTGCGTTTTGCAGAAAGGTTAAAACTGGAAATCAATGTGGCGAGTGAGGCTGAGGGAGCGTTGGTGCCGAGTTTTCTATTACAGCCTTTGATTGAAAACTCGATCAAACATGCTGTGTCCAAGTCAGAAGAAGGTGGCATGGTTGAGATTTCTGCCCGGGTCGAAGGCGACAGCTTGATACTGGAAGTAACTGATGAGGGGCCGGGCGTATTGCTGAACCAATCAGAAGCAGATACTGTTGCCGACTCTACCGGTGTGGGCTTAAGCAATATACGCAACCGCTTGCAACAGATCTATGGGGCGAACCATGAGCTCGTCATATCCGCAGTACAGCCAAGGGGCTGTAAAGTTACGGTAAATATTCCCTATGACTCCAAATAAAGGAACACTCAAGGCAATTATTGTTGACGATGAAGCGTTGGCGCGCAGAGGCTTGGCGATGCGCCTTGAGAAATTCGAAAACCTGGAAGTTGTGCAAAGTTGTAAAAATGCCAAGGAAGCAGCCGCGGCCATTTCAGAACTGGAACCCGATGTTGTATTCCTGGATATACAAATGCCGGGTATGACTGGCTTTGATTTGATTCGGGAGATCCAGAGTGAAGTGATGCCGCTGGTTATTTTTGTCACCGCTTACGACTCGTTTGCAGTCGACGCCTTCAATGTTCACGCCGTAGATTATTTATTAAAACCAGTGGAAGAGGAGCGGTTACAGGAGGCTGTAGACAAGGCAATGAACTTCAAGGAAAGTGAATTGGCCTCCACGGAAAAGCAACGACTTCTGGACCTGGTAGTGAGTCTGACCGGTAAGTCGGAATCGGCAGTTGGGGAGCTGTTGGACAATAATGATGATAAATCTGAGCATGCAGACCGTCTCGCGATTAAAGATGGGTCTTCGATTACGTTTGTGCCAATACATGATATCGACTGGATCGATGCGGCAGGGGATTATATGTGTGTGCACGCCAGCGGTGAAACTCACATCATGCGCACTACGATGAAAAAATTGGAAGCTAAGTTGAACCCCAATATATTTCAGCGTGTACATCGCTCCACTATTGTTAACCTGAATCGGGTCGAAAAAGTATCTTCACACATAAATGGGGAGTTCCATCTCCTGCTTACAGGCGGCTCGTCATTAAAGATGAGCCGTTCCTACAAGGAAAAGGTAAAACATTTCTTTTAACGGAAGGTTTCCTGTTATGAAACCTTCTGCTTAATGTGGTTCAGCGGCAACTCTGTGGAGTTGAGAACTTCGCGGAGTATAAAGCTCGAATGCACATCAGTAACTCCCTCAATGCGCGTGATCTTATTCAGCAAGAATTCCTGGTAGTACTCCATATCCGGTACGATGATCTTCAATTGATAATCGGCTGATTGTCCTGTGATCAGCAAACACTCGATTACTTCAGGGTAGCTTTTCACTTTCTTTTCGAAAATCTCAAAGCGGTCAGGGGTGTGCCTGTCCATGCTGATCTGGATTAGCGCGGTAAGTTTGAGCTCCAACTTTGAGGCGTTTAAGAGTGTCACTCGGCGCTCGATGA
>Ga0302137_1001306_pt1 | contig 11241 bp, 8 predicted proteins | sample CBN3_SCM_MG_FD_203127 | JGI IMG/M metagenome (GOLD analysis project Ga0302137, IMG submission 203127) | Marine microbial communities from Western Arctic Ocean, Canada - CBN3_SCM | ecosystem: Environmental > Aquatic > Marine > Oceanic | place: Canada: Western Arctic Ocean | collected 2017-09-15 | reverse complement strand
TGCCCCATCACTACCTGGCTTTGGCTTCTCAGAAATTCCAAGTGACCCGGGTTATAGTCCAGAGAAAATCGCACACCTGTTAGCCGGCTTGATGGAAAGACTTGACTATGCCAATTATGCCATTGCTGGCGGCGATTGGGGGGCAATAATTAATCGTCATCTAGCGAACAACTACCCCGAGCGATTAATTGGTTTTCACTCTAATATGCTATCTGCAAGTTCACCGGATGATGAAGAGTTACGCAATGGAATGACCGAGGATGAGAGCCAACGACGAACTGCCCGCGCCGCTTACATGTTGAACGAGCGTGGTTATCAACGAATCCAGGGGACCAAACCTCAAAGCCTGGGTTATGGTTTAAACGATTCCCCGGCTGGTCTGGCTGGATGGATAGTTGAGAAATTTCATGCCTGGACTGATATGCCTCAGGGCGCGATTGGCGACCTGGATAATCACTTCACCAAAGACGAGCTACTGACCAATGTCTCAATCTACTGGTTCACTCAAACGATTACTTCTTCAACCCGGATATACTATGAGAACAGCAAGAACAGACCAGAAAAGGCCATGGAATATATCGGTGTACCAACTGGCGCATCACTTTTCCCGGCCGAGATTTTTATCACGCCACGCACTTGGGCGGAAGCCTCCTACAATATTATACATTGGACGGTTATGCCTGAAGGCGGTCACTTTGCCGCGTTAGAACAACCAGCTCTCTACATGCAAGACCTGAGAGAGTTTTTTCAGCTACTGCGGTAGCTCAGCTATTTCACGAATGCGTTGGCTAAATGGATTTCATGCTTGAGAATTACCCTCAAAGGCTGGTTATTCGCAGCGCCTCAAAACTTTGCTCGTAGAATTTCCGGCGCTCCTGAATCTGCAAAATGTGGCTGCACCACATACGTATCATCACCTACTGTAGCTCCGGTCGTCGCCTGGCCCTCAAAAGTAGCAAGACCAACTAGGTCCGCACTACGCCAGTTATCGTCACTGCGAAACTTCAACACGTTACTAGAATTGTTCGATACTGAGACTAGGCTCCCATCAGCAGCCCACACAATACCGTCCCCGCCTGTTGCGGGATGCGATAGTTCAACTATAGACCAGGAACCTGGATTATTCACAGGCACTCTAATCAGCTGGCCGGTTCCGGGAGATACCAGAATCAAATAGCCAGCCGGATGATATTCAATGCCATTTAAACCGAATTCTGAATTAGGGCCGTAGTCAATTAGAACACTTGCCTGATAATATCGATCAACCTCGTAAACTATGCCCATGCTGCTATCTGTAACGTAAGCAACTCCTGCGGTGCTCACTGCAACATCGTTGGCAAAGTGCACCGAGTCAGCCGAATGGTTTGGGATGCTGGCCACAAGATCCACCATGGCAAGCTGCTCACCCGTACTCAGGTCGTATACCCCTAATTTTGCAGCACCGTTAGGGCTGCCTCGATCGGAATTGGTTACTAACAATCTATTACGTGGCTCATCAACTTCAATCCCTACTGAAGCAATCAGCTCCGGATCAACAAAAGCTGGAATAAGCGAACCGTTATTAGTGATCTCGTAAACTGTGCCATCGGCGAGAGAGCCCGTGAGAAACCTATTATTAAGATTGTCATACTCTATACCTTCCGGAATAAAGCCGCCCCGCTCCATCACAATTCGATCTGGCACCCCTGATGAAAGTCCGGTGCAGTTTGATAGCAGCACAGCCAAGCCAGCCACAAATATCATGTTATTAAAAATCATTGATTCTCCTGGAGAGCACAAGTCGCCCTGAATTAATTGCTCTAGCATAGTACTATAAAATTAATTGTACTCTAGATACATACCTACTGTTTTTTATTTCACCGCTTTGATTAAATGGCGGTAACGACCTTCCACATCAGAGATCCCGATTCGATCATGAGAAAAGTTAAAATCACGCTTTGTATCCACCTGCTTTTTGGGTTGACAATCTACTTCGGGTTGTTATCCTCGCAGGCTGCAGCCGGCTTTACCCAGACGTATACGGAACTGCCTTCTAAAGCCTTGCTAGCGGAGTCGCCTTATCTGCCTCCTGCGAAATCGCTAGCCTACGAATTGTTTGCAGAAGCAGACCAAAACCAAACACCCGATACTGAACCAGAAGTGGATTCGTCTCCTGTATGGAACATCTTGATTTTAGCGCTGGTAATAGCCATTTCTGGCAGTATTGCCGCTTTACCCGTTGCCGCCATGAGACAATGGCGGGGTGTATGGAAAAAACTGGCAATGCTGCCACTTGCTATAATAATAATTTGGATGGTGGTTATTGCGCTTTCCAAGCTGATCAACCCAGATTCACACAGCCTCTGGGTTTCTGAGGTGTTTTCCTGGGCAATGATCACTTCGGTTTATATGGTGATATTAATTACAGCCAAGCGTGCTTTCGAAAAGGAAGATAGCAAAGAAGGGCCGCTAACTTAGACAGTATAAGACACTATAAGTCGCGTTCCAGCTAGCTTATCCACCCGCATGCAAACCAATAAATACCCTCCAAGCCAACAGAGCAATGCTTTTTCAGCTAGGCAATCAGCGGAAGCTGAATAAAAGATGCACACCTGTAACAGCTGTGACGACAAATTACCGGCAAGTCATGTGGTTATTGACTTTTTTTCTTCTCTAATTGCTCCCAACGCTGATAGGCCCTATCAAGCTGTGTTTGAACATTGGTCACCTGCTTTAGTGTTTGCTGCACTGTATCAGCGTCCTTATTGTAAAATTCAGCTTGCGAAATCAATTCTTCTAGCTCGGATTGTTGTGTTTCCAGCTGCTCAATCAATGCCGGTTGGCCCTCTAATTCTCGTTGCTCTTTGTACGAAATTTTTTTCCCTTTTGCTTGGGCTTGCGATGCTGTTTTATTCCCAGACGAGCCGTCCCCAACAATACCAGTCGCTGGCAGAGACGCAGCTTCCACATTGCCAAAATCCAATAAATTACCGCCCTTTCTGGCCCAGTCGCTATAACCACCAACGTACTCTTTGACCACACCATTTCCTTCGAATACGATAAGACTGGATACTACATTATCCATAAATTGCCGATCGTGGCTCACCAGCAATACCGTGCCAGTGAATTTCGAAAGAATATCTTCTAGCAACTCAAGTGTTTCTATATCAAGATCATTGGTCGGCTCATCCAGCACTAAAATATTTGCTGGCTGACTAAAAACCTTTGCTAGTATTGCACGGTTCTGCTCACCGCCAGATAAAGCTTTCGCCGGTGTCCGTACCCGGTCCGGAGTAAATAGGAAATCGCTAAGATAACTTATGATATGTTTTTTCTCGCCATTGAATTCTATAAAATCCTGGCCGTCACTTACATTATCAATAAGGTTCTTTTCCATATCCAGATGTTCTCGCAGCTGATCAAAGTACGCGACTGTTAATTTCGTGCCTAACTTTACTTGCCCACACTCTGGTTTAATCTTGCCTAACAATATTTTCAGCAAGGTTGTTTTTCCGGCGCCATTCACACCAACCATTCCAATTCGGTCGCCTCGAAGCAAAATAGTAGAGAAATTTTTTATTACTAAATTATCTTCGAAGCTATGACCTATCTGGGTCAGCTCAGCGACAATCTTGCCTGAATCTTGGGCCGCGCTAAGTTGAAAGCTTGCACTGCCTTGTCTTTCTCTTCTTTCACCACGTTTTCTGCGCATCGCCTCCAATGCGCGCACTCTCCCCTCATTGCGGGTCCGTCGTGCTTTGATTCCTTGCCGAATCCAAACCTCTTCCGCCACAAGTTTTTTATCGAATAGTTTATTAACACTATCTTCTGCAGCAAGTTGTTGCTCACGATAGCGAAGGAAATGCTCAAAGCTACCATCAAAGTGATACAAGTGCCCCCTGTCCAGCTCTACAATACTATCAGCCACTTTTTGCAAAAAGGCACGGTCGTGTGTAATTAACAAGATCGCACCATTATAGTCCTGCAATTGTTTCTCCAGCCATTCGATTGCGGGAATATCAAGATGGTTAGTGGGTTCATCTAGTAATAATACATCAGGCTCTCTGACAAGCACTCGAGCAAGGGCTACGCGTTTGCGCCAGCCACCTGACAGTTCTGTCATCAATTTATCTGCAGGCAATTGAAGTTGCGAGATAACCCGGTCAACTTTCTGGCCAAGACTCCAGCCATGGCGAGATTCTAATTGACCTTGCACCCGTTCCAGCTCAGCCATATCTGCATCAACAAAATCGGTGGTTAAATGATGGTATTGCTTAAGCAGGTCCCCCACTTCAGCCAAGCCACCAGCAACCATGTCGTACACAGTTTGCTCCACTGCTTCGGGGAGAGTTTGTTCTAGCCAGGCTGCTTCCACTCCAGGACGCAGCCACCTTTCACCGCCGTCAGGCGGTATTATGCCGCCAATTACTCGCATTAATGTTGTCTTACCAGCTCCATTGCGTCCAAGCAACCCAATTTTGGCTCCTTTCTTTAGCGTCAAGCCAACCTCATCTAACAGGATGTGTGTGCCAAAATTAACAGATACTTTAACCAAACGAACTAAGGGCATGAATGCTTTTCGAGCTCAATAACAGGTGAAAGCGAATTTAGGGCAGAAATTCTACCCCATTGATGAGCTCTAGGGGTACTACTATAGATTAGGCAGACTCCCCAACACATGAGCTGATAAGATTGCAGCCTCTTTAAGTATAAAATATAACTGAATACTGGATACGCCCTTTAGTAAGTCGGAGTAACAGTTCAGTCCTAAGCGTTAAACAGTGAGCGCAAATGCGCATTCAGCATTCTGCCCTCAGGATCTAGAGACTCTCGAATTCCCATAAAATCGTTGAAGCGTGGATACAACTGAGCCAGCTTTTTATTGGTGAGGCTGTGAACCTTACCCCAATGAGGACGCCCGCCATATTTCCAGAAAATAGGTTCGATAATATCGAAGTATGGCCTGTAATCTTCTCTCGCCGCGCGGTGAATGGAAATGGCAGCATGGGGTTCTGCGCCGTAAGCCATACTTAGCCAGGTGTCATCTCCGCTGACATAACGGTACTCCAGTGGAAATGACACATCGATGGCTTGGTCATATATTGTCTTCAGAATTTCACGCACACATTCTGCGCCTACTTCTGCCGGGACAGAATATTCCATTTCGTTAAAGCGGCCATTTCGCACATTGGATAGCAATTTATAGGATACATCCACCGCTTCTGTGATCCCGGAATCTGCAAACACGCCATTGAGCATTCTGCGACGTTCCGCCGGTGGCGCATTTGTCGCCGATTGTCTGACGCTACCGATCTCGGCTACTTCTTCCGGCACAATAACAGTTTGACCTATAGCCTCGTGGCTTTCATCGATGGACAGTACCAGAGAGTAATCAGAATAGACCAGTGGAAAAATTTCGAAGTGACGATGGGTGGCTGCCAACTCGTCAAAATTAGCAAGTATGTCTTCAGTCGGTGCAGTCCACTCGCGTTTCTTCAATTTATAGGTTTCTCGGTTTTGCATCCGAATTTGGGTTACCACACCAAGCGCACCAAGATTAACACGGGCCGCATCAAACAGATCACCATCGCTGGCATCAATGTCCATAACCTCACCCTTGGGAGTGAGTAAACGCAGCCATGTAATATAGGAAGATAAATTCTGTAGTGTGACCCCCGTGCCGTGAGTGCCCGTTGCGGTCGCACCGGCTACTGTTTGACGATCAATATCAGGCAAGTTGAGCATGCCCTGTCCTATGGCTTCGAGTTGTGCCCCAAGGTCACCCAATCGGGAACCGGCACCCAGCGTTGCTTGCAGGGTATTGCTGTCATATTCGAGCACGCCGTTGAGCTGATCGATTATCACCAAGTGGCCATCAGTTGGTATTAAAGGGCTAAATGAATGACCTGAACCTATTGGACGAATGGGCCCGCCTGAGTTCTTTAACAGCGCAGCCAACTCATCTTCACTACCAACATCATAGCGCCCAGAAGGCTGGCAAGTTTGACCTCCAGACCAGTTGCTCCAGCGGATTGATTGTGCCACTGCTTCAGCGTTCAGGGCATAAGTAGCAAAAAGACTGGCTTTGATACTCGATGCAAGAAATGCCCTGCGAGATAAATTCTTCACTGGTTAGTCCCTGCCATATAGCCGATCATTGCGCGGAAGTCGTTCTCCTCACAAGCCATACAGTAGCCAAGAGGGGGCATAGAGTTATAGCCCTCGATAACACGTTTAAGTAGGGACTCTTCGCCTTGAGCAAGGCGTGTTTGCCAATCTGCGGTCGCTCCAACTATCGGTGCCCCGGCCACGCCCGTAACATGGCATAGAGCGCAGCTACGTGCCCATTTCCCCATGATGAGTTCATCAATGGGATTGTTGGAAAATGCGAGTAAAGATAAATTTGCGCCAAGACCTGCCCGGTTGTCCCCCAAATTGCTGCACGCACTGAACAGTATTACAGTCAACACAAGGTTTATAGCTTTTGCACGAGTATTCATATTCAGGCTTTATTGTACTTCTTTGGAATCAATTGGGGGCAGGTCTCCAAACGCACAGATAGTAAAGTGCAATTGCAGGCCTGCCCCCTAATAGATTTACCTTGCAGTATATTTGGTAAACGCACCCCCGGCGAGTGGCAGCGAAGCGGGGCCCTCGGCGGCGAAGACATTGCCGTCGGCGTCCACAGCAACCCCTTCACCCGCAGTTCCTTGGTAACCGCGACTCTCGGTTTGGTAACCGGGAATGAAACCCGTAATTCGATCTTCATCAACTGGACCGATGCGAACCCCACCGTACCAATTAGTATGCCTAATAGGGCTGGATTCAGAGTCAATAGCATAGACCATGTCATCATCCGTGATAAAAATACCGCTAACTCGGCCATAGGTGTAGCGCGAATCCAGATAATTGCCTTCCTGATCAAAAATCTCGAACCGATGATTGCCACGATCAACTACCCAAAGACGGCCAAGGGAGTCAAATTCCATGGCATGAGGCGTGCGGAACTCGCCGTGATTCATGCCGATCTGCCCCCACTCCTTGATAAAGGTGCCATTGGCAGAGAACTTCATGATTCGCGAGGTCTGCCCATTCGACTTGCCCGCTTCTATTGCATCATTGGTAATCATACCCTGCGCGTTGTGACCGTCAGCCACAAAGATACTTCCATCTGGGGCCACGATAACATCGTTGGGCTGGTTGAAATGCCGGCTGTCGTTGCCAGGCTGCCCCGCCGTACCCAGGCTCATCAATAACGCACCATCGGGACTGAACTTATGCACCTGGTGGCCCTTGGTACCACTCGGATTAGCCGCAAAGTCTGTAACCCAGACGTTACCGTCATAATCCACATGAATCCCATGGGGAGTCATCATCACGCCACCACCAATATTGGCCAGCATTTCACCCGTATTACGGTCAAACTTGAATATGGGATCTACGCCATTTGTGTCACAGTTTACCGGCTCACCCCCGCCGAAGGGGCCCGCACCGCAACGCTCGTAGGCCCACACATGACCGTCGGTAGGGTCAATATCGATACCTGCAGTAGAACCCCACTGCCGTCCCGCTGGCAGATCACCCCATTGGTTGGTCGCCACGGGATTCGGATTGGGAAGTCCTTCGCCGGTAATGATATTACCAACCGAATCACACCCCGCCAGCAATACCGATGCACAGAGGGCTGCGAACTTGATTTTATTGATTGACATAACTATCGCTCCTTTTATTTTAATAATTAAGACTCTAGTAACTTTGCTAACCGTAAAAGTTAGTCTGCCACAAGTCTCCGCGGTGTTACAGGCTGTCACCGCTTTGGGCGTAAAAAATCCTCTTGGGTTCAGACCTGCATTTGCGCTTCTTAGAAATATAGACCATATCTGCATCTCGGCCAGCAGTCATTACATTTCCCTGTCTGGCAAAAATACTGGGAAGTCCAATGTTCACATCAATGCAGCACCTATAACACTCGAAGTGATAGAGCCGTAACAAAGTCGGAAAAATTTGGGTCGGTGTAGCTTCGTTTTACAAAACTAAGGACGCCTGTAACTTATTGAGTTTAGTGGTACCAGGAGCCATAGCCGAAATCAAAATCGAAATCGAAATCGAAAAAAAGTTATTATTCATTAAATACAAATTGTTATACACACAAACCACAAAGTTATTGTCAAATGCGTGGCTAAAGGTAGTACTACAAGTCCGAATTCTTACTACCCTTCCTACTATCACTGTATCCCAACCTAATTCGACAGCTTTAAAACGGGCTCTACAGCCCCACACAGGAAATCTCGGAGTTAATTGCCCAGCTGACGCTCTATTCCGGCTTTCCGTTCCGTATTAATAGCTACCTGAAGTCTTTCAAGAACGCAGCATGCCACTGACTAGCTAGGACTGTCCAGGGTAGATCAAACGGGTATAGAAAAGATAATTCTAAAATGAAACGGAGCAGGATATCACGCCCCTTGTAAGTGAGAAAATCGATATCTGATGAAACATATCTTTGAAAAACGCAGAGGCAGTGTGAATGTTGCTTGAAGAGGCTTTCCTCTGATTTAGAAAGTTAATTTGTCAGAGCTGCCTCCGGAGGGCCTAGATAAACTGACTAAAACACTATATAAGTAATCCGATAAAGATAAATCAGAAGAAATGAGTTTTTTGATCGGTATAGCTGAACGAATTCAGGCAATTCGGCCTAGACAACAGGTTATTAGATTAAGGGATATGGAAGAGTAGGACCTTTTATTCTTACTTTTGAGTACGAGGTTGGTTTTTCGGGTTGTCATACTATGAAATATTTTAACTTTTTAAATTTGAAAGCTTTAATATCAATCCTTATTGTAATTCCAGTTCCTTTGGTTGTTTCAGCAGATCCATTAGAGCCCTACGGCTAGTCTATAGCAGCTCATTAATTGTTACAGTTTCGCAACCATATATTTAATAGTCTGTGTGAAAAATAAATTCAAAATATGGAATTCCAGCTTCTGATCGCCCCATAAAGAGTGTCCACAGGAGAATGCTATGGCTATAAAATGGGACTACTACGTCAGTACTATTATTGCTGATCAAAATGAAAGAAGTAAAACTGCAGAAAAATTAGAAACCATGATGAGAAAGCAAGGCCTTATAGGATGGGAACTCGTAAATGTGGTTCCATTTGGAGCTAATTCCCTTTATGCAATATATAAAAAACCAATGAGTTAAAGAAAGTTTAACTAAGGCTTTTCAAGTATGGCGGTAATGATGGTTTTTCGAATTTTTCTTCTAGGAGCTAAAATATAGTTAGACAAGAAAGGTACGGAACCATCATCACATCTGTCACGCCGAGCAGTACCAAATTAGCATAGCTAGTCATTGGCACTGCGGTTGGTCTTTGCTCGCCGGCCACGCGTAAGCTAGGGTGCGACAGATGCCTACGTAACTGGCATCGTCTACTGTGGCCTTTTCGTCATTGGCCTCCTAAGCATCTTGAGCGACAACTGCCTTCGATGCTGATGATGAAGGCTCTCAAGTTCCAAGAACAAATTCTTGCTTATCACCGGAACTGTTAGTGAAGAAGTAACGTCCTCCCTCGTTGGTAAGCTCAGGCACTACCGTTGCACCTTCAGCTCCTTTCGTAACATCGAACAATGGTTTTAAGACTAGGTCTACACCGCCTACATTTAGGCTGACTGATCCATTAGTTTTGATTACTAAATCCGTGGCCCCGGGAATATCCGCAACAGAGGCCTTGAATTCATCCGGATCTTGTAATGCAGGTTTTAGAACTTGTGCGCTGCCATCTGCATATACTATTTTATATTCCTCATCTGCTCCTGAGCCTGTGCGATATGTCCCAGCGTCCAGAGTAGACTGCTCCAATATGGGGTTTGCAATCCCAGTTATTTGAGTTACGACGCCATCTGCACCCGGAGGACTGATTATACTAGTTTCCCCACCTGACCCAATATTTATATCACTGCCTGGTAGTAAAGATTCAACCTCATCAGGGTTTGCAATTGAGGGAAGCAAGGGGATTTGGTAGCCCTGATCAGTAATCATGACATACCCGCCTGTCGCTGCATCCACTGTGATCCCAGGAACAGAATCTGTTGGAGCCTGCACCATTTTGCTCGCATCGGGAATAAATGACGCACTCGGGGGCGCACCTTCCGCCGTAACGACACTTAGAATTCCATCATCTCTCTGTTTGAAGTTGAAATCTCCATACCCGCCAGTGGCTAACGCTTTGTCCATTCCAGATAAAACACTGTTATCGCCACTTCCACCACCAAGTGATAAGTTAGAGGAAAAATTGGGGAGAGCGACTATTTTTGTCTTAGGTGCTGCGGCACCTGATGCCGGTGCAGTCCGCTTCACTGGCGCAAAAGCCAATCCCGCGCCAGCAGGTGCAGTAAGATCTCCCTTTGCATCCATAGCCCAGCCATCAGGAATTAAAGCATCGAAATCAGCCGGCGTCACACTAAATGCACTCATATTGGTAACTAGTTTCGAAAAATCGTTACCAGCCAAGCCTTTAACTTCAGTCGCATCTAAATTTCCTAAGTCTGTTGCTGTCATGGTTCCGAGGACTGCGCTTCCTAAGCCACCAAGATTATTTCGGTCTAATCCTTTTAAGGCATCAGCACCTAGCGAACTGAATTGATCTGCCGTCATTCCGCCAATCGCGCCTTTAGATATTTTCGATACCTGGTCTGCCTTAAAACCAGCCATCGCGGTCGGCGCCATTGCACCTAACTGGTCTGCCTTAAAACCAGCCATCGCAGTAGGAGCCATTGCACCTAACTGGTCTGCATTTAAACCCGCCATCGCTGTGGGAGCCAAGCTAGCTACCTGATTTGCCTTAAAGCCACCCATGGCAGCGGAACCCATTGCTCCTAATTGGTCTGCCTTAAAACCAGCCATCGCTGTCGTGCTCATACCACCAATCTGGTCTGCCTTAAAACCAGCCATCGCGTCAGTAGCCATTGCACCCATCTGCGCAGCCGAAAAGCCAGCCATCGCGGTAGGAGCCATTGCACCTAACTGGTCTGCATTCAAACCCGCCATCGCTGTGGGAGCCAAGCTAGCTACCTGATCTGCCTTAAAGCCACCCATGGCAGCGGAACCCATTGCACCCAATTGATCTGCCTTAAAACCAGCCATCGCTGTGGCATTCATACCAGCTACCTGGTCTGCCTTAAAACCAGCCATCGCTGTCGTGCTCATACCACCAATCTGGTCCGCCTTAAAACCAGCCATCGCGTCAGGAGCCATTGCACCCAT
>Ga0302137_1001305_pt1 | contig 11246 bp, 11 predicted proteins | sample CBN3_SCM_MG_FD_203127 | JGI IMG/M metagenome (GOLD analysis project Ga0302137, IMG submission 203127) | Marine microbial communities from Western Arctic Ocean, Canada - CBN3_SCM | ecosystem: Environmental > Aquatic > Marine > Oceanic | place: Canada: Western Arctic Ocean | collected 2017-09-15 | reverse complement strand
TCTAGAATTGAGAATCCACGATTTCGATGCTGCTTCACCATGAACCTCCTTCGTACCAGGTCACCGACAGTGGACTGGCCTGCAGTGGCCACGGAATACCGTCTGGAAGCGTGGCGTTCTCGTCATAGCGAATTGTAATTTGACCAAACCCAGCGAATTCAGGATCGTTTACATCCACACCTTCCATGTCGCCATCGTCGCCGCCGAAGTAGCCAAGCGTTGTATTGAATGCGTCTGGTGTTCCGCCGTAGGCGAGTGGGCCCTGTAACTCAACAGGACGGAATGTTGTCAGTAGCGTGCCATGGATATCAGCCGACCCACGCACATCAATCAAGCCTGTGACAATGGTGCCAGTCAGTTTGACTTTGGTCGACGTGTCACTGTCGAAGTTGCCAACGTCAACAGACCAGCCAGGCAACATCATGCTTGTCTTGGCCATTTCTTCGCGATTGACCTCTGGCATTGCCAAGAGCATGCCATGCAAGATGGCAGCATCTGGCTCGGCCAGCATGTCTTCGTCTTCAGGATCAATGAAGAATCGCGTATTGCCAGTCAACTGCACTTTGTTTCGCCAATGCGTGTACTCAAGCGGCCGATCTCCGGCGAGTGTGCCGAGAAATGTACAGCTATCGAATCGCAAATTATTCGAGAATGGAGTCGTATCGGAATACGTCACGCCGTTTATGTCGACCGTCATCTCAGGGAACCGCAGTTGCGGTACACCACCTGGCCCAAGTTCACGCGCGCCGACATAATTCCAATCATTGTCGGTGCAGTCCTCGGTCGTTTCAATCCATGTCACGCCAATGAACCAGCAGTCCACAAAGAGCGCATTGGTTCCCATCGGAATTTTGACGTCTCCAAAGACCACGTTGCGGTACACGGGCCTGTCAAAAATGTCATAGGCACCAGATGATCCCCATGGCACCGCCTCGGGGTCAGTCATCTCGCCGCTCCACCCACCATTGGATGCCACTTGAGTCAAGAATGGAGTGGCCAAATTGGCCTTTCCTTCATACCAGTTTGTAGAGTTCAAGAACATGTCGCTGGTCAATGAAACGAGCTGTGGATCTGCGACGCCAAAGGTAGAAGGAGCTTGTGATCTGCTCGGTCGAATCACGCCTTCAGCCCGCGACTGCCACGAGCCAGATCTCGCAGATTCCCATGACGCAACGTCCACTGCAAAGCTCAAGTGACCACGAATCTTGGCGTATCGATCTCGGGCGTCAAGAACACCGTCGTAGTAGCCCATGGCCGTATCAAGCGAATCAACCACTCCATCCTTATTTCGGTCTGGATCTGCTCCATCGAGCATTTCGGCAAGGTCATCATCGACGGCGAACTCATCGACCAAAGTGCCGTATCCCGCCGCATGCGCGAGAACTGGGTCATAGACGACTTGATCATCATCATCGACATCGAACACGAACAGAAACAGATCAAATTCATCCACATACTGATCGCCATCATGGTCCTGCAATGCTGGGTTTGCGTCAAGCGCCGCGCCCTCACCTGCGTGCGCGGGACGCATGCGACCGTCCCCATCAGCATCACCCACTTGAATGACGGCGTGCAACGAATCGAGTAGCGGGTCAAGTGTGACTAAATCGAGATCATAAAAGTCACTTCGCAGCACCAATGGGTCGCCATTCTCCGGGTCTAATTCGCCCGGCATAGTTCCATACAGAGCGCCAATGGGACCATCAACAAGCACGTTCTTGCCAATCATGATGCGGCTTTGGCCAATGACGGCGTACTCGATACGTTTTTCCAACATGAAGTCCATTTGCACAAGTCGACGCACATCATCAAACATCCCACGACTCGTCACACGAATGCCACTTCCGTCTGCCAACATTTCATACTTCAACTGAAACCATGGCGCGGTATCGCCATCGTGAATTGCGATGCCCTGTGAGTACACGACGCCTGCCGCTTCATCGATCAACGCCGTCACCGCGACGCCATTCTCAAGAATTACGCCGTGTGAATCATGCCACACATGCGCATCGTAGATGGCGTGCATAACACCAGTTCCACTCGTACTTGGAACCAAGTATCCATCAACCTGCTGTGTTTGGATCGTCCCATCAGCTGCCACCCATGTTCCTCGCCAGAGCCGATCGCCAAATCCATCTTCAAGACTACCTGCCTCAACGACAAATCTTGAAGACTCTCGGCGGAGCCGCCAGGCTGCCGCTTGCAAGCCGCTTTCGGCAGCGCTTAGACTTCGAGACACACGAACGGCAGACTCGGCGCTTCGCACATTGCCTTCAGACACAATCGCCATGACCGCTGTCAAGGACGCTACTAAAGCCATGAAAATCATGGCCAGAACAGAAGACACGCCGCGGCGACTTGATTGATTCGTCGAATACATCATTGAACATGCACCCATGTGACCGTCGTCATGAGTTCGCCAGGACTCGATGGTTGATCAAGCCAGTACACGTCAACCGTGACGCGTACAGCCTCTGAAGATCCATTGGCCACAACAACAGCGAGATTGGTCGGATCAACCGACTGCACCCGCACTGCTTGTCGCCACTGACTCATGCCTGGGATCACGCTGCCCGCTGAGTCGATCGGCCCAGTGCTTGCCCAGCCAGAAATATCAAGTCCGTCATAGTCATCTATGTCATCCCAGTCAGCCACGGTAGCCTCGCCAAATTCTGGGCCCCATGTTTCAGTACCAGTCACAGGGTCAGCCATGGTGAGCACCATCGTTCGTTCTCGAATCTCGCCGCCAAGCCGCGCCGCCTGCGCGGCTCGCTCGCCCCAATAATTCTGCTTGCTGAACGACTCGTTTGCGCCGAGCATCGCGAGCATCGCGGTCGACACAATGATGATGGCGAGGCCAGTCTCTACGAGCGTAAAACCGCGGCGACTAGATGTGCTGGGCATGCGGCGGCTCATCCGGACACCAACGAACTCATCTTAAAGATGGGAAGAATGATGGCCATGGCAATAAAGCCAACGATTGAGCCCATGATGACGATCAAGATCGGTTCTATCATGCTTGTCATGGTCTTGATTGCGTCACGTAACGCACGCTGATAGAACACGGCCACTTCCTCAAGCACCTCGCCGAGTCGGCCTGACTCTTCACCTGCGGCCACCATTTGAACAACTGAACCAGGAAGCAATGGCGACCCATCGAGTTCCTCATGAAGCTTTCTTCCCTCACGCACGGCAGACTGGACGCGCATCCAGAGATCTCTATACATCCGGTTGCCTGAAATGTCGCCCGTCACGCCTACGGCATCCAATACTGGAACACCTGCGTTGAGCAGTTCGCCCAGCGTCTGCAATGATCGGCTGACGTACAACGCTCGAAACATTCGTTTAAAGAGTGGCACGATCAACTTAATTCGATCAAGCCAGAGCTGGCCAATATCTGTACGCAGACCTGCCAACAACCCAATGATTCCGACAACCAACGCGATAACCAGAAACAGCCAGTTCGACACCATCCATTCGGACAAGCCAAGGAGCAACTTCGTTGGTCCCGGCAATATCTCTTCCTTGCCCTCAAATACCACCCCGAAACGCGGCAATACGAAGGTCAGCAGAAACACCGTCACGCTGATTGCCATTGTTGCAATAACACCTGGATAGATGCTTGCGCCAACAACCATCTTGCGCGTTTCGAGCTGCTGAGCAATGAATGAGGCAATTCGATCAAGCATCCTGGCAAATGACCCTGACATTTCCGAGGCCTTCACCATGTTGATATACAGCGGGCTGAACAGCTTTGGATACTTTGAAATTGCTTCGGAAAATGACTTTCCAGACTCAATGTCGGCGCGGATTTGATGAATAACTCGACGGAACTTTGGATTCTTCACTTGGCCTGCAATGCCGTCAAGCGCCATGCGCAGGTTGATCCCTGCCCGGACCATGACGGCAAGCTGCACGGTGAAGTCGAGCACATCCTTTTGGCTCGGCCCGCTTCCTGTGTTCAGCACTTCAACCACACGTTTCCAGTCGATACGACGCTCGACAACTGGAATTAACTTGAGCACATGGTGGCCCTGCTGCCGAAGCGCCGTGGCTGCACCTGAGGCCGAGTCAGCGGCAATCTGCCCTGACTCAACACAGCCCTGCGCATTTCGGACTTCCCATTGATAACTCGGCATAGGCGTTGATCAGGCCGCGAGGGCCTGCTCCATAGCGACGGGATGTACAGCTCGAGCAACAGCATCCTCACTGGTAATCAGGCCGTTGAAACACAGCTCGGCAATTGATGCGTCCAGCGTGGTCATACCAAGGCCGCGACTCGTCTCAATGACATTGGGAATCTCAAATGTCCGGTTCTCGCGAATGAGGTTGCGAACTGCGGGCGTACACAGGAGGATCTCGACGGCCGGCACCATGCCATTGCCATCTGCTCGCGAGAACAGTGTCTGGGACAGCACCGCCTGGAGCGTGTTGCCAAGCATCGCGCGGATTTGATTCTGCTGGCTCGCCGGATACATGTCGATAATGCGTTCGACCGTTTGACTTGCGCTCACTGTATGCAGTGTCGAGAGCACCAAGTGGCCTGTTTCAGCTGCGCTCATTGCGAGCGCTGTTGTGTCAAGATCACGCATTTCACCAACAAGAATGATGTCTGGATCCTGCCGCAACGCGTGCTTGAGCCCCGAGGCGAACGTCGGCATGTCATTGCCAAGTTCACGCTGCTCAATGAGACATTGCCGTGATTCAAATGTGTATTCAACAGGGTCTTCGAGGGTAATGATGTGCTTGCGCTGGTGGCCATTGATGGCCTGAATAATGGCTGCCAGTGTGGTCGACTTACCCGAGCCTGTGTCTCCTGTTACCAATACAAGTCCACGCGGAAGCATGGCAAATTGCTGCACAACACCTGGCAAATTCAGTTCTTCAAGCGGCGGGACTTTGTCTCGAATGGCCCGCATTGCCATTGCAAAGCCGCTTCGTTGACTATGGATGTTGACTCGATATCGCCCGAGCCCCTCAACGGCATAGGGCAGGTCAAGATCCTTTTGATTCTCCAAGGCGGTCCGTTGAGCCTCGCTCACAATGCTCGCCATAAATCCCTCGATACACGCAGAAGTCAACACCGCCCCTTCGAGGCCCTGCATGATCGTGTCGACCCGCACCATTGGCACATGCCCTGGAACGAGATGGACGTCGCTGGCACCTAGATGGGCTGCTTGTTGAAGGATGACGTCAAGATGCATGCGTGGGCTCCGGCCATATGGCTTCCTGATGCTCCATCGACATGAGTCGGGATGCACCTGAGCATTGCCCAACTGAATCCAACATCGCGTGGTAATCGTGCCCCAACTAAGCGGGCCAGCTAGAAATACCGTCACAGATGCCCTGGCCCCGGCCAAGCCCCCTTGCATGCTCGCCGCGTGCTATCGTTCGCCGATGCAACTTCGATTGATCATCGTGCCTGCTCTTCTTCTACTTGCAAGCTGTAGCGCAGCTCCACGAGTTGCACTCACAGGTGATGCTGTCGTCACAGAGCAATCGGCCGCTGCAACTGCTGGTGTCATTCGACTGCATGTGGAAAACCCCAACAACACCCCCATCAAGCTGGTCAAATTTGACTACACGGCAACTATCCCAGGTCATGCCTCGTGGACCGGCCGCCACTCCGGTGGCATGGTGCTCGCGCCCGGATTCGCCCGCACAGCCGAGTTGCCCATCGTGCTTCCTGCAGGCAGTGGCGCTGGGACGCGTGTGAGAATTAAAGGCTCGCTACACTTTCTCGATTCCAGCACAATTGCCCAGACCATGGCCGAGTGGGGATATCGCCCATCGACGTCGTTCTCGGGCGCCGCCACCATGCAGGCGTCCCCAGAAAATGTTGTGGAAGCAGACGGCCCGACAATACAACTGGACAAATAGCGAGGGATCGGTAGAATTCTCGCGGTGACAAATCCCCCCTCTACGCAGAAGTCTTCACGAGCACGCCAGCCATGACCACCACACTCCACATCAGCGCCGCCTATACGCTTGAACTATGGCCCCGCACCATCTTCGCATCGCTGCATGCCGCGTTCATGCCAATTGATGACGAAGAGAACGAAGGGTACTTTGATGGCACTTCTGAATACACCGATCGCGATAGCGATGATGAGGACGAGGATGATGTAGACAAGGCTCTCGTAGACAAAGACGAAGACGATCTCGGGTAGTGGCATGTGAGCTGACGTGATTCAGCCTTAGCCAGCAACCCATTTGTCATCAACTCGTGATGCTTCGCGTGCTCTTCCGTGGACACCACCAGCCGCGGATTTTACGGAATCGCACAGGTGTTGAATGGCGGGCAAGTCTGAATACTCACCCAGAATAGCAGGCAACTCGACGGCCACCGCACCAGAATGCCGGTAGAGACGACGATACGCATCCTTCATCGCGTCTACATCAGCTTGCTCGAATCCATTTCGCAACATACCGATGACATTGACGGCTCGCACCTCAGCGGGGTGTCCCTCAACAATCATGAATGGTGGAACATCTCGAGAGATGCGAGCAAGACCACCCACAAAGGCAAGAGTGCCGATCGTTGCAAAGTGATGAACGCCGACTCCCCCGCCAATTGATGCCCCGTCTTCGACCACGACGTGGCCGGCCAACATGACTTGGTTCGCGATCACTGTCCGGTCACCGATACGGCAGTCGTGCGCGACATGAGCACCGACCATGAGCAAGTTGCCAGACCCAATAACGGTTTCGCCGCCGCCATTTCCCGTGCCGCGGTGAAGAGTGACGTGCTCCCGAATATCGTTGTCATCTCCAACCCGACAGCTGGTTAGCTCGCCAGCATATTTACGATCTTGAGGCTCGCCGCCAAGCACACACCCTGGGTGCAGTCGATTTCGTTCGCCAATTTCAGTCCGAGCTCCCACGGTGACGTGACTCATCACAATGGAGCCTTCGCCGATACGAACATCAGCACCAATGACGGAATACGGACCCACTTCAACATCCGCGGCAAGCGTTGCTGAGGGATCAATAATTGCAGTGGGATGAATACTGGACATCTTCATCAAGCGGCTCTTGCTCTGCCGCGCTCCTCAGCCGTGTGCCTGATCGGCATCCACCATCATAAATCGAATCTGAGCGCCCGCTACCTCACGGGCACCAACATGGGCCTTGCACCGAATAGAAGCCGTCCGCGTACTTGCTCGCACGGTCTCGGCCTCAAGAATCAACTGATCGCCAGGTGTCACTGGGTGGCGAAGCTTGACGCGATCAAGGCTCAAAAGCACCGCGATCTTGCCTGTGTGCTCAAGCGTTTGGCTAAGAAGCAGACCGCCAAGCTGGGCCATTGCCTCCACAATCAGTACGCCCGGCATAATTGGAGTACCCGGATAATGCCCTGAAAAGAATGGCTCGTTGATCGTGACGTTCTTTATGCCAACGGCGCGCTTATTGCCGTCAATTTCCACCACACGATCTACAAGCAACATGGGATATCGATGCGGCATGATCTGCTGAATAGCACGAATGTCCATCGTGCGGCCATCGGCAGCCCGCTGATCCCGCTCTCGTTCCTCGGCTTGCTCTCGAATAGCCCGGCACATGCGGCGGTTCAAGGCGTGGCCTGACTTCTTCGCAACAAAGTGTCCGAACACTGGCCCGCCGATCAGCATGAGATCGCCAATGAGATCAAGCACCTTGTGCCGGACAGGCTCATTATCAAATCGCCATGCATTGTCGATCGGACCGTCATCGCCAATTACCAGCACATCGGTCGGCGACAAATGGTTGCAGAGGCCTTGCTCCTGAAGCGAGGCGGCTTCTTCAGCCAAGCTGAAGGTCCGAGATGAAGCGACTTGCTCTCTGTACTCAGACGTGCCAAGCGTGAAGGCAAAGGCTTGACGAGGAATGCGATCGCCATGAGATCCATAATCAAGTTCGTATAGCACATGAAATTCGTCACCGGTCGCGGGAAAGGCCGCAAGCATAGCACCGTCTTCATGCAGAATGATTGGCTCGGTAATACGCAGTACGTTGCGCGGAGCAGCTTGCGCCTCGGTACCGACGCGGTCAATAGCAGTCAGAAACGATGCGGCGCTGCCGTCGCCAAGTGGAACTTCCGGCCCATTGAGTTGCAGCAAGACATTGTCAATTCCAGATCCCCGAAGTGCAGACATACAGTGCTCAATAGTCTCGATTACGGCGTCGCCATTGCGGATGGCTGTTCGACGATCTCGATCAATTGCAAATTCCACCTGGGCAGGAATACGAACTGGTGGATCTAAATCAACCCGCTCAAAGACAATGCCGTGATCGATCGGTGCTGGCACCATTCGTAGCGTGGCATCTTGGCCGAGCATCAGACCCTTACCAGACACCACTGTCTCAGCAGCGAGCGTGCGCTGTGGACTGGCGATGCCCTCGGATGCGGATTGGGATTCAGATTGATTAGCCATTGAGTTCACAAACGCAGCCGCCTTTGCGACGTCAGGACGATTCCCGACGAGACATGGAGGCCAGAAGATCAGGCAGTTTACGGAGGGCGGCGACCTCTCGTAAAGTCTGGCGTGCTGGACGGGCTGGTGTGCCCGCATAATCCTTCCCCTCGGGCACATCCCGCATGACGCCACTGGTGGCCGCAATGCGGGCGCCGGCCCCTATTTTGACGTGTTCGGCAATGCCCACCTGAGCGCCCAGCACGACCCCGTCCTCGATTTGGCATGAGCCGCCAAGCCCTGTAAGGGCCGCAATAAGCACCCCACGGCCGATTTGGACATTGTGCCCAATCTGCACCACATTGTCGATTTTGCTTCCATCTCCGACCCGAGTTGCCCCAAATTTGCCTCGGTCAACACAGCTCCCGGCACCAATTTCTACATCGTTGCCAATCTCAACTGTTCCGAGATGCGGGATTCGCCGGGGAAGGCTGGTTTCAGGATCAGGTCGAAATCCGAAGCCCTCAGCACCAACGACTGCGGACGGGTGGAGAACCGACCGATCTCCAAGCTGGCACGAGGCCCCAAGTACTGCATTGGAACCAATCACCGCCCGATTACCTACCCGCGCGTGATGCTCGACCACGGCCCCAGCATGAATGATCACACCGTTACCAATCGTCGCATGGGCCTCGATCACCGCGGAAGCTCCGACATGCACATCTGTGCCAACCTCAGCATCTTCGTGCACCACAGCTGTTGCATGGATTCCTGGCAGAGGAGCCGGCCGAAGTTCTGCTGCCACGGCCTCGAGCAATAACATGATGCCAATTTCGGCATCATCAACCAATATTAGTGTTCGCGATTTGGCATCATGCCCTGGCACTTCGACGCCACGTGTTACCAACGCAACCCTGGCAGCCGATGCCTCCCATCGACTTGCCCACTTGCCGCTGGCAATAAAAACCAAGTCGCCAGAACCCGCATCATCCAATCCAGCAAAGCCCGTCAGCATGTGATCGCCACAGCCAATAAGTTCGCCGCCTAAACGCTCGGCAATGCCGGCAGCGGTGAGCATGCTCAAAGTGTCGCTCACATCAATTTCCGTGAGCTGCACGCCACTGCGTGTTCATGAAGTCAATCAAAGGCTGCGTTGCATCAATGGCGGTGCTTGCAAAGAGCACGCGTCGTGCCGAGATATCACCAAGAACATCGCGGCTGTCTTCTGGAATCGCAATGGCCGAGTCATTCATCAGAATGAGCCCATACCCATCTCGCTCAGACAGTGACCCGCTCGCCTCACGAATGTGATTGTAAATTCGCAGCATGGCTCGTTGCTTGGTGCGAGCTTCTCGCATCTCAGCCAAACTCATGAAGGCACGAAGATCAATTGCAGCTTTCTTTACTACACGCTGAGCTTCCTGATACTTGACCGTTCCGACCACGAAGTCCTCCAGATCGGCATCAAGTGCTTCCAGTTCGACCGAGCGTTGTTTGAGACTCGTCTGAAACTGCTCGGCAGCAACCCGTGAGCGGTCAACCTCCGATTGCCACTCTTCGAGTGCCTCAAGCACACGTGGAAGATCCACGGTGCCGACAACTGTTGGGCTGGCCATCAGCCGACCGGCAAGCGCTTCCCAGCCAACCAAGCTCGTTGCAAGAACCGCAACGGCCACACTTATTCCTACTAGGTGTCGTTTCATTGAAATCAATCCTCTTCTCGTGGGTCTCTCAGGGAGATTGGGGGCCATATGCGTTATTCATGCGAATGATGACGTCTCTCGTACGATCAATGCGTGGCGCTGCAAATGCAATGCGTCGCATAGCGATTTGCTGCCGGACTTGCTGTTCAAGCGGGGGGGCCTCGGCAGCCATCGATGTTTGAATACCACCCGTCGCATCGTGGACAAGCACAAGGTCAATGCCATCTGACTCAGCCATGTGCTTCACAGCTGCCATGATGTCGACATAGAGTTTTTCCAGCAACAATGCTCGTTCGCTATCGAGCTCTTGCTTCATCAGTTCATTCCAGGCCATGAATTGGATAAGTTCAGCATCAACCCGTTCCTCTCCAGCAAGACGCTCAACGACGTCTGTTAACGCCGAGAACTCTTCCTGGATGATGCGGAGCTTGGCTTGGCGGGTATCGATTTCAATTCGAATCCCCTCACCCTTTGCTCGAAGCTGAGCCTCGGCATCAGCTCGCTCGGCGAGGCCAGCCATGACACCGCTGAGATCCACCACGGCGATAGGACCACTGCCCGACTGCTGCGCTGCTGCACCAGGCAATAAACCAACCGTAAGCAAGCTAGCTGCAACGAGCCCAACCATAGAAAGTGACATTTTTGAACGCTGATGCATCTAAAACCTCCAACTTTTGCGAACGGTGTCCGAATACTAGAACGGAAGATCTGCAGAGAAACTAAAAAACTGGGACTGATCACCCTCTTGCTGGACCAGCGGAACAGCAATATCAAAGGCCAACGGTGTTGGTCCAAGCTGGGGAATATACACCCGTATACCTATGCCAACGGATACACGATACTGATCAAAACCAACATCGTCGCTCACGGTGCCCGAATCGACAAACGCAACACCGTCGAGCAACTTGCCGATCAGAGGCCGCTGGTATTGGGCTCCGAAGAAGGCTTGGAACGTGCCGCCAACCGGGACATCGGTCAATGTGCCCGCTGTGTCATACCCCTTGGGCGAGATGGTTCGGAACTGGAAGCCACGGAATGAGCGGCCACCAAGGTAGAACCGCTCGTACGTGGGCGCGGCTCCACCGAAAATTGTGCCGACTTGCCCATCAAGCCGCAATGTAGATACGCGGCCGAGAAAGTCACGGTCAAG
>Ga0302137_1001301_pt1 | contig 11255 bp, 7 predicted proteins | sample CBN3_SCM_MG_FD_203127 | JGI IMG/M metagenome (GOLD analysis project Ga0302137, IMG submission 203127) | Marine microbial communities from Western Arctic Ocean, Canada - CBN3_SCM | ecosystem: Environmental > Aquatic > Marine > Oceanic | place: Canada: Western Arctic Ocean | collected 2017-09-15 | reverse complement strand
AAATGCCATTCTTGGTACTGATCCAAAGGTTATTTTCGTCATCAACTGCAATGGCAGTTATATAATTACTGGGCAGGCCATCCTGAACAAAAAAGTGGGAAAAAGTTTCATCTTCTTTTTGGTAGCGATTCAAACCACCATTGGCCGTCCCAACCCAAATGACACCATTTTGATCTTGTGTTAAACAGGTAATCCTGGCTGAGGACATTCCATCGGGAACATTTTCTTCAAATACGTAGCCAACAATTTCAAAATCATTCCCATCCATGATACTTGGGATCAAATCAACAGGTAGGAAGTAAAGACCATCCATCTCGGTTCCTAACCAAATATTCCCATCTTTATCTTTATATATCACTCTTGGGACCAACTCCGATTGATAATTAATAGTGGAATCATTTTCTGTATCTATAATAGTTAAACCTGATCGTGTACCCAACCAAACCATCCCATTCTCTTCCACAAGAATATCATAAACAACATCATCAGCAATGCGCTTGTTTTTAGGAATATTTTTCAAGGATGAAAACCGGGTTATTTCTTCCGTGTTTAAGTCGATTCTTAATACACCTTCTGTAGAAGCGACCCAAAGGATTTCATCATTTATAATTTCCAAACCCATAACTTGATTTATGCCCAATGCGGATTTTTCCATTTCATAATCCCTGATCCCATCCGGAGATAACAATTCAAGTCCATGGTCCGTCCCGACCCATAGATACCCGTCTGAAAGTGTTGCGATTGAAAAAATCTTGTCGCTTTTTAATCCCCATTCATTTTCCAGATCATATCGGATGGATGAAAATTTTGGCTTCACAAATGAATAAAAACTGATCCCATTTTGGCGGGTCCCAATCCAGACATGGCCTGCTTTATCTTCAATGAAGGCTGAAATGTTATTATCAGCTAGAGAGTTTGGGTCCACCGGATCATGTTCAAAATGAGTGAAAGATGTATCCAATTCTCCAAAATAAGGATCAAGGGTAATAGATAAACAATTGATCCCCGGATAATTCTCGGTGGTAAACCATAGCTTCCCGGATTTCTCTGCTATGAGTATTTTATTAACATTGTTTTCAATGATACTATTGGCGTAGGGTGTTTCCTGAATATTATAAAATTTATTTTTTTCGGCATCAAACCGGGATAATCCATCATTTGTGGCAATCCATAATTCCTGCTTTTCATTATCCCAATTCAAATCATTGATCGTATTTGATAGGATTGAATTGAGACCTGATTTTTTGATAAATACATTAACAGTATTACTAGAACCGGTTGCAATTTTTCCCAAACCCTGCGTTGTCCCAATCCATAATTCCCCGCTTTTTCCCTTTGCAATGGCTGTGATTTGAGATTGAAATAATTCTGAATTTTCCTTAAACGGGACAATTTCATCTTGGGCTCTGTCGAAATAAAATAATCCAGATTCTGATCCAATCCAGATTGTTTTATCATCATCTTCATAAAGGATTTGAATCGATATATTTTTTAGCAGATCATCCCTACCGCAATTCATACATACCGTTGTATCCTTTTTTGAATTGAGTTGAAAAATAGAATTACTGTTGAAAAGTTTAACCCAAATATTCCCGTTATGATCTTCGGCAATGGTTTCTGGATTAATGAGTGCTAATCCACTTTTCTCATCCAATTTTGCTGGACGTATAAAAGTTCTTGTATTGGGATCGAATTTGCTGATTCCCAATTCTGAACCAATCCATATCTTATTCTTTGAATCTTCGTAGATACATGAAATCTTATTCCCAAAGATTGAAGTTTCATCAAAGGATTTCATTTGATAGTTCAGGACTTCATATCCATTATAATAATCCAAGCCATTTTCGGTGCCAAAATAAATAAAACCATTATGATCTTCAAAAATGACCTTAACGGTACTTTCAGATAATCCGTCTTCAACAGAAATATTCCTGAAGGAAAATGGGTCAGATTGGCCCAATAAAAACTGAATTAGGACACCTGACAAAATAGATATCCTAGCAAGATAGAGTTTAAATATCAATGTTGTTAACCTTGATCATTTTGATGTTGGATAAAAATTAGGCGACGATTACTCGCCACTTAATTTATAGCTTGTTATCCTCGTATTCTACAACTGAAACTGAATTATTTGACCAGAATCGCTTTTTGTGTATCCACGTGGTTTCCAGCTTGAACTTGGATAAAATACATTCCGGAAGGTTGCTCTGCTGCATTCCAATAATAAGTATGGTAGCCCGATCTTTTCATTTGTTCCGGCAAGATAACATCAACTTCTTCACCCATTGTATTAAATACTACAACCCGGGTTAACGCATCTTTAGGTAGTGCATAAGAGATGGATAATTCAGGATTAAATGGGTTCGGGAATAAACTTTGGATTTGGACAGACTCCGGCATTAGGCCTCCCTGAAATGCCTTAGATTCAGAAAACTGGACCCTGATTTCGCCTGCGCTCGAACTTGCGACCACTGTATTACTAAATGAATTCGCAGATACATTCGGCACAGAAAATTCTATTTTATTCCTGGGATTTTGTCCCGTTGCATCGTACGCAACAACTTTAAATCTATCTATAGATTCAGAAATTTTCATGGACCATCCTTCGGGCAAAGCAATGTTATTCAAATCATTTTCAGTTATTTCAAAATGGGATACTTCAAATTGGAATCCGCTAATTTCATCTGTGCTTTCAATGATGGCTCTATCTCCTTGATCCGAATGAAGAATCTCAAAAGTGCCGTCTGACGGAGGAACTGAATTTGTATTTGTTTCACCTTTCATAATCATTTGGACCAGTGCAATCACATCAATCACATTGATTTGGTTATCCCCGTTCACATTGGCTGCTTCATAACCGCAACTCCCTACATCCTCAATTGCAATAATATCAACAAGACTGAGAATGTCCATGACATTAATGATCACATTACCATTCACATCCAGGCTGCCGTCAGTATTCCCCACAACCCATACATTCGCATTATCACAAATATCGCAAGCATCGCCTAAACCATCTTCATCTACATCTTCCTGGATGGGGTTATAGTCTTGTGGACAATTATCAACCGGATCATTCAACCCGTCATTATCCATATCAGATTCGGGTATATTTGCAATGGCAGCATCAATCGCTGCTAATAATCCCGACTCATCAAATCCAATTTCTGAATAAACAATTTCCATATTATGGTCAACCACAACATGCTGTGGTACGTATCCCTGACCATATGTATCCCAAACAACCATATCTGCGTCACCATCCAATATCGGGTAGGACGTTCCAAATGCATCCGCCCATCCCGTGCAGGAATAAGTGCCCCAATCCATGCCATAGTCTATCATAATAACAGGTGAGTTGTTACTTTGAAATTCCTGCCAAATCCCTTCTTCAAGTGGAGCCTCCGCTTGACAGCTTGATCACCAAGACGTGAATAGGATTATCCAAGAAACTTTATAATTACCTCCATTAACTGCACCATTACACACATCATAATAATTGAAATTACCTTCCCCGTTTGCACAAATCGGGATGGTAAAATCAGGGGCAGTGTCGCCTATATCTAATGGCATCGCAAATACCGTTACTGAAAAGAATATTGAAGATAAAAGCTTTTTAAACATGACTATTTCATCTAATGTGAAAGATTAAATGTAATAGGATTCTTTAGAGATTCGATTTTAAAAAATGGCACTGTAGGAGAATTTAATGCCATCATTAAAGGGTGCAATCAGACGACATACCCCATTGCTGCAAAACAGGCCGCCCTGGATGGACCCATACATAATTGAAATGCGTTGGGACGATGTCAAATTGTAGGCCAATTCGGCGGAAACCCACTTTTTTTGAATAAAATCCGGGGGGTCAACTTTATTTCGTCCCCCTGTAAAATATTTCAGATCTCCAAATATTAATGCCTCTAATGGATTATAATAAGGGTCAACTGTGGTAGGACCATCAAAAGCATTCGCCCAATCCTGCGTGATGGTAAAAGACCACCTCGGTGCCTTACTCAAGGTCACATAGATCATTCGATTGTACTGGGTATTCACTTTATCCCCATTCAAACTGAACTTGGTATCATGAGTTTCAAAAGATGAATCAGAATTTTCCGGGTTGATCAATATCCAGGATGAATCAGGATTACTGTAATCGATAGCATTCCCTTTCGAAATATCTTTCTTTGTTCTTTCCTGGTATTGAAAACCGACACCAAAATTATAACCATTGTCAAAAGTATAATTTAATTCCATAGGAATCGTGAATGATTTTCCTACTTGCCACATTTTAGCTACCACTTCAAAAGGATCTGAAAAACTTGTATCGATGGTCATTGTGGAATCAATAAAAATGTAGCCATATAAGTCAGTGGTATCTTTGACCCAGGATTCTGTAAAGATTGTACTGATTTGCGTTCCATCGAAATAACGCATCGTTTTAAAGACTTCTTGATTACTGCCATGCCCAAGTTTGAAATAAAGATTATCACTCAAGATGAAACCACTTATTTCCTCGTAATTTTCCCAATAGGGTAAAGCAGAAGGATTCGAACTGGGTAAAAAGGATTCCAGGGGTTGCTCAACCCAATCAAATTGACTCAGGGATTTCCAATTATTGTTGCGGCTTAAATGACTGTATTGAGCAGAAACGGTAAAACGATTAAACAATGAGCCATTTAATTCCAACTGGACACCCCGTTCATCATTAAAATTATAATTATGAGAAACACGGCCTAAAAGTGTTGAGTTTTGTTCCTTGCCCAGGGTCGGCATCATTTGGAGTTCGATCCTATTCCCGTAATCATCTGCAGTAAAATCTGTATGACTTTTATCAAAGGCGTACCTTTTATATTCTGTTGAAAGCCCCCAACTCCCAAGGTAAAAATTCAAATTCCCATAAATACCATGCCCCTTTTTCAAGGAATCATGGGCAATCTCCTGGAAAAAATCAGTTTTTTCTGTAGATACCTTATCCACATACTCAATAAATAGATCTATATTGGTTGCCAACCATGAGCCATAAATGCCCTTCATTTTATGATTCACATAGGCGTCATCACCAAATAATTTTTGGTGGACTTCATTTGACTGAATTTGTGTGAGTCCAAGAGAGAGACTCTTCCATTCATATTGTATTTGATTCCCGGACATGTTATGAGAATTATTATAGTAGGGTTTCCTGAGATCAGATCCAAATAACCATACATTTGAATTTCCGTTTAAATGGCTTGATGACAAGGGGCCATTGGAATATCCAATAAAAAGACCTCGGGTGCCATTATCATAATTGGTTATTTGGTCATCAAATTGGTTTAAAACGAGACCTCTACCCCAAAATTCATAAATATCACCGAACTTGATAGTGAAATCATCTAAAGTATATTCGATCCGAAATTTCCGGATATCATTGATGGGGAACCCTACATCGGGTGGATTTGAATATTCATACTGGATCCATCCTTGCAGGTCATTATAGAAGAAATTGAGATCCAATCGATTTTCGGAATAGGAATAAAAATCGTAGCTATCCCCGTAGTTCGCTGTGAGGCCCGCATTGAAATCGATATCATTTGCAACAAGAACAGAGAAAATAGTTAAGCACAATATATATTTTTTCACGCTATGATTCAGACGCTTGGGATTCAAGGATTAATTTTATTTGTTTTTCAATTTCAATTTCTTCCCCGGGGATAAAGCCTTGATGCCGCCATTTTATTTCGCCACCTTTATCGATGAGGATTAATGTCGGCATGACCATTCCGTTGAGTTTTTGTGCAATTTTCTGGTTTGGATCGAGCCCGACAAAAAACTGATGGTTTTGACTGCGAATATAAGACTTTACTTTGCTTAATGAACGTGGTGTATCCTGGTTAATCATTAAAACTTTGAAACCTTGGTCAGCATAATCCTGGTGATATTGATCTAAATATTTCATCACTTTTTTACAAGGTTTGCACCAAGTTGCCCAAAAGTCAATCATGAGCGGGCCATCTTCGACCAACTCATGTATAGAAACTTTGCTACCATCTAATAATTTTAATTTAATATCCGGGATCTTGCTCCCCAAACCACTATCAGTGGCAAACATCACACTTTTGGACAGAAACAATAGCGTGAATAAATATTTTCTCATAAAGATTTCCTTGAAATCACTAAAATTGGGTACATTGTCTAGTCATAATTTTAACTTGGTTTGATTTGATTATACTCAACAATGTTATGAAAACCGTTTTAAAAGAAAAGCCGGTGGACACCACCGGCTTTTTAATTAAAAATAATTGCTTTTGGAATTAATTATTGCCATTAATAATGGATTGAAGCAGGTACCAAATATCCACAAGGTTTAAATTCCCATCACCATTTATATCCATGATCCCCGCGGCACAATCACTATACTCATTGCTTTCCAACATGTCAACATAGGTTAAAAGATCAAAAATATCGATAACAGGACTTCCGGCCAGACCATCCCAATTAGACCAATCGGTATCGCCATTGATATTTCCTAAAACGTAAACATTGTCGTTACAATTATCACAGACATCCCCTGTGCCATCGCCATCCACATCAGACTGATTCGGGTTATGTACATCCATGCAATTGTCATCCCCATTTAAGATACCGTCATCATCAACATCAGGATTCATATCATTAATATTGATTTGGTTTACCTGATAGATCTGCTTCGGGTTTCCATAATTCTGGACGACAGCAATAATCTTTACGCTGTCCGAAACCCAGGCATCACTGACATCAAAAGTTCCGGTAAATGTTTGGGATTCTCCGCTTGAACTAATAGTTAGATCTAAACCATCAGTCGTAACCCAGTCTCTGGCAACATTCCTGGCATTATGATAAATCCCCACGGCACCCCAATAAGACCAGATATTATCCTCAACCACAAAAATATCAACTTTTTGATTCGTCGAACTCATATCTGCATCCATCGTTACAATCACATCATAGGTCACTTCATCATTTATCTGATCAAACATGCCATTGATGTCTATTTCATAAGGAGTTTCATCCATTACCATGCCGTCATAAATATTCATAAAGGAACTATACATAGGGTCCCAGTTACCATTAGGGTAACCACCTACAGTTGACTGTACACCATTCCATTGGGAATGTGGAATACCTCCCACACCATACATGCCACCACGTTGGCTATATAGTGCTGAGAGATCGAAATCGGAACCGGCTGGTGTATAGCTTGGACTATGCCATTCAATACTGAATAAAGTTTCCGGAAACTCATTTAACATTTCTGAAATCGCGAAACTCGCGGATGGACAGTAGGGTCAGTCGAGCCCGGTAAAATCTTCTACAAAAACCTTTTGAGATGAACGAGATGCTGTTTCAACGATTGTACGTAATTCATCTATGGCTAAATCGAGGGGATCCATCCTTTGCGCAATTGGCAGGGATATTGCTAAGAGTAATAATATTTTTTTCATGATTTGGATACCTCTAAATTATTTTTGATTGTAGTCCTGATTATGAATTAACTAGGTCAAATTTAGATAAACTTTGATATGGCTATGCAAATATTTTTTAAATAAGTATTTAAGAGATTATTTTCTATTTTCATAAAGTATAATCTCCTACAGTTATATCAAAGAAGCGGGTCCAAGAAAGACTTAAGCTCATTTTCATTAACGAACTTAACGCTAACATTACTCAAAGATTCAACATCTGCTACTGGAAGTATAAATTCATAAACAGCTTGGATTTCTACTGTTTCCATAGCCACCTGCATGGACCACCCGCCAATCGCAAAATCAATGAGAGGAGAAAACTGATGTTGGGGAACATACAAAACTTTATTACTGGTTTTGGTATGCCAGTAGGAATCCGGTGTATCCGCTACCACGATCAATGTATTCCTGTTTTGATCCAAAATTCGAATCACGGGTATAATCCGGAATGCCCCCGATTTAATTAATTCAACGTGTTTTTTAGGAAAATTGAATGAATTTTTATCAAAATAAAAGATCGTTAACGTCCCATTTTGTTCTAGACCCGTGTAGGGAAGTGTTCCAAGCATATCTTTAATGATCTTATCTTTTAATTTGTAAATAACCGGAAAACGAACTGTCATATAAAGTTCATCGTCTTCGTGGTATTCAAATTCAGGACGCTGTAATTCTACATCATAAGGATTCGTAAGGAGTTGATCCAGAACTGCGGATAACATTTGCGTATTGCCAGCATTCTCAGGATTATCTTCCAACTTTTTATCAACATCAAAATCCATGGTCCATTCACCTGCATCAAACCGAGGAACTTCCTTTTTCGGTTGATCTTGTTTTCTCACACGAGCGCCCAAAAGAACATCCATGGATGCTTCCAATTCTGCTATTTGGTGGTCCAAGTTAGAGACTACTTTTTCAGATTCAAGTGAAACCGAATGTCGTTTTACTTCAACCTTTGGCTCAGAAAATGCAGGGAAAGGCGAAACTTTCGCAACTGGTTGGCTTTGAATATAAGGTGTTATCATTTGACTGACTGTTGTACCAACTGCTTTGTTCAATGAAGGTATCTGGGTGTACACTTCCATGATTTTTCTCACAGCTAATTCTTCCCAATTAGCCACATCAACCATCTGAATTGAAACATGAATTTTATCTAATTGTCGATTATACTTACCTAAGATAAGAAGATTCCGTGACCCACGCGGCTGTTTCAACATAAGCGAACGATCATTCATGATAATTTCTAAATCTTCTTTTGTCTTCATCCGAAGGCCAAGATGATTCTTTAATTCCTGATGAACCATATCGGTTAATCCTCCCGCTATCCATTCCACCGCTGGATCATTTTGGATATTCTCAAATGGAAGCAAATACACATATGTGTATGGGCTTCTCGCTGAGAGAATGGATATAAAAATTAGTATTGAAAGAATTTTCCGCATCGGTAGGTTTGGTTTCATGATCTCAACTTAGGGGTAATCAATGAATTAATCCAATTCAAAATACTGATAAATTCATTTTCCAACTTGTTTTAGAAATTTTCCCCAGGAGTCTCGCAAAGACACTGCTCGGTTAAAAACCAATTTTCCATTAATTGATTCTTTTTCATCTTTAATAAAATAACCGTTACGTTCAAATTGGTAAGTAAGATTTTTAGGATTCGCAAGGCTAGGTTCACATTTTGAATTGGAAAAAGTTTTACAGGAATCCGGATTCAAATTCTTTAAAAAATCACCATCTTTGTCAGGATTCTCATTTAAAAATAATCGATCATATAAGCGGATTTCTGCATCTACAGCATGCTGTTTGGAAACCCAATGTAGTGTTCCCTTCACTTTTCTGCCATCTGGCGCAGAACCACCTTTTGTTTTTGGATCATAAGTACATTGTAATTCGATAATATTACCATTCTCATCTTTAATCACATCTTGGCAAGTAATAAAATAAGCATATCGAAGCCGTACTTCTCTTCCGGGTCCCAGTCGAAAAAACTTTTTCGGCGGATCTTCTATAAAATCTGATTGTTCAATATACAATTCTTGTGAAAATGGGATATCCCTTTTACCTGCACCAGCATCTTCTGGATTATTAATGGCTTCCAACATTTCTGTTTTACCTTCAGGATAATTAGTAATGACAACTTTTAGCGGATCTAAAACACCCATAACCCGTGGTGCCCGTTTATTTAAATCTTCACGAAGAGCATTTTCTAACCGAATGACATCAATGATCGAATCACGCTTTGTGACACCCAAACCTTCAACAAAATTTCGGATTGACTTCGGAGTATATCCACGTCTGCGTAATCCGGAGATCGATGGCATCCGTGGATCATCCCATCCATCCACGTGATTCTCATCTACTAGTTGTTTCAATTTCCGTTTGCTCATTATTGTAAAATTTAAATTAAGCCGAGCAAATTCAATCTGTTGTGGATGGTATACCCCTAATTGTTCTAGATACCAATCATAGAGCGGGCGGTGATCTTCAAACTCCAATGTGCAAATCGAATGAGTTATTTTTTCAATAGAATCTTCTAAACCGTGGGCCCAATCGTACATAGGATAGATGCACCATTTATCCCCAGTACGGTGATGGGATGCATGGAGAATTCGGTATATAACAGGATCACGCATATTCAAATTCGGATGAGACATATCGATCTTTGCTCGAAGAACTTTTTCACCATTTGCAAATTCGCCATTCTTCATTCGAACAAATAGGTCCAGATTTTCTTCAATGGATCGATTTATATGCGGGCTTTCCTTTCCTAGGTCAGTTAAAGTGCCTCGAGTATTGCGTATTTCATCGCCTGATAAATCACATACATAAGCTTTCCCATCCTGAATCAATTGAATAGCAAATTCATACATTTGATCAAAATAATCCGATGCGTAAAAAAGTCGATCTTCCCAGTCAAAACCAAGCCATTTTACATCTTCAATGATGGATTGAACATATTCATTCTCTTCCTTTACCGGATTAGTATCATCAAATCGCAGATTACATTTGCCACCATTTTTTTCTGCAAGCCCAAAATTCAGGCAAATGGATTTCGCATGGCCAATGTGAAGGTAGCCGTTTGGTTCTGGTGGGAATCGCGTATAAACACGATTATCCCACTTACCAGAAGCAGTATCATCATCAATGATTTTTTGAATAAAGTTGATGGGTTCTTTTTGAGTGTCACTCATATTAGAATTGCGATAGGGCCCTTTTTAATCTTCTTAAACAAATATCTTTTCCTAAAAGTGAAAGAATTTCAAACAGAGATGGTCCATTGATGGTACCGCAAATAGCCAATCGGATAGGTTTCATAATTTTCCCAAATCCAAGCCCTTTATCTTCCATAAATGATTTCAATTTTTTCTCCAATGATTCTCCATTCCATTGATCAATTTCCATTAAAATAATTTGAATATTAGAAACAATGTCTGACGTATCATTCTTCCATGTTTTTCTGATATCTTTTTCATCAAATTCATGAGGATCGCTAAAAAAATAATCAGTTTGAGTCATAATATCTACTAATGACTTAGAACGAATTTTCATCAAATTAATTACTGATAATTTAAAAGCTTTATCAAAATCAATTCTCCAATCTTTATGAATGATTTCTATCCCTGATAAAATAGATTCATTCGATTGTCTAACTAAATGTTGCCCACTGATCCAATCCAATTTCTTTTCATCAAAGACTGCACCTTTTTTATGAACCATAGTTAAATCAAATTTTTGGATGATTTCATCTAAAGACATCACTTCTTCTTCTGTCCC
>Ga0302137_1001297_pt1 | contig 11262 bp, 10 predicted proteins | sample CBN3_SCM_MG_FD_203127 | JGI IMG/M metagenome (GOLD analysis project Ga0302137, IMG submission 203127) | Marine microbial communities from Western Arctic Ocean, Canada - CBN3_SCM | ecosystem: Environmental > Aquatic > Marine > Oceanic | place: Canada: Western Arctic Ocean | collected 2017-09-15 | reverse complement strand
CGATCATATTGCCTTTGAGGTTGATAATGTACGCGCCCTGAGCGAACGCCTAAAGGCGCGTGGTACGCATTTTCAGGAAGAACTACACGACGGCCCCTACGGCCTAACGATCTACGTCTCCGACCCTGACAACAACCGCATTGAACTGTATCAGGTGGGGCTTAAGACTTAGAAAAGTACTGTGAAATGTTTGAGTTCATAAAGCCAAAAGTGACCCAGACCCCCGGATTATGTCACTTAACTTTGAATCTTTGTAACCGATTTATAAACCAATAAAAAATCAACGGCTTAGCTGGAAACAGCTAGGTCATTTTTTCTTGTTAGGGGGCACATGGGGAGCACGCCGTTTGAATGTGTGGCTCTTTCCTTGCCTTTCTTAACTGAATTTCCTGGTTAGCTGCCACAGACGACGGGTCAAAATCCTGCAAGTGCTCATTCTGTTGGCGAAGCAGTTGTTAGACAACTAACAACTTAATTTTGAATAGCGAGTTCTCAATCAAAAATGGAGCTCGCTAATTTTTGATAAAGATAGAAAGAAAGAAGGTTATTTAAAAAATAATTGTATGCTTCAAGTGTTTTAAATCACCCACCTTATGTCCGCTTTTGGCTAATAGCGGACTCTTCGACACCCTCTGAATAGAGTCTGCTTTGCCCCCGAAAGCGGACATTATAGGTATACGACAAGAGAGTCTGTTTTTGACCCAACTCGGACATCGGCGCCCCTTCGTCGCCTGCCGTTTAGTCGAGCCAACTGCTGATCTCCAACTGCTCGTCGATAGTGAAGAAGATGCCGACCGGGGATGGGGCATCCGGATAATCTTGTCTCATATGATGGTTATAAGTGCTTATAATATAATCATTTATAAAAAATGCCTATTTTTTTATCACAATAGTATTCGAGACGCACGCCTGTACAACACAAAATTCACTCCAACACTCTGATATTATTAATAAATAATACGAATTCCGCATTTGGCACGGTTCTTGAAGATATGAGTGCATGTCGCCGCGTGGCGACATGCACGATGCATCAACCGCTCGCGGCCTGATCAGAATGTTTGAATGAACGCGGGCCAGGGCCACGGAAAGGACCGACGCCATGAAACTGATCACAGCCGTTATTAAGCCATTCAAGCTGGATACGGTACGCGAAGCGCTGACGCCACTTGGCGTGGAGGGCATGACTGTTAGCGAGGTTCGCGGGTTTGGTCGTCAAAAAGGACAGCCGGAAATCTATCGGGGCGCCGAATACACGGTCAGCTTCTTGCCCAAAGTCAAGATAGAGATCGCCGTGCTTGATTCGCTTGTCGACCGAATTGTCGAAGCCATTCAAACCTCTGCGCACACCGGGAACATAGGCGACGGCAAGATTTTCGTCTCCAACCTCGAAAATGCCACCCGCATTCGCACCGGCGAAACGGACGTCAACGCCCTCTAGGCAACGTCACTTATTAGGAGAAGAATATGTCACGCCAGAAGACCCGCTACGCTGCCGTTGGCGCCTCGATTGCAACAATGATACTTGCCGCCGCCAGCCCGGCATTAGCACAGACGGCCGAGGCCGCAACAACCGAAACACAGTACATTTTCAACACTCTTTCCTTCCTCATGCACGGGTTCCTGGTGATGTGGATGGCGGCGGGTTTTGCCATGTTGGAATCTGGACTGGTACGGTCCAAAAACACCGCCACCATCTGCCTGAAGAATATCGCGCTCTATTCCGTCGCCGGCATCATGTATTACGTCGTTGGCTATAATCTGATGTATAGCGGCGTCGATGGCGGTTATATCGGCTCATTCCTGCCGTGGGCTGCCGACAATGCCGATGCATTGGCTGGCAATTTTGAGGCCGGTTACGCTGCCGAATCGGACTGGTTTTTCCAGATGGTGTTCGTTGCCACCACAGCCTCCATCGTCTCCGGCACGGTTGCGGAGCGAATCAAGCTGTGGCCGTTTTTGCTCTTCACCGTATTTCTTACCGCCATCATCTATCCGATCCAGGGTTCCTGGCAATGGGGCGGCGGTTGGCTTTCCGAAATGGGGTTTGCCGACTTCGCCGGATCTACCCTGGTCCACTCCTGCGGTGGCTGGGCGGCACTAACTGGCGCCATCATCCTTGGCGCCCGCAAAGGCAAGTATGGACCTAATGGTCGGGTCAATCCGATGCCTGGTGCAAATATGCCGTTGGCGACCATAGGGACCTTCATTCTTTGGCTAGGTTGGTTCGGATTCAACGGCGGATCACAATTGGCGATGGGATCGGCAGCCGACGTGATCGCCATCTCGACGATCTACGTAAACACGAACCTGGCCGCCGCCGGTGGTATCATTGCCGCCATGGCGTTGACCCAAATGCTCTACAAGAAGGTCGATCTCAGCTTGGCATTGAATGGAGCAATCGCCGGTTTGGTCAGCATCACCGCGGGTCCGGACACACCCTCCCCGCTGATGGCGATCATGATCGGCGCCGTTGGCGGCATCCTCGTGGTCATCATCGTGCCTCTACTCGACAAACTGAGAATCGATGATGTTGTTGGCGCCATATCGGCCCATCTGGTCGCTGGCATCTGGGGCACCATAGCCGTGCCTCTGACCAACAGCGACGCCAGCTTAGGTACTCAGCTGATTGGCATTGTCTCGATTGGCGCCTTCGTCGTGCTCGCCAGCTCAATCTTTTGGCTGATCCTGAAATACACAATGGGCATTAGGTCCAGTGAAGAGGGCGAAGATATCGGCCTCGACCGGGCAGAGCTTGGCATGGAAGCCTATCCCGAATTCGGGCGCGGCTCGCCTATGGCCTAACCACAACAATGTACTCGTCACTTAAGGGCTGGACAGCATAGCTGTCTGGCCCTTTTCTCGCCCTGAACCTTGCCGCAAAGAAAATGGTGGGCGGTGATGGGTTCGAACCGCCGACATCCACGGTGATCCCGGCTCGATGTAGAGGGTCTGGACATTGACCCGTGGTAGCCATTCCCGGACAGTTTTAGCAGTGAACTCGCTGCCGTTGTCGGATCGGATAGTCGGGAACGGTGGCGTGTAAATGTCCGACATTGGCTAATAGCGGACTCTTCGACACCCTCTGAACAGAGTCTGCTTTGCCCCCGAAAGCGGACATTATAGGTATACGACAAGAGAGTCTGTTTTTGACCCAAAGCGGACAAAGGAACTTAGATCTCAAATTTGAACTTCTCCATTACAATACACGGAGACTAGTCCACTTAGGTCTGACAACACCCTATTTACCCACCAAACTTAGCCTAAAGAAGTGATTTTGTAATCTGGGCCAAGAGATGCTGAGTTGGAATAATATTCGAGGCATCGCCCAGAAGCTTATCGCTGCAGTCCCTCTGAGCATCCACCACGTCAAGGAGCCTAGCATGGTCGAATCTTTGGGCAGGAATGGTAGCCACCTACGACGCAGATTAACCAACTCCTCAGCCGTCACCAAATTGGTGTAACCATAGTTCCGCCGAACTTCCACACGCAAGGAACCCGCGCCATCGATGAGTTTACGGTATAGGCTTACACTTCGGTAGACGGCCTGATACTCTCCCTGTGTTAGAGATTCACCCTGATTCAAAGTCGACTCGCGGAGGATAATCGCCCCCCCTTCAGTAAGACGGTTTTTCAAAGTCTTGAGCAGCGCTATAACATCGTCGTCATTGAGATACATACACAGACCACCCAGAAAGATCATGTCGAAGGGGCCTTCCGGAAGGTCATGGCGACCGTCACCTTCGAGGATCTGAACGTTGGCCAGATGAGCAGTCCTTTCTTTGGCAGCCTTCAACATGAGACTGCTTTGCTCGATGCCTATAACCGTCTTGTAGCGTTCGGCGAAAATCTCTGACCAAGTCCCTGCGCCACAGCCAACATCAAGCACTCTTCCAGATTGATGCACAGCACCCAGCCAGTCATGGATCGTTCCTGTCTCTTTGTGAATTCGATAGCTGGCCGCAGAGGCAGGGAGATTGAACTCATGGGTCATCATGCTAACAGAGGCAGCTGTTCCACCCTTTGCATTTTCAAAATATTCCTTCACGGCTGCATCGTCGATCTGTCGTTTGGTAGAGTCCCTATGATTCATCGCCAGACAATTCCTATAATTCTATTGCTATGTGCACCACAGTTTACAGCCATAGATGGCCGTTAATCCGAGGACATAGACCGTAAGAACATAAACCCACCTTTCTGGGAACTTTGGCGTTTTAATTGGCGCTACATTTAAGACCGCAATAGTGATAACAGTTATGTACACAATGACTGAGGAAAAGGTGTGGCTGAAAATACCGTCAAAGAGAAATACAAACGCGATAATAATACCATTGTTGTCAACGGCCATGCCCATATAAGACGAATCGTCGTTAAGCCCGAAGACATTGAAATAACTCAATCGTATTGCGCAGCTGGCGATAATAAGAATTGCTCCGGGCAGAAACCATGGACTGAATTCCCCATAGCTCAAAAGAAAAACAGCAGGAAGAATTCCAAAACTTATAATGTCTATCAGCGAGTCAAGTTGTCCCCCGAAAGCTCGGGATTCATCGGTTCTCCCTTTCATCCGTCGGGCGATCATTCCATCACACCAGTCAAAAAGTATGGCCCAAATCAGTCCTATTATTGCGGCCGGAAAGTTGCCCACCATTGCGAAGAAAATACCGAGGACCGCACATAACAATCCTGTTAGGGAACAAATATTTGGAAGGTCCCTGACAAAAGACAGCATTGCCGGCTGATCGGATTGTTGAGGTTCGGGCGTTGTCATTATTTTACGTTTCGTCCCTTTAGTAAGTCCATTACGTCAATTAATGCCGCCACTAAGTTACAATTATCTTCTTCTGTACGGCTGGCAATTCTAAGGTAACGGTCAGAATCGGGTTGAGTTTTGCCTGAACAGTCCTTTATGTACATGTTGTGTTCAATAAATAATTTTTTCATAATTTCGGGTGCGCTTTGCACAGTGTCAGGCAGGCGACAGAAAATGTAATTTGCAGTCGGTTTAAAAACCGTCATCCCCTCAATGGCACAAAGTTTTAAATAGAGGCTGTCTCTGTCGCTTCGAATCTGTTTACAGCTTTCAATAAATTCTTCTTTGTAATCAGGTAAAACCCTCAGAAATTCTTCAGCGAAACCATTGATATTCCAAATATGTACGCCATCTTTTACCGCTACCGTAAATTTTGGATTAGTCGACAGCATATAGCCGATCCTGATTCCACAGATCCCGTAGGCTTTGCTCATGCTTTTAAAAATTGCCACATTCGGATGATTTTCGATTTCTTGTTCCAGACTTATTCTCTCAGGATTCTCGGCAAAATCTAAAAATGATTCGTCAACAATCAGCATGCAATTATGAGGTTCAAGTTTTTTTGCAAGTCGAATGACATCGGCCTTGGGAATTAATAGTGATGTTGGATTATTTGGCGTAACCACAACGGCAACATCAGCTTTTACTCTCAAGGCTTCGGCGGCAAATTTATCCACATCCAGTTGGAAGGATGGAAATTCGAGTGGAAACTCAACGACCTTTCCTGCAGGCGCTGCATTGGCATATTCATTAAAAGAAGGCACAGGAACGATTAATTTTCCAGCGACGTGTCCGGACACTATTTTTATTAATTCAGCAGCCCCGTTTCCCACAACAATTCTTTCAGCTGGCTGGTCAATTATTTTGCCAACAAGCTCGGCAAGAGCGTCTTGAGCCACGGGATAGTTGAGAACAAGATCGTGAACTTGATCCTTAAAGTTTGTGAAGACAGCCTCTGGCGGGAAATAAAGATTATAAAGATAGGCATGATCTATGAAATCATGCCGATAGTAACCACCATGTTGCTTAGAGATAAATTCATATTTTTCAGATTGGGTCTTGTATTGTTTTTGTAACACTTAAGGATCCAGGTTCTTTTAGTGGCACCGTTATGTCTTTTATTATGGGCGTGCCAAAAGTCGGTTTTAAAATGGAAAATATTTTCCTGGGCACATAACTATTTAATGAAAATAGTTTTTGAGCCTCTGCAAGATCATCAATGGTATCTATTTCATACCATGGCTTATCGTCAAAAAAGACCGCTTCTAAATGGAGGCTCCCATCGGCAATCATTTCCGCAAATACAGTTTCGTAATAGTCATTTACTTTTCCATCTGAAATACGCTTGTCTAATATTTTAACAATTCCATTCCAGGACTTAAGTGAAAGGCTGTAAATATTAACCGTTTTGTATTTGGCGTCGCCAAGAGAATCCACATTGTTCACCAAAAAATCCTTAACCTGCCGAGATTGATTTACGGTTACACTTGTCCCGTTCATCCAGGGCTGCATTTTGGCTACAGCTATTCTGTCGGGATAGAGCATCTCGTCCAGGAGCGCTTCGTCAAAGACAAGATCACTTTCGAGCAGTAGAAATGGTTCCTCAATCGCTTTACGTGCCATCCAGAGAGAATAGATATTATTGGTATTTTTGTATAAGGGACTGAATACATACTCGATTTTTATGTCGCCTGACTGATCTCCAAGAAAATCTCTAATTTGGCTTTCAAAATATCCTGTAACTATAACCAGCCGTTTGAAGCCATTTTTCTTCAGATTGGTGATCATCCGTTCAAGGATGGATATGCCTTTGACTATTGTCAGGCATTTTGGAGCGTTCTGAGTTAGGGGGTATAGGCGAGAGCCTGTTCCGGCGGCGAGAAGTAAGGCCGTGCTTACCCGCTTTTTTACATGGGTTTCATGGTCCAAATTATCCATTCCTTTAATTTCTAAAGCCCTAAACGTACATAACGTATAGGAATACAAAGCAGTAGCTTCGAGAATTACCAAGCGATTATCTACTTATATAACATTATGAACCTGACAGGGCACAGGTCGCTTGAAATGGTTCAGAGATACGCACATTTAGCACCAAATTATCAAGAAGGTGCAATTGAATTGTTAAATGCCCGTGGGCATAAAATAGTGTCGAAAGCGGCGTTATGCGTCAGACGCTCTACTACTTTTTCGAAAGAACCCAAGTCGCACAAGTTTTGGAGCTATTGCACCGTCTTTATTGTGCATAAACGGGCTATGAACCCTTCTTATAGGTTAGAATAGATGCTGACATCATTTCTAAACAAGAGCCGAATTACGATCGGGCTATTAGTCTTGGTTGTATTGGTTGTATTGGCTGCAGCAGGCGTTTTGTTCTTTAAGGGAAACCCCTTTTACATGATGTCCCATCATATGTCTGGTGGCACTCAAACGCACGGGGCTAACGGAACCAGACATGACGAAGTCAACATGCCTGGTTTGCGCGGAGCAAATGCAACACCAGATGAAAGCGCTGAGCTTGCGGTCATGTTCCGTAATTTTGAGACGATCACACGCGATGTGACCAACCTTCCCAATGGTATCCGCACTGTGACGCGTTCAACTGATGAAGATGTAATGGACCAATTGGTAAGTCATGTCTTCGGGATGATCCGGCGCGTCGCAGATAAAGACGATCCAGAGATCATCATTCAAAGCCCGATTTTAGATATTTTCTTTGAACGGGGAGATGAAATTGAAACAGAGATTAAGCTGACCGACGAAGGGATCGTCGTTATCCAAAAGTCAAAAGACCCCGAACTCATCGCAGCGCTCCAAGAGCATGCGGCCGAGGTGACTGACTTAGCCGACCGAGGTATGGCAGCAGTTCATGAAAGGATGATGCAATAGAGCAATCGCCAGTTTATAAAAATTGCAGGACTTACCTTACAACTAAAAGCAGCCATTCGCTGCGATGCAGAAATTTGCAGCCGGGACTCTAAACTGTCGTTCGCCACATTATGGTTGAATGGCTGCTCCAAGCCACTCACCCGTGGATAGTCCTATATCTCCGTGCCACTGAGACGGCCTGAGAACGTGCCTCACTAACGCGATTTGTTTCCAAAAGCAGTCCATCCTATGGATTACCCTTAGGACTGATGCGCTGAGGCTCAAACCAACTTCAAATTCCACCTGCTTGTTATCAATGACGCGGCTGGAAGTTAATTTCCCCCATCATGCCGGCTTCGTAATGGCCCGGAATATTGCAGGCAAATTCTAAGGCGCTTGCTTTGATGAACTTCCAGACAACTTCTCCCGACTTTCCAGGTTCCAGCAAAATGCTGTTGGGATCGGAATGCTCCATGGTCTTGCCGCCACCCATATCCATCTTCATCATTTCATGATTGATTTTATCGGACTCCAAGGCGCCATGCTCCATCATCTTCATCATTTCTTCCTGATGGGCGGCGTGCATTGCCGAGGTCGCGATATTGAATTCATGAACCAGTTCACCGGCGTTCTTGACGACAAAACGGATCGTTTCGCCTTCGCTCACGGATATATTTTCCGGCTCGTAGTAGTTATCGAACATTTTGATTTCGATGGTACGACTCGCATCACTGGTCTTTCCTGGTATGCCGATGTTCGGTTTTGCGTCATGGCCGTCGATATGTAAGCCAGCGGCCCAACCCTGTGTTGCTACTAAAATTATTGCTGCTGATAAAAAAGTGGATTTGGTAAGTTTATTGGTCTTGAACATAAATGATGTTTCCTATTGTCACCGGCGTTCAACAAGCTAAGCGCCCCGGTCCGCCGCACGGTTAACGGCGGGAGGCTTTGAGACAAACCCGGCCTAGGCCCCCGCCTCAGGAACCATGCCCAATGATCCGAGGCTGACTGTCTGGTCTGGCACTTAATTAATTACTGAAAGGCCGGCCGAGCCCCTTGTCCGTTTCGCTGGCCGATGCAAGGCAGCTCGCCCAAATTTATAGAGGTGAAGCAAGAAGCGCGGGCGTCCCGGTCCCAGCCTTCTGGCGCATGTGCTGGTCAGCAAATATTCCGATCACTTGCCGCTTTACCGGCAGATCCAGATGTTTGGGCGCGAGAGGATAGCCGCTCCTGTCGTGTTTTTAGTAGGCCCAGCAGCCCACGACCTCAGAATTGAGATAGTGTGCCTGACCGGGTTTGGCAATCTTTATCGTTGGGGTGTCTTCGGCAGGCTGATAGCGGATGGAGAACTCTGCGAAGGCCTGGCGCCAACCGTCGGTCGATCGGCCATCCATAATTTCAAGAGCATCTATACCGCAGCGGCGCATAAACAGTGCCTGATCGCGCAGCACATTGCCAATCGCGCGGATTTCACTCGTGTAATTGTAGCGTGACCGCAGCAGCCGGGCATATGAGTAGCCGCGCCCGTCAGTGAATTTGGGAAAATCGAGGCAGATCACGCCAAACCGATGAATGTCGTCGGCGATCAGAGCCGGCGATTCATCGCTTCCCAGCACAATGCCTATCTCGCCGTTGAGCGCCAGAAGCGTGTCGCGGTCGCGTTTCCAGCGGGTCAAGCTGATGATTGGCTGTGTCACGCCAGTGTTTCCCGGGGCGATTTCCGCGTCGTCGTCGATCCGTGTCCATGAATCGGCGGCGATCCCGTCTTGCTTAAGCAGTACCATAAAGAGCCTCCTTGAAGGGGCGGGGGCCGATGCGTCCCCATGTTTCGCCAAATCGCTCGCCGTCCTGTCGGTTGGCGAGATAGGTATCGAGAACCGTTTCGACCGCCCCCGTGATCGCTTCGTAGGAAAAGGACGGGCCGATCACCTGGCCGATTGCGGCGTTGTCTTCGGGATTGCCGCCGAGGGTGATCTGATAGAATTCCTTGCCCTTACGATCGACGCCCAGAAGGCCGATCTCGGCGGCATGGTGATGACCGCAGGCATTGATGCAGCCGGAGATATTGAGGCGCAGCGGGCCGATTTCCTCCAGCCTGCCGCTGTTGGTCAAGGCCGTACTGATCCGCTGAGCGACCGGGATCGAGCGGGCATTGGCGAGGTTGCAATAATCCAGACCAGGGCAGGCGATAATGTCGCTGGCGAGTTCCACATTGGCGGTCGCTAGCCCGGCGGCATCGATCTCCTTCCACACGGCAAGGAGATCGGCCTGACGGACATGCGGCAGCACCACGTTTTGCTTATAGGTGATACGCAGCTCATCAAAGCTGTAGCGCGTGGCGAGCTCGGCCATGATGTCCATCTGGTCGGCGGTCGCGTCGCCCGGAATGCCGCCTGACCGTTTGAGCGAGATATCCGCAATCGCGTAACCCAGCTGCTTGTGGGGCTTCAGATTGATCCGGCACCATGTATCGAACTCACGGTCGGTACGGCGCGCAGCCAGGTAATCCGCATCGTCTTCCGACAGAAGCTCATAGGCCGGTGGTGCAAAATAAGCGCTAATGCGGGCGATCTCGTCATCCGGGAGGGCGAGCGCCCCGCCCTTAATCTCGCCGAATTCGCGCTCCACCAACTCGGTGAATTTCTCGATGCCGGTACTCTGCACCAGTATCTTGATTCGCGCTTTATAGATGTTGTCGCGCCGGCCGAGCATGTTGTAGACCCGCAGGATCGCTTCCAGATAGGTCAGCAAATCGCGCTTTGGCAGGAACGCGCGAAGGGTTTGTGCGATGACCGGCGTCCGCCCCTGACCGCCGCCGACCACTACCTCGAAGCCGCGCTCACCGGCGCTGTTCTGGCGCATCTGAAGCCCGATATCGTGAAACCGGATGGCGGCGCGGTCATGCGGCGCTCCGGTCACCGCTATCTTAAATTTACGCGGCAGGAACGAGAATTCGGGATGAAGGGTCGACCACTGGCGGATCAGTTCCGCATAGATTCGCGGATCTTCAAGCTCGTCGTTTGCGGCGCCAGCATAGGGGTCGGCAGTGGTGTTGCGGATCACGTTGCCGCTAGTCTGGATAGCGTGCATCTCGACCGATGCCAGCTCGGTGAGCAAGTCCGGGATATCCGATAGTTTGGGCCAGTTATACTGGATGTTCTGCCGGGTGGTGAAATGGCCATAACCCCGGTCGAAACGCCGCGCGATATCGGCCAGCTTGTGCATCTGGCGACCGGACAGCGTGCCGTAGGGAATGGCGACCCGCAGCATATAGGCATGAAGCTGAAGATAGAGCCCGTTCATCAGCCGCAGCGGCCGAAACTCTTCCTCCGATAACTCACCCGACAGCCGCCGCGCGACCTGGCCGCGGAACTGATCGACCCGTTCCCGCACCAGTGTGTGATCGAATTCATCGTATCGGTACATATCTTAAAAATCCCGAAAATAGTGGGGGAGCTGGGCGCCGGTTGCGCCGCATGCGTACGCGCGGATAGGCACCAAGCGCGCGCTGGCCATCAAGGTTATTCAGTGTTGGGACCTGGCCCTTATCACTGGGCATCGGGCCTCACGCAGCAGCCAATGCTTGA
>Ga0302137_1001296_pt1 | contig 11271 bp, 9 predicted proteins | sample CBN3_SCM_MG_FD_203127 | JGI IMG/M metagenome (GOLD analysis project Ga0302137, IMG submission 203127) | Marine microbial communities from Western Arctic Ocean, Canada - CBN3_SCM | ecosystem: Environmental > Aquatic > Marine > Oceanic | place: Canada: Western Arctic Ocean | collected 2017-09-15 | reverse complement strand
TGTCTCGTTACATAACGACGTCAAATTTGGTGTTGCGCTGAACCGTATCTTGATGGAGACACAGGAGACCCACAAAGACTCCATGAATCGCAAAATGAATTCTCGCAAAGCCGACCCCTTGTCTGGGCTCCAACCCTATCAAAAATGGATGCGCGTCACCGGTAAAGAAATGTACATTCGGACCATTTGCGACCGCTACGACCGCTCCCAGAAATTTACGTCTATTATGGACATGCTTTTAAAACCCAAAAACTCCGTCGACAAAAAAGAGAATATCGCCAACCCAACTAAAGTGTTTAATATCGAAAGCGCCCTTTCCAGAGTTCCGGACACGGCCAACCCGCTGTTTCGTCAAAAATCGTCCTACACAGCGAATCCCGTCGACGATGTTTCTACCCTGAAGTTTCCCTCGGCCGAGCATGTGATATTGCTGACTCCCTCTCAGTTACATCCCTCGGTGTTTTTCAAAAAATATTTACCCGACCACCAGCACTGGATGGAAATGCAAAATAACCTTAGAAAAAACATCGATGAAGACTCCTACGACCCCAACTGCGAGACAGAATACGACATTCGCACTTCCTCCGATATTGAGCGGGACAGACTGGAAGGATTGACCGACCGCTCGGCCTTTGCAGCCTTAGCCCTCCAAACAACAGCCAAATATGTTCAAGATGTACAAGAAACCGAACATACAGAGGAATTTCAAGAAACCTATGAAACGTTTCAAAAATGGGGCATTCATGCCATGAACACCCAATGCCTGGACCCGGATGCCTGTATTTCAGACGTCGTGGGAAAAATGATATCATGGAGAAACAAACACCCTCATGCCGCCACAATTAAACACCGCATTACCGATGAAACACTCTCCGTTTTCGCCAATCGGACAATCGCACTCATGGAAGGCTACGAACAGTACTTTCTCATTTCCACAGCCCATCGCATGATGTTTTTAATTAACCACGCACGCTATGACGCCTTTCGACGCGATTTCGGCCTCCACTTTAACTGTTTTCAAGCAGGAGAAGGGGCCACCTCCAAATCGTTTCTCTTTCTCATGATGGAAAAACTCTCCATCCCCGGCACCATTGAAGTCTTAACCTATCAGACAGGGAAAGCCGATGCCGTTGACGGGAATCGCAACGATGTCACCACTGTCTGTCACGAAGCACCACCAGGCATGTTTCGCACCGGGAAAAATCCCAATGCCGATTCAACACAAGAAGCTATGTTTAAAGAAAAGTTGACATCCCAGCGCGTTACTGCCAAAGTATGGTGCCAAGACGAAGGCACAGGCCGACGTTCAGCCCGTATCACCAAATCAGAGTGCGTTGGTGTCTGGATGGGTGCTACTAACGACCCACCCTCCGAAGTGGAAGAAGCCCTAAAAACCCGTTTCTTTTGGGGAAACTTTGAACAACAGCAGCGCAAAGGCCGTGATATTGACGATTGCATGAATGGGGAACGCATGATGTCGGCTTCTGATAAAAAAATACGCAAAAGAATGTTTTTAGAAGGACAGGAAGAGCAGTACCGTGTCATGCTCGTTGAAAAAGCCATCTGGTGCAAAATCATCAAAGACGTCAACATGACAGCCTCCAACATTCTCATTCCACGTCTCAAAGTTAAAATGACTCAAAATTCCATTATCAGTCCCGGACCACGGGACTGGGAACGTGTCAAAATCTTCTCACGTTCCATGGCCATTGTGACGGCTATTGAACGCGTTTGCAATTTGCCAGGTGGAAAACACTACGGCGAACCCTTTGTCGTAGAGCATTTGCCAGATTTGGAACCCTATTTACGCGTCACGGAGGAAATGGTCATCTTTGTCTTGTCCCTGTTATCGGACCAATTCCGGTCTCCAGTCGAACATAAGATTTTAAATACTATTTGGAACATGGAGAAAGATGCACCCAAGTTTGGTCTGCCCGATATGGTCGAGTCGGATGACTACATCAAACTTCCCAAACTTCGTCAACTCAGCAAGAAAATTAATTCCAGAATACCACTCGAAAAGGGAAGAACCTCCACCAACAATATTGAAAACTTCCTTCTAACGATGGGCAAACACTCCTCCTTTACTTCATCCTACAAAATGCCAACAGTTGGGCCGACAGTCAATGCCAGTAAATTTCCAGTACCCACCTCTGGAAGACATCAGCGACAATCCTGTATTGTCGCAGGCGATGGCGTCTACATTCACGTGTCACACATCTTAGCACATTCCGAAGACAGTACCGACAGCATCTTTCAGATTTTAGCGTCCGAAACACATCAACATTCCGATGAAAAAAGAATGCTCACTGCCTGTCCAGTCAGTCCAGAGTGGTTTCACGTCTTTCGTGTCATTGACAGAGTACCCGCCGGTAAACATCTACACTACGAGAATGTCTTAGCCAATAGCAAAACATCGCGGTGGATTACCTCGACATCAGCCTCCGATGCAGAAACAAGAACGCGAGAAGGCTACGACATTAAAGAGGACATTGACAAACACGTTGCAGACAAATGGACCATTCTCACCGGCAAACAATCTCACACACCTCTCGAGATGTCAGCCTCTGTTGTGCAGGCTGAGGAATACGAACGACCAGAAATCACCTATCCAGACAAATTTGAATATGAAAATGTTCAAATGAAACGCAAACGCACTTCCAGTTCCTCCAGTTCCTCCAGTTCCTCGAGTTCGTCGAGTTCGTCGGAGGCAAAACGTAAAAAAACAAATCCATAATTACTAATAGTTATGGTTATATAAACATATATTTTTTTAATTTATAATGTGTGGTATTCTTGCAGTTTTAAAGCCTATGACAACGGCTTCTCTCCTTCCTCTCGCTCGTCGTGGACCCGATTCGTCCAATTCTTTTCAAAACGCCGACATCTATTTGGGACATACACGCCTTGCTTTGGTAAATCCCGATGCCCAAGACCAACCCATTTACTATGCAGACTGGGTCGGTATCATGAACGGTGAAATTTACAACTCACCCTATCCCAAACCGAACGAAACGGATTGCCATCACCTAATAACAACCATTGCTCAACATGGACCCCATGTATTGTCTTTAATGGACGGTGTCTTCTCCTTTGTCATGTTCCAGAAATCAACGAAAAGAATTATTATGGGGAGAGATGCCATTGGTGTTACCCCCATGTACTATTCAGACCAAGTCATCTCTTCCCTTCTCACCTGTATCACTACTGGAGAGGCTAAATGCGTCCCACCCGGCTCTTATGCCGATTTCATTCTTGGTTCAGAGGTCATTTGGCACAAATGGACCCCGTCCTATGCCTTTACTTCTCCTTCCGACGAGTGTCTTTACTTGACACTGCGCGCTGCCGTTTCTAAAAGATTGATGGGTACTGTTCCTTGGGGTATTTTGCTGTCGGGCGGCTTGGATTCGTCGATTGTGGCCTCGATAGCGGTGGACATAGCGGCAGAGCTTCGTCCCGACTATCCCGTTTGTCATTCTTTTTGTATTGGACTGTCTAATTCGCCGGACGTTGTACAAGCCAAGCGCTTGGCTGTAGATTTGGGCACTGTGCATCATTCCATCGAGTATACCGTGGAAGAAGGCCTGGCATGTTTAGCGCAGGTCGTTCGTGCTGTGGAGACTTATGACGTCACAACGATTAGGGCCTCGACACCAATGTGGTTGTTGGGCAAGGCAATTAAAAAGAGAGGGATTAAGATGGTGCTTTCTGGCGAAGGTGCCGACGAATTGTTTGCGGGGTATCTGTACAATCGATATTGTCCCAACGAAGAAGAAATGGAAGCGGAATGCAAGCGGAAGATGGACCAGTTGTATGCCTACGATTGTTTACGAGCCAATAAATCGATGGGAGATTGGGGGATAGAAACGCGGGTCCCCTTTTTAGACAATACAGTGGTGGATTATGCGATGAATGGTCTTTCGCCTGGGAGTAAGTTATCGGGTACTCACCCTGATGGTCCGAAGGCTGAAAAATGGTTTTTAAGACGGGCGTTTGAAGGTAAGTTGCCGGATTACATCTTAAAGAGGACAAAGGCCCAATTTTCTGACGCAGTAGGGTCGGAATGGATTGATGCTTTACAAGGGTATGCCTCGAAAAGGGTGTCGGATGAAATGTTGACAGGGGCTGTCGAGCGATGGCCTTATCAGACGCCGGAGACCAAAGAAGCGTATTTATATCGTGAGTTTTTTTCAGAGATATTTGATCAAGTAACGAGTGCCGAAGCAACAGTGATTTATCAACCTTCGATAGCATGTTCAACGGGCGAGGCAGCACAATGGCATACTTCTTTTCAAAACTGTTTGGACCCATCGGGAGATGCAATCCATCGCGCGTTTGGAGAAGCATAGTATTTATACGACGTACAAAAAAGTACAAGATGCAAAAAAAGGATTGGGTTGCGCAGATTGAAAAAAGGCTTGAGAGTCAACTTCCCTTTACCTGTCATATCACTGATGACAACAAAGCACCGTTATTGTTTGCGTGCGATGTTTTCAGACGTCGTCGACATGATGTAACGGTTTCATTGGATGCATCTCATACGGGTAAGGCGGTCTTACATGTCTGTATATCCTGTGACATTTCAGCGTTGGAATTTACAGTGAGACGGAACAAAACACATCATTCCATTCTGGATGCTATGATGTCTCCAACAGTAAAAGTGGTAACGATAAGAGGATGTGGTACTGTGTTAAACACGGTGTGTAAAGTGGTGGAAACGGCAATTCATACGGGATGGTTCATTGAAAAGAACGTTCTCAATACACTGGTCCTTACGAACGACGACGATACAAAACAGCGAAACACAACACTGTTGGTTGTCCTACGACGAGGTTCAGACATGAGTAGTATATAAAGACATCTAATTTTTTTTAAACTATGAAACCTGCTGCAGCTCTGAACCTTGCCAGAGGAGTTTTTGGAACTATCATCGCCATACTTGCACTCACTACTTTTATTCTCCTCGGAGCCAATATGGACGCCGTAAACTTTCCAGGTTCCAACATGAAACTCGCTGAATATCCCGAAGGCCACGACAAAGAAGGCCAATACGTCAAAGTATTGGACGGTTATAAATTGGACCTGAACATCGGCTGTTCCAATTTTGTCAATGGTTCTAACGGACTCAACAACATCCACGACATCTGTAAAGCCGCAACAGACGACGCAGCAGACAACCGGGTCGAAGAATGGAACAGTGGTTGGGTAGTAGCGCCGGACTGTGACCGTACTAAAGACCAGAATGTCTGCGCCCCCTTTGGCAGCGCCAACGCCCTTTCGGTTCTGGGTCAGATTACTTTTGCTCTCCTCGCTATCCAAGTTATATTGTATGCAGCTCATACTGGTGTTGCCGTGGTGGCCCAAGAGAAAGAATTGAGCCTCATCGAAGAAAAGAAAGAGAGAAAATTGAATAAAATGAAGGACCAAGAGGCCGCTCGACTCATGGAGAGAGAAGATGCCAAATCTGGAAAAAGTACCTTTCGACTTCTTCTTGCGGCGAAAACAACGACCAAAATTACAATTGGTCTTACTGTTGCCTGGTGTCTCGTCGGTGTCGCCCTCTTTGCTGCCTCTTCTGTAGGTTGGTCAGACCTTTGCGACAAAATCGACACCGGTCTCGGAAGAAGAATTGCAGGAGATTCCGACAGTGCCACCTACGCCAACGCCACCCCTGCCTGTGCTGGTACCGGCTGTACCATGTCATTTGGTGGACTGTTTGCTACTTTCGTCTTTGCCTTTGTCTGGTACCGCATCCCAGACATTGTGCAATGGTTCGGTCTGTTAGAAGCTATATAAACTTTTTTGTACCTTTAATTCAGACTTTAATATTTTTACAATAGAATTTTCCAATGTACCCGACGTCTGCGGACGGACAAACCCATGCAGGTCATAACAGACCTCTATTCTCGACTTGTGCACCACTCTAACCACTGGTACCGTAGTAGCCATCAACCATATCGTATCTACCATCGGTTCCATCGTGGTCACCGCCTGTCGAACTTTGACACAGGACAGCGCTGCATTGTCATGATACCAAACCACGCACACGTCCATAAACGGCAAAAGGGATGGTTGTAGATGGTCGGACACTGGATGTTGACAGGCCACCCAGAGTGTGATGGCAATCTCCTTCGATTTTGGCCATTTTAATTTTTGAATGGACCCCGTCTCCAATTCAAAGGGAATTCCATACACTTTTAAATTGGCCTTGGTCATCTCCATCGACATCGTGGACAATATAAATATATTGAACTCCATCCGTTCCGCTGTAGTCGCCTTTATACCATTTCTACGGGTGGTACTTTCTTCATGTACACTTCGTACAACATCTGAACAGGTATTAACACATAAAAAAACTCATGCACCAAGAATATCCAGCACCAACGCACCGACTTGGACCAAGAAAAGTGCCGACAAGACATCAAACCAAACAACGCGCAACGCACGACTGCCCGGAACGGATGTTCCGAATAAATATTGGTAGGATTCATCCAACGCACAGACCAACACAATACCACCCCACAAGTATACCGCCACTCTTTCAAATAATACTCAGACCAAATGTACATAAATACCACCAAATGGTGCAATATCATCGGTACGCTTTCAGAAGCAATCTCCGAAAACTTACCAAAGAAGAGAAGGACAACGAAGCCCGTTGCTATATGAATAGGAAACACCACAGGGGTTAACGTCAAGAAAACGGTATGTATAGCCAGCAGTTGCTCTCTGAAGGGAGGCGGCAAAAAAAAATGAAACAGCAATAAAAACCACCGACAACTCCTCCATATCATCCTATGAATCCAAAACGACCACTATATACTATTCTACCCACATGTTATTTTTAAATAACAATGCTGATTATGGACAAATGCACATGTCACCACTTTTACACTCCCAACATCGAAAAACAATGAAAGACAATGACGACAATACCATCCTCTATATCCTCTTCATCATTGTCCTTTTCGTTGTCCTCTTGATTTGTTGTAGAAACGCCTGCAGAACAACACATCCCGAAGCTATTTACGTAGAGAACGTACCAGAAAACTGCAAAGTCTTCACTTTAAAGGGGACAGAAGTTATAATAATTAGGTAACATAGACATTTTTTACTAAAAAGGGTGTTAGACTCTCTACAGAATTACCATGCGAAACCCTCTCACCCAATATCCTTTTCACCGTAATAGGTCCCATAAACTCCATCTCAAACCAACGACGGGCACCAGGCTTTCCTATCGCCCGAGTCATCACAGAATAGTCCTCAAACACCCAGTACGGGGTCTCAGAGTCTGTATGTGACTGGAGATGGCGACCAATGTCCATCAGATGCATCTGCTTTCCACCAAACGTCTGCATCGCATAGGGATGCGCAAACTGCATCAGCGAATACTTGGGCAAATTCCACAGCGCAATGGCCTCCAAACAGACCCGGCGGTTATTACGACCAATCGGGTGCAGCTTGCCGTAGAGAACGGGATGCAACGCCACTACACACAGACAAAATATCTCGTCTTTGAGAAGGCCATCGGTCATGGGGATTTTGGACCATTGTTTCCACACTTCTCGCGAGGGAATACTCGCCAATAGTCGCAAAATGTAAAACGACGCCATTTTCTCAAAGGCATGCACAAAACCGGGGTCGTTTTCGAGTCGGGTAGCCGCTTCCAAGACCATCGTTTTATTCAAAGGTCGAGTCAGTCGTTTAGAACAGTATTCGTATATTTGTTCGGGACCCGGTGTTTCTGTAAAACCAATGTTTGCAGCCCACTCTTCGTATGTAAAGGGACAGTCCGAAATCGTGTAGTGAGACGTTGTGTACTGATTACCGTCACCGTAGGGTTCTTCGTGCAAAGTCTGTTCCCATTGTACATCTCGAAAGTATTGCATTTTTGTCAATGTAGAGGACTTCTAAATAGAGGTCTTTAAACTTTGGAAGGATTTTGCACGACATCGGAAGGATTTTGCACGACATGGCAGAAAATTCCTGTCGTAAATTCGAAAAAAACGACTGCTGCCAATAGTACAATTAACAAACCAATAATTATAATAAATTCCATTCTTTAACTCTAAACACTTTCTAAATAGACACCTTCAACTTTCCGGGAAAGGATTTGTCGAAAACTTAAGAATAAAACACATGTTCAAAATATATAAACAAAATAATAGTAAGATGCCGATGGAACGTCCACGTATTTATGAACAACACCAATACAGGGGATTGCGCAGAGTTGACGCTAACGACCACGCGTTGAATTCAAAGGTTACAAAAAGTGAAAAAAAATGAACAAAAAGTGAATTGCTTGTATTTTTGTTTACTACAGACTACGACTATAATCTCCTCTGATATTCGTCGTCCTGAAAGTTTAGACACGACCTTGGAATAACCGTTTAAATGTAGGGTGGCGAGGAATACCACGGTTACTCAATTCCATATACCCAAACGTAATCACCGCACCCATCATTGGCGGGGCTCGTCGGTCCTGGTCCGTCAAACCAGAACCCACTTTGAACATTTTACCCTTATATTGACACAATAAAGCCCCACACATTCCACGATATTTACCCCGTCCATCCTCATGACCAATGACAATACATTCCGCGTCGTACATTTTCTTAACTTTTAACAAGGTTCCAGAACGTTTAAATGCATAGACAGAACCCGGTTTACGAAGCATAAGACCTTCTCCGTCTCCTGCAATGACCTCTTCCAGTATAACAGGCAACATCTCTTGCTTCATCCGCTGTTGGTTGCATAATTTCAGGTGTTTCTGGCTTTGAATCACTGTCTTCAAATAGGCGACTCGTTCTTCAAAGGGAGCAGTCATTGTTGGTGTATCAAAGACGTGAAATTCAAGACCATGCCACTGGTCATACGTGCCGCTTTTTGTACGAACGATGCCCGACGTTTCGTTAAACTTACCCCGTCCACCAAACAGCTCCCCGTCCAAGACAATGGCTGGAAATTCAGCGCAAAAAGCCGCGGGTACTTGCAACAAGGTCCCGGAACGAGACCAGAGACGGCTGCCATCCCAAACTGCCCGCACACCGTCCAATTTTTCAGACCACCACCAACCGTCAATGGCTTGGTCCTTGTAGTTTTTAGCCAGGAGAACGTTGAATTCGAGCATTGGTGCCTTCTCCACTGGTGTTTGGGCATCCAACCACTGTTCTTCGACAATAGTCACTCCACATTTTCGTGCTGCTATCACTTTGGAATTGGTCGAGTCGATAGAGTGCAAATCAGGGACGATGAGATGGGTAACTGTGCGGGTCACTGCCTTTTTGACGTCCTTCGCGCCCATTTGGCGTAGTTTGAGTTCCATGGCGCCGCGAGATAGACGAAGCCGTCCAGAGATACAAAAGACACACTGGTTTAATGACATCGTAGATATTTAGAAAAGGTGCTAATATATCTAAAAAAGATGCTATTTAGAATGGATTTTTTTTCCACTGTACTCTATATAAACCCCTATCATTGTTTATCAGAATGGAACCTACTGTTACGGATGCCCTACAAGCCATGACTTTAGAGGAGAGCCCCATTGAAGAGTTGACGGTTTATGTAGGTGGCCTCACTTCGCCCATAGAACCAGGCGAACTCCAGCAACAGTTTGTACAGTGTGGTTACGTACGCAGGGTTGTTCTGCCGTTGGATAGATTGACTGGTCAATTCAAAGGATATGCGTTTGTTGAGTTTGTGGACCAGGTATCGGTGGAGAAGGCCTTGCTTTTCAACCAGTGTTATTGGAGAGGAAATACGTTGACAATTATGAAAAAGTTTATCAACAGCGACGATGCGTTGTCGGTTTATGTGGGGAACCTATGGAGTGCCTCTCGTCTGGAAATAGAACAGATTTTTTCACCGTGTGGACCTCTGCGCCGACTCACACTGCCTGTGAACAAATGGACAGGTCACCCCAAAGGATATGCGTTTATTGAGTTTGAGACGATGGCCGCCAAGGAGAAAGCCCTGCTTCTCAACAACTCAGAATTTAAAGGAATGGTACTATTGGTTAAAAAGAAACGTACAAATTTACCGGGTTTTATTAGAGAAGGTCTGCTACATTCATAGGCATCTCCTCAATTTGTGTATTATAAAATTGCTCAATGTCACGCAAGTGGTGAGTGTCCGAGATAGTAAGGAAATTAATAGCGACTCCTTTGCGCCCAAAACGTCCCGAACGTCCAATACGATGAATGTAGTTCTCGCGATTGGTCGGGAGGTCGTAATTAATCACCAAGGAGACTTGTTGGACATCGATACCACGGGCTAATAAGTCGGTAGTAATTAAGACGCGAGAGGAACCCGAACGAAATTCTCGCATAATTAAATCGCGCTCACGCTGGTCCATATCGCCGTGCATCGCACTCACTGTAAAATCTCGAACCGACATCTTGTCCGTTAACCAATCCACCTTGCGGCGTGTATTGCAATAAATAATGGCTTGAGTAATCGTCAGGGTTTCGTACAAATCACACAGCGTGTCCAACTTCCATTCTTCCCGGTTAACGGCAATAAAAAACTGCTTAATCCCTTCAAGTGTGAGCTCGTCTCTTTTAACCAAGATACGAATAGGGTCGCGCATGAAACGCTGCGTCACGTCGAGTACTTCCAGCGGCATTGTAGCGGAAAATAAACAAACCTGAACCTTTTCAGGTAGAAATTTAAAAATATCGTAAATCTGGTCTTTAAACCCACGTCCTAACATTTCATCGGCTTCGTCCAATACAAAAAGTTGGACATTTTCTAATACCAAAACACCGCGAGTAAGCATGTCAAAACAGCGTCCAGGGGTACCCACGACGATTTGGACCCCGGCCTTTAAGATACGAATGTCCTCACGGACGGCAGTACCACCCACACAGGCATGGACCTTGATTGATAAATAGTCACTCAAAGCAATTATCACTTTCTGAATTTGTTGGACCAACTCGCGAGTAGGCGCCAATACAAGGACCTGACAGCCGGTAATACACATGTCAATACGCTGTAAGAGAGCAATAGTAAAGGTAGCAGTCTTCCCAGTGCCAGATTGGGATTGGGCAATAGTATCGCGACCTTGTATAACAGGGACGACTGCACGTTGTTGGATGGCAGAAGGTGTTTCAAAACCATAGGCATAAATACCACGTAATAGCTCTTCCTTTAATTCCATGTCATCGAAAGTAGCCGTAATTTGGTCGTAGTTCGATTCGACGGGTTCTGGGAGAGATTCGGAGGGTTGTGTATCATTAAACATTTGTTAGTATAATTAGGGGGGGGGGGGGT
>Ga0302137_1001274_pt1 | contig 11337 bp, 8 predicted proteins | sample CBN3_SCM_MG_FD_203127 | JGI IMG/M metagenome (GOLD analysis project Ga0302137, IMG submission 203127) | Marine microbial communities from Western Arctic Ocean, Canada - CBN3_SCM | ecosystem: Environmental > Aquatic > Marine > Oceanic | place: Canada: Western Arctic Ocean | collected 2017-09-15 | reverse complement strand
TGCGCGCGCGTTATTTTTGTTTTTTTTTCATTTTTCGCTATTGTTATGTATCTAATCCATGTCGCTCCTTCGTTGCACCTCAGTCGACGCGGCTGCCATAGGCGGTTTCGTCGAGTCGTGTCTACAGGTGGGGCAAATGCGAGATCGTAACAACCACGTATTTATACACGGCGAATGATAACAGTGACCGCACGACAACCTCTTCATATTTTCTCCGCCTTCAATATCGGACAAACAAACCGAGCAACTCGCACACGCACCATTATTCTCGTCACCTTTAGCGGTAATGATTTCCATGGCGTCGATTTGTTGTTGCGTCAAAGGCGCTTCGGCTAAATTTTCGCCTCCGTTGGCGTGCTCGGCGGCGAAGCCGTGCATGGCTCGTAACAAGTCGTGGAAACCTCGGATGGAACCAGGCATAAATCCAGGCGGCATCGCACCATCACCCATCGTCGCCGCGTTTTCCTGCTCTATCGATTGAAACATGTTCCTAAACGCCCTCTCGAATCGATTGTTATCGTTCAAAACGTCCTCCCTTGCCTCGCCCGGCGCGCGTTGGCCGAGCACTTCTCGCATGATTTCTAAGAACGGATCGCCTCCTGGCATCCCGTTTTGTTGTTGTTGTTGTTGTTGTTGTTGTTGTTGCTGCTGCTGTCCACTATTTCCACCGAGCATATCCATCATACCCGGACCACCCATGACGGATCGAAAAACTGGTCCATTTGGCCCTCCGACTTGTATCTCGATCCTCGTTTGCCTTCGGCGAACGGAATCGCCGGGCCTTTCGTTCACTTCGTCTCTCCTTCGAACTCTCGACCCTCCTTGTTGTTGTTGTTGTTGCTGCTGCTGCTGATGCGCCTGTCGTCTCTCCACCATCCTCCTCTGCCTCGTCTCTTCCATCCTCGCCTCTTTCATCTGCCACTTCCTCGCCAACACCTCGTCTTTATATTCGCTCTCCAACTGCTCCGGCGCCTTCCCGGTCTTGGCGCACTCCATCGCGAGCAAATGGTCGTCGGTCAGATACGACGGTTTCGGCAACACCTCCTCGTCTGCAATGTCTTCGTCTTCTTCTTCTTCAATATCTTCATCTACATCTTCATCTACATCTTCTTCTTCTTCTTCTCCGCCCGGCGGCGTAGAAGTCGTTCCTTCTTGGTGCCTTTGCTGCTGGTGCTGCTGCAAGTGTCTCCCTAACGCGTGCCTCGCGTGCGCCATCGCGATCCCAACGTTTAACGCGCCCGGTATAAAATTTGGAATCCCACCCAGACCCGTTCTTTGTTGTTGTTGTTGTTGTTGTTCTCGCGCGGGCGGTTGTTGTCGTTCCTCCTCCTCCCTTCTCGTCGTCGGGAGCGGAGGAGGCGGATTGACGACGGAATGATTCCTCGGTGGTAACGGTAAAGCGCGTTCGTTTCGAAACCTCGCCGCGTGTAACGAGCGAATCTCTTCCATCTGTTGTTGTTGTTGCGTTTGCCCTCGATTGTGCTCTTCGTTGTTTCTTCTCTCTGTCATGTTTCTCGCGCAGGTAATCGAGAGAGATGAGAAGTAGATACTCTTTCTTGGGGAAATGAAGGATGAAGAAACGGACTGTTTTTGACTCCTCCTTCCTTGTTTTGTTTTTCAATTGTTCAAAAGGAAAAAAAGAGCAAAAGAATCCATAATAATACGAGTAAAAAGAGATTTAGACGATGCGATGATGACGATGATTTCAGCAGCGACAGTGCAAACGCAACAACAACGCTTAAATTGCGTGCTCTCCTCCAAATCCTCCTCTTCGTCTTCGAAGAAAAGTTTTGGTGGTGGTTTTTGTTGCGGTGGCGACAGATGGTACAAAGACGGATTAGGGTGGTCTCCTAACGGTCGTAAGAATGGATCTTTTGTGGTTGGTGTTGGGAAAAGTTCATCACGCGCAGTTTCTAGAAGAAGAAGAGTAAAGAAGACAAGCTTTTCGTTAAAAGCGCAACACGCAAAAACGACTGTATTTTCTTCCTCCTCCTTATCCTCCTCCTCCTCGAGCGTCGGCTTTTGCGCGAAGAAGAATGAGTATACTAACAAAAGAAGGAAAAGAAGAGGCGATGTGACCGCGAAAACGAACGCGATAAATTTGAGATATTCGATCGAATCCAGTTTAAACACGCTCGCGAACTTGTTTCCACTGTGGATTGTCATGGGCGCTCTCGTTGGGCTTTTTAACCCAACTGTGGTCGCGCCGCTCTCGAAATCGGAAATCGTGACGCCGGCGTTGGGAATCGCCATGCTCGGCATGGGCGTGACGTTGGACGAAGGGTCGTTGAGGCAAATGCTCTCGGTGAAAGGGTCCGCGCGCGTGTTTCTCGGGTCTTTGTTGCAGTTTACCATAATGCCGTTGCTCGGGTTCTTCGTCGGCCAGATGTTCGGGTTGGAGAAGAGCGCGAGACTCGGGTTGATTTTGGTCGGGTGTTGTCCAGGCGGAGCGGCGTCGAACGTGGTGGCGTTTTTGGCGAACGCAAACGTCTCTTTGTCGGTGGCGTTGACGACGTTGAGCACGTGTTTGGCGGCGTTTGCGACGCCGTTTTTGACGAGTAAGTTGATGGCGCCGCTGTTAGTAGCGTCGTCCAAGACGAAAGGCGCGCCGACTGGGATCATCGAGGTTGATTCCATGGCTATGGTCGCTTCCGTCGCGCAAGTGGTGGTATTGCCAGTTATCGCCGGATTTGCGTTGAAGAAGGTCTTTCCGAGAGTTGCGAGGATTGTGTCTCCGGTGTGTCCGTTGTTAGCCGTCGGCGCGGTGGCGTTAATTTGCTCTTCGGTCATCGGGAAACACTCCGAGGCGATCTTAGGTGCCGGACAGGATATTTTGTTGGCCGTCGTCTGTTTACACGCGCTTGGGTTTATGTTCGGGTACATCGGTGCGAAAATCTTCGGTTTTCCGAGTCGAGACGCGAGAACGGCGAGTATTGAAGTCGGCATGCAAAATTCCGCGTTGGGCGTCGTGTTAGCCGCGGCGCACTTCGCGAAGGATCCGTTGGTGGCGGTAGTTCCCGCGATTTCCGCCACCGTGCACAGCTGCCTCGGTTCTATGCTCGCCGGGTACTGGAGGTTTAAAGACAGAGGTGGTGGTTCGTCTCCGACAGCTTCCTCGTCCTCGTCCATAGATGATGATGGCGTGAAGATTTATTCGTTCTAAAACAATTCGAACAACGAAAGACATGGACAACAGAAGAACGCTGCTTCGTCGATGCTTTGTTGTTGTTACTTTCTATTTTCATTTATTAATATTAATTAATAAACGCGTACTGGTATGCTAAAATTTATTTCTTTCAATCTATGTGCTGCTATATCAGGCTATCATCAGTCGGCCCACTCTTCGCGGAGCCAGTTATCGCCGTGTTTCTTTTTCATCTCCTTCTTTCGCGCTTTTCTTTTATCGATTTCCGTTCTCGATAACTTTTGGTGTCTAGCTTTTTGAATCTCTCTCATGGCCTCGTCCATCTTTGCCGGGTCGATGTAATTTTCTAAACCAATGTTTCGGTACGCTGCGCCGGCGCCGCCGGGTGGACCAGCCGCGCGACGCCGTTGGAGGAGCTCGTTGACCTCAGCGGTGACGCGACCGGTGACTCTGTTATACGTACCAACAGAGGCGAACCGTTCCGATGCGTCTTCGCCTTCATCGATATGCGCGCTTGAGCGCACGCCCGTCGCGTTCTCCATGGCTATTTTTTCTTGTTCTATTCGGTCGTTTTCCGGTAAACCTTCCAAAGCAGCTTGCGCCCATCGGTTCGGTTTTTCTATGCCGTTGTTCTTTTTATCTTCTCCTTCGTCATCTTCATCTCCATCATCGCTGGCTAACCCGTTCAAATTTTCTTTCGCGATTCGATCTCGCGCCGCGATGGCCGCCATCATCACCTGCTCCGCTTCCACCGCCGTACATCTCAACGGTAACACCGCACCTAACGCTTCGCATCTTTTCCTTAAATGTGCGTCGCCTAATAACAAAGCTAACGAGGTACACTCAGATTCCTTTTTTGTCGTTCCGTGTTGTCTCACCTTCAAATTCATCGGCAACGCCGCTCGCCACATTTGCAACTGTTCCGTTTGGAACGGTCCTTGCCAATTTCCAGAATCGTCTTCGTATTCCCACCCCATTTGCGGCGCATTCGCCGCGACGACGCTCGTACCCGTCGGAGATGGTGGCGACCGCTTTAGTCCGTTTTCGTCCACCCCCCCAATCTCTCCTCTCGCTTCTCGCTCAATCTCTTCCAACTCTTCTTTACTCACGCTCGCGAACAGCGCTCTCTTCTTGTGTTCCGCCAACGCGCTTTCGTCTCTGACAATCTTAATCGTCGTTTCCTCCGGCTCTTCCCACCTCGTCTCTCTCGTTTGCGGGTTGAAGTAATAAAACTCCTCTTGCGTCTGGTCGTACGATTGGACCCATTTCGTCGTTTCGTCTTCGTCCTTCTTCTCTTTTTCTTCTTCTTCTTCTTTCAAAGTTGTTGTTTTCGCCGCCTGTTTTGCGACTGAATGTCGTTGCCGTAACTCCTCGTACTCTTCTTTACTCGTTGGAAAGTTCACCTCCGGTCCGTCTCTTTTCGGTTCGCACAGTTCGTTATCGACTGCGTGTGCATATTTTAAACGCGCTTTCGATTCCAGTTTCGCTTTTAATACTATTTGTTCAACCTGATGATGTTTACGTTCCGCATCAGAGATTTTCGTCGCTTTGGAAATTTTACCGTCGTCGAAATCGTCGTCGTCAAAAGATTCATCCTTCGTCCGGGGTTTCCGCTTTTTCATCAACGAAGAAGCATCTTTCCTCTTCTTCGTATCTGCCATTTTCTTCCACTACACTTCTTTTATGATGGTAATATAATACCACACAAAGCGCAAAACGAATTAAAGCAGAGAGATTATGAATGAGTAAAAATAATGGAGTAAAAATAATGAGAGAAATCGCCCTTTTGACGACAGAACAAAAAACGTCTTTGTTCTGACTCTGATGTGAATAATAATAATAATAATACGAGCGTAATGGGGAAAAGACTCTCCGGCGCGCAGAAAAGGAAGAAGAAGAAAGAGAAAGAAAAAGCTGTAGCGGAGGCTCTGGCGGATATGGAGAGGTTGAAGCTCGGACCGACGGCGATTTGGACGGGATTGGTGGTGCATCATAAGGATATTTTTGTCTCGCATGTGATTTCGAAATTGAATGGGACAGATCGGTATTTCTTTTCAGAGGTGAATACAGAGAGTCAGGATGTGCTTGAATACGCCGGGGTAAACGTATCGGGATTAGGTTTGATTGTTTACGAATGTTCATCCATTTCGACGCTGGAATGGAAGTGGAATAACATGCCCTGGGGAGAGAAAAGTACAAGTGGAAGAGTGATAGATCAAGCCTGGTTTTGCGAGCAAGTTGCTGGAACGAACAAACTCGAGTTCCTCAAGTGGGCGAGAGAAGTGAAACATTGCGAGTGGGATGAAGAGACGATCAATAAGGCCGCATTTAAAGGAAATCTCGAGATGTTGAAGTATTGCTTCTCTAATGGTTGCCCGTGTGATGAAGAACAGTCGTGTAAACGAGCTGCTGGTAAAGGACACCTCGACTGTCTTCGATTTCTTGTCGACAAAGTGCAACCTTCGCGAGAGACGGAAGCGGAAGCGGCAGGACAAGCAGCATTCGGTGGTCACGTGGACATCGTGAAATATATCGTCGAAGAAAGAAACATACCTGATAATTTAAAGTGCGCCCTCGTGGCACACACTGCAAGGTACGGCCAACTCGATTGCCTCAAATACTTGCTCGAAGAGGCGAAAGCGCCTCTTGACAACTGGCGATACACCGCTTGCGCTCGGTTTTACGAGCACTCCGAGTGCCTAAACTACTTGCTCGAAAAAGGGTGCCCAGAACTAACGGACGAAGAATACGCTATATTTGTCAAGAATCGGCAACGAGATCCCCAGGAAGAGAACAGCGACTGAGAAGATAGATAGATCATTGAGAGAGAGAGAGAGAGAGAGAGAGAGAGACACACTAATATTTTAAAACACACACACGCACACATCTCATCAGACTTTTTGAAAATTTTCTTTTTTTTAAGGGGAGCTTCTTCTTTTCTTCTTCTTCTCTTCTGTGCTTTTTTTTTGTACGAGTACTCTACGAGAAGAGTAGGGTTGGATCTTCACATTAAACACCACCAACACCAACACCACCAACAACACTCTGTTGCTGTCCTCTTAGTATTTTTGATATACGCCTTTTGTAACTCTCTGAAAAGCGAGAGTTTCGTAAAGTCGAAAACATCTAAACGGCAGAGGCCCGCGTAGTTTGTTTTGCGTGAAGTAATTCCTCTTTCTCGTGTTGTTTTTTGCGCTGCTTTTATTGGAATTCATCATCCGAAAGAGAGAGAAAAAAGAACTCAGACAGAGGAGACGGGAGAGACCACTAACTGCGAGTTGGAGAGAGAGAGGCGTGTTAGAGAACAACAGCGTTTGAGCGTTTCGTAGTATCACACAAAGTAGACGAAAAAGCGCATAGAAGAATCAGAGAAGAAGAATTTTATTAGAGAGAGAGAGAGAGAGAGAGAGAGAAAACAACAGAACCAACGAGGACAAAAGAAGAAAAAAGTATGGTGTACGTGAAAGGAGAGGATGGGCTATCGGTGCAAGACTTGACGAAGTTAGACATTTCCTCGTTGAACCCTTTATCGCCGGAAATCATCTCCAGACAGGCGACGATTAACATCGGGACGATTGGGCACGTCGCGCACGGGAAGTCCACGGTGGTGAAAGCTATTTCCGGCGTGCAGACGGTTCGTTTTAAGAACGAATTGGAAAGGAACATTACGATTAAACTCGGGTACGCGAACGCGAAAATATACGAGTGCGAAGATCCAAAATGTCCGAGACCGGACAGATATTGCGCGTATTCGAGTTCGAAACCGGACGATCCGGATTGTTTGGTGAAAGATTTTGAAGATAAGAAGATGAAACTGATTAGACACGTCTCCTTTGTCGATTGCCCGGGACACGATATTCTGATGGCGACGATGTTAAATGGCGCCGCGGTTATGGACGGGGCGTTGCTTTTAGTCGCCGGGAACGAGACGTGTCCGCAACCGCAAACGAGCGAGCATTTAGCCGCGGTGGAGATTATGCGATTGAAACACATCATCATTTTGCAAAACAAAATCGATTTGGTTCAAGAAAACGCCGCGGCGAATCAGTACGATCAAATTTGTAAGTTTATTCAAGGGACCATCGCAGACGGAGCGCCAATTGTGCCAATCTCTGCGCAGTTGAAGTATAATATCGACGCGGTGTGCGAGTACATCGTGAAGAAGATTCCAGTTCCGGTGAGAGATTTCACGTCCCCGCCGAATATGATTGTCATTCGATCCTTCGACGTGAACAAACCGGGCGCGGAAGTAGACGACATTCAAGGCGGCGTCGCCGGTGGTTCCATTTTACAAGGCGTTTTACAAGTTGGACAAGAGGTGGAAATCCGACCAGGGATTGTCTCTAAAGATGCGGAAGGTGCCGTAACCGCGACGCCAATCAAAACGAGAATCGTCTCTTTATTCGCCGAACAAAACTTGTTGCAATACGCCGTCCCGGGCGGTTTAATCGGCGTCGGCACAACGTGCGATCCAACCTTAACCAGAGCCGATCGCTTAGTCGGTCAAGTTCTTGGTCAAGTCGGATGCTTGCCGTTCGTATTCACCGAATTGGAGGTGAACTTTTTCTTACTGAGAAGACTTTTAGGCGTCAAGACGCAAGGCTCGGAAAAAGCCGGCAAAGTCTCCAAGCTGAGCAAAGGCGAAGTGTTGATGTTGAACATTGGATCTATGTGCACCGGCGCGAGAGTCGTCGCGGTCAAGAACGATTTGGCAAAGATGCAATTAACCTCTCCGGTGTGTACCAAAGAGGGCGAAAAAGTCGCGATTTCTAGAAGAATCGAAAAGCACTGGCGTCTCATCGGTTGGGGCTCCATCCAAAACGGCACCGAAATCGCCGTATCCGGAAGCAAGTAACCGCGCGGAAACGTAAGAGGACGAGAAGCGAAAGAATTTAATTAAAAAGTACTAGGATAAACAACAACAACAACAACAACAACAGCGAGAACGGGTTCGCACAATTTCAATTGCACGTGTCAGAGAGAGAGTTTAGAGAGAGTTTTAATTCAGATGTGTTGTTTCGTTCGTAGTGTTGTTGTTCGTTTGTTTTTCTCTCTCTGCTTTCTCTCTCTGCCGCCGCCACAAAAATCTCTTCACTTCAAAACAGCGCTCGTCGGTGCGCGAATACTCATAAGCATCATCCGAAAAAAGCCACAGCAGTAGCGCGTAATAATAATGTCTTCCTCCCCGTGGGTCGCTCTCGCGGCGAAGAGAGAGGACCCAAACTCGCTTTCGCAAAAACGTCTCGACGCGGAAACGTTTCGTCCTCCACCTCGAAATCTCCCGAACGAAACCATCTGCGTCGTCGACGCGAACGCCATCGTAAAAGGACAAAACTTGAGCAACTTTTCCTCAAAAACAAGCGAAGAAAAGGGGGAGAAAGTTAATTATTCTTCTCTGTTATTCGAGGAGTTAGTGACGACGTCGGCGGTCCTCGGGGAAATTAAAGACGAACACGCGAGATTGAGGCTGCAAAACGACCCGAATTGGCAGCGTTTGCGCGTCTCGGAAGCGGACGAGGAGACGGTGTCGCTCGTGAAACGGTTCGCACGATTTACGGGGGATATTGGCCAGTTATCGGAACCAGATATTAACGTCATCGCGTTAGCGTTAAAGTTAGAGAGAGAGAAGTGCGATGGGGATTTGAGTCACGTTCGGACGGTTCCGCCGCCGGCGAGGAAATATCGACGCAAAGCGAGCAAGACGAGCGCGAAGCCGCTTCCGGGATGGGATTTCGTGAGCAACGCGGCGGATTGGAAAGAATTGGACGAGATGAACGCGGAGATGGAACGGATGGAGAAAAAGTTAGTGGTTGGGGAGGACGTCTCCGAACGGTTCGCGAAGATTGCGTTGGAGAAGGAGAAATTGTTGCAGAGAGGGTTGGAGGCGAAGAGTTTAGTGAAAGACGACGGGGACGAGGGAGAACGAGAAGAAGAAAAAGAAGCGGCGAACGAAGAAGGCGCGAACGACGACGACGACGAGTGGGAACCGGCGATTTCTAGAACCACGCGAGTGAGAAGAATGAAACGAGAACAAAGAAACAAAGAGCGCGAGGATGAAATAGAAAAAGAACGAGAACAAATAATAGCCGCAGAGATGCAACAGCAACAACAACAACAACGCGCTGAAGAAGATGAAGAAGGAGATGAAGGCGTGGACGAAAACGCCGGCGTTTCCTTTTTTCAATCCGGACCGGGAGAGATTCCAGAAGTTGACACTGACGACGACGACGACGACGACGATGAAGAAGAAGAAGGAAACAACGACGACGCGCTCAGTCAATACACGGAGAAAACGCAAATCTTGACCGAGGAGCAACAAAAGCACGAACAAAAACGGCAAAATTCTCTCGTCTCCGTCGTCACCGCCGATTACGCCATGCAAAACGTCATCTTACAACTCGGTTTGAAACTGTTCACCCCGGACGGCATGCGCGTGAAAGAAGTCAGACGATGGGTCTTGCGTTGCCACGCCTGCGAAACCGTCACTGCCAACACGCAACGCGTCTTCTGCCCAAAGTGCGGCAACAACGCCTTGGAACGGGTTGAAAAATTCACCGGCTCGGACGGCGCCGAACACTACGGCGTCCGAAACAAACACGTCTTGAAAGGCACGAAATATTCAATCCCGATGCCTAAATCCGGCCGAACGGGTAAAAAGATGGAACCCATCCTCCGCGAAGATCAACTCATCGGACGTAAAATCACCAAAAAAGAGCGCGAGCTGAACAATATCTCCAAGAAAACCGAGGATGTTTTCAACTGCGAGTTTAGCGAGGATAAATACGGCGAATACAAACACGTCGGCGACGCGCAAAAGACGATCATAAGCATCGGCGGCGGGAACGTCAAGAAGAATCCAAACGAAAGGAAACACGTCGCCACGAACAGAAGACGCAAGTAGTAATAGTAGTAGTAGTAATACGAGTATAATACTAACAGAGTATTACGAGTGGAGACAAAACGTGTGCGTCGTGTGCAGTTTCGCTGAAAAGAAGACGTCTCTCGTCTCCGCTCTCTTTTCTCGCAAACAAAGTGGTCTCTTTTCACACATAAGGGGGGCTTTATCCCTTACATCACTCTCTTCTTTCTCTCTCTCTTTCTTTTAATAATATAATAACGAATACGCGCGAAAACAACGCGCATTATTAGTAGTACAACTGTAGTGTTTTATTCGATCACAACCTCTCTCTATTTTTAACAACGCCTTCTCTGCCACGCGCGACGCGTAATACTACTCACAGAAAAGAGAGATCATCATTTCGACGACTTTGATGATTTCTCGTAATAGCTTTGAATTTCCTTTCGTCGTTCCCAGTGCGAATACTTCCAAACCGCCCCGGCGACTAAACCTAAGGACATCCCGATGATGGCTTCTTTCGCAACGTAGACTTTTTGCGCCACGCCGTGGTACACCGTGTGGCCTGCCATGATGTGATATATATCTCTAAACAACGACACAAAAATCTGATGAAATTTTGGATCCGTTTTTTCCTTCGAGAGAGACGAAAACCTCAAACAAGCCTCTCTGTTATTGTAAACCCTAAACAAAAAAAATTGAATTCTTTTTTTCAATCTTCTCTCTTCTTTCTTGGTAAAAAACAACGGCACTTTATATCAGAAAAAGCACACATATAAGGATGAGGAATACTACTACTACTAACATTATTCAATCGATCGACCCCTCATCGGTGCACAGAATATGTTCCGGCCAAGTCATTTTGGACATCTCCTCGTGCGCGAAAGAACTGATCGAGAACAGCATAGACGCCGGGGCGACGAACGTGGAAATTCGAATCCGAGAGTTTGGATTGGAATCCGTCGAGGTGAGCGAGAACGGTTCGGGAGTTGCGAGAGATGACATTCAGATGTTGACGATGAAATACGCGACGTCGAAACTGAGAACGTTTAAGGATTTAGAAAGTGGTGTGGAAACGTTTGGGTTTCGAGGCGAAGCGTTGTCGTCGCTGTGTGGGACGTGCGAGCGATTGATAATCACCACGAGAACGGCGAGCGATGAGGAAGGTATGAAGGTGACGTTTGATAAAAACGGCGACGTCGAGACGGAGGAGATTTGCGCGCGGTCGGTTGGAACGACCGTGAGAGTTGAGAAATTATTTCATCCGTTACCGGTGAGACGGAAACAGTTTGAACGAAACAAAGCGAAAGAGTATGCAAAGTTGTTGCGGGTTTTA
>Ga0302137_1001267_pt1 | contig 11382 bp, 12 predicted proteins | sample CBN3_SCM_MG_FD_203127 | JGI IMG/M metagenome (GOLD analysis project Ga0302137, IMG submission 203127) | Marine microbial communities from Western Arctic Ocean, Canada - CBN3_SCM | ecosystem: Environmental > Aquatic > Marine > Oceanic | place: Canada: Western Arctic Ocean | collected 2017-09-15 | reverse complement strand
TATGAATCCTATGTACCAAATCGCCCCGACTACCAGCCACATTTTCGGAGCCGCCCTCTCCCTTTGGGCGCCAATCGTCATCATGGCTATTTCGGTGACGGCCTTGGCGACGGCCTACACTTCCCAGTATGGCCTCGGCCTGGAACCTTGCGTTTTATGCCTCTATCAGAGGCTTCCCTATGGCGCGGCCATCTTGTTATCGGGTGCTAGCTTATTTCTGGCGCGCGGTGGTAATGCTGGTGTTGTGCCCTGGCTGATCGGTATATCCGGCCTCGCCTTTCTCGCCGGCGGCGGTGTGGCGCTCTATCATGTTGGCATCGAACAGCATTGGTGGAAATCGGCTGTCTGCGGTGGCGAATTGATTCAAAACATAAGTGTGCAGGACCTAAAGGCCGCATTGCTCTCACCACCACCCAAAAGCTGTGATGCTATCGATTGGACGTTCCTCGGTCTGTCCATGGCAAGTTGGAACGCCTTGATTTCCGCCCCTCTTGCAGCAGCTGCCGCTGCCGTCATGGTTGCTATAAGGCGCGGTCCGCGATGAAGGGGCGTCGCATGAAGCTGCCCGGAGATCCCAGCGATAGGGAACATCTGGAACGTGCCGTGCGTGTCGATCATGCTGGTGAATACGGCGCCACACGTATCTATGCCGGCCAACTCGCTGTTCTTGGCAACAGCGCAAGCGGGGCCACAATCCGCCATATGGCGGAGCAAGAGAAGCGCCACCTGGATATCTTTATAAGTATTCTTAGGGATCGTCGCGTGCGCCCGACGGCCCTGCTGCCGCTCTGGCATATTGCGGGCTTTGCTTTGGGTGCCGGTACGGCGCTCTTGGGCGAAAAGGCGGCAATGGCTTGTACTGTTGCGGTCGAGGACGTCATCGAGGAGCATTACAGGCATCAGATGGACGCCCTGGGCGATGGAGAAGGGGAGTTAAAGGCAACTATCTCTCGCATCCGCGATGAGGAGTTAGAGCATCGGGAAACAGGTCTCGAACAAGGCGCTGAACAAGCGCCTGGCTATGAATCTATAACGGCGGTGGTCAAGGTTGGCTCGCGGCTGGCGATCTGGATATCGGAGCGCATTTGAGTTTGAGAAGCCCATCTTAATTTACTATTTTATTGACAATAACGTCAACTAAAGAAAAAGTAATAATTTATATATTTTAAATTATAATACAAAATTTATCGATATAATATTTATATAATTACTTATCTCAATATATAATAAAGATATAATTACTATGAATTAATTTCATATTTTGTCCTTTGGTCTAGAATATCAAATTTCAGGTAGATACTTATTTTCTGCAGGCCGTAGTGATGACAAGCTGGAAGGGGCTAGGGAAGCTGTTAGTCACCCCTGACCCAGATGGTGTTACCTGCGCATGGAGCGTCTTTTTACATAGCCTGATAATGCAGCACCATGGTGGGTATCGTCGTCATGTGACAAGACAAGGGCAGCGAAATAGTGGCGCTCAACCAGCCTGCTAAAGCCATTGCCTTTCAGCGCAAATTTTTGGTCGAAATTGTCTGTAATTTTTTACCAGGGAAGGCCTCAGCTAGTTCCCCGCGCGATTTAAAGATTGAGCCCTTTTACTTGCCAATGTTACCCATTCTGGCCGTTGATGATGATCTGTAAGAGTGGAAGATGATAGAATCTAAGTTAAATCCATCCGGACATTAATCCCTCTTCTGGACGTACAGCTTTCAGGGCGATACGGCGGTGTGCGCGTCTATATAATAGACGACGGTTCTACATCCTTTGCCAATGAAGACATGTTTTCTGGGACGTCTTTTAACGCAATCAGCGAAGTTCGCGTGGTCACGCTGAGACGTAATCTGGGAAACCAGCGCGCTGTTGCGGTTGGTCTCGGCTGCTTGGCGTCGGAGATTGATTTCGATTATCTAGTTTTGATGGATTCCGATCACGAGGACAAACCGGAATACGTTCCTCAGCTTATCGATAGGGCGCCTCAAGAAACCAATAAAGTTGTATTCGCTGAACGAACGCAGCGCTCTGAAGGCAGGTGGTTCCGCATGTTTTATGCTGCTTATAAAGCACTCTATGGCCTGCTAACGGGGACACCGATCTCCTATGGAAATTTCTGCGCCATGCCGTGACGCGCAAACAGCTCCTGAAGGGTCGTCAGCGAATAATAGAAAATGCGGTCGAGGTAAAATCGTTCAAATTGAATGTCCCTGAGAATATTCCCGATGTATTCGACCTCGATGATGAAGCGGCCGGAATCGGTTAAAAGTTCTTTGACTGCCGCGATGAACTGGTGCGGATCCTCCAGGTGCGTAAAAACACTGCTGGCGACGATGACGTCTGCTTTGCCGTGCTTTTAACGAATGTCGACAGCAGTTGGCACGTCAAAGAACGCTGTAACCGTTCTGAGTCCAAGGTCATTGGCAATCTTCGAGACATTGATTGACGGCTCAACGCCAAGGGCGTTGACCCCTCGGTCCTTCAACGGTTGTAGAAGAATGCCGTCATTTGAACCGACGTCGACCACAAAGCGAGCGTCCGCAAGTTTGCCAGCCAGTGTTTCAAAGTGGCGAACGAGTGCTCCATTGACCGAGGACAAGTAGTAATAGTCCTCAAACATTCTGCGGCGGGAAACCTGGGTGCCGAGCTGGACGTTCTTGCATCGTGGGCAAAAGAGCATCATGAGGGGGAAAAAGTCCTCGTTCTCGAGGTCCGAGGCGGCTGGATATTTGTTGGCAAGAGGCTGATGGCCAAGATCGAGAAACTCGACGAGATCTTTGTGATCGCATAACAGACATATCATCGAGTCTAACCTGCTCCGCGTAATTAGGGTATGGAAATGCCGGTTATCAGCGGCCGAATCGGTGCCCTTTTCTTTCTGTAATGTAGGCGGAATGCCCCTCAGTGAGAACCTAAAAAAACAGCACCACGGCGCTTAATCCCCACGGCTGCGCCCCAACCGGGCAAGGCCGCTGACGACGCCGCGCAGGGTGCGGACCTCTTGTTCGGTTAGTCCGGCGCGCTGGAACATGTTACGCAGGTTGCGAACCATGGTCGGGCGCTTGGCCTCGACGCCAAGAAAACCGCAGGTATCCAACTCATCCTCTAGGTGTTCGAAGAGGCTGAGCAGCTCTGCTTTGGTTGCCGGGCGCGTGTTGGATGACATCCTCAGCGTTTTGGCAGGCGTATTATCCGACATTCCAAACCATTCGTATCCAAACAGTAGGACCGCCTGGGCTAGGTTCAGTGAAGTGAATGCAGGATTTAGCGGCACTGTGATAAGGGCGTCAGCGCGGGCAATGTCGTCGTTGTCAAGGCCCCTTGATTCTTTGCCGAATAGCACACCGCAACGGCTGCCCCTGAAAGCCCGTTGGCGCGCTTCCAGGGCGCCGCTATGCGGGGTCAGGACGAGCTGCGTGCTGTGGCGCGGGCGCGCCGTTGTTGCCAGAAGGTATTGCAGGTCAGCAACGGCCTCCGCCGTGCTGGCAAACACGCGGGCCGTCTTAACAACCTCCGCCGCCCCGGCCGAGGCTGTTTTGGCCCGGTCGTTGGGCCATCCGTCCCGTGGTCTGACGAGACGCAAATCCATCAGCCCGCAGTTCATCATAGCTCGGGCAACCATGCCGATGTTTTCGCCCAGCTGGGGGTCGACGAGGATGATGGCCGGCGGCGTGGTATATTTCGGCAGCTGATTGGTAACGGTATTCATGCGTGACCGATGGCAGCGCCGTCGCGATACAGCTTGTAGACGATGGAATCGCGAAGGGCGTTATATGAGGCGTCGATAACGTTGGTCGACACACCAACCGTGGACCAGTGTTCACCATGGCTGTCAGCTGATTCGATCATCACCCGGGTGATGGCCGCGGTGGCGGCTTGTGGCGTTAAAATACGCACCTTGTAGTCGACCAGGCGTAGATCGTCGAGTTGTGGGTACACCGGGTTGAGCACCTTGCGCAGCGCCGCGTCAAGCGCATTGACCGGCCCGTTTCCTTCGGCGACCGACATGAAGGCATCGCTGCCTACGGTCAATTTTACGGTTGCTTCCGACAAGGTGATTAACTCGTTGCGGGCGTTCCAGCGTCGTTCGTCGATAACGCGAAAGCCGGCCAGGCGATAAAACTCTGGAACATCGCCGAGTGCCTGGCGGGTGAGAAGTTCAAAGCTTGCTTCGGCGCCATCGTAAGCATAGCCGTCGAATTCCCGCGACTTCACATCCTCGATTAGCCGGTCGAGGCGTGGGTCATTGGGAACAATGTCGAGCCCAATTTCACGGAAGCGGGCAAGAAAATTGGAGCGCCCTGCCTGATCGGAAACGATAATATGCCGCCGGTTTCCGACCAATGGTGGATCGATATGCTCGTATGTGCGGGCATCTTTTTCCACGGCCGAGACGTGTAAGCCGCCCTTATGGGCAAAGGCGGCCTCGCCGACATAGGGCGCGTGCCGGTTGGGTGCCCGGTTGAGCCGCTCGTCGAGGATGCGCGACAGGTGGGTAAGTTGCGCTAAGTCCTCCATTGAGATGCCGGTATCGAAGCCCATTTTCAGCATTAATGATGGAATGACGGATATCAGATCGGCGTTACCGCAGCGCTCGCCCAGGCCATTGATGGTGCCCTGCACTTGACGGGCGCCGGCGCGAACGGCTGCGAGACTATTGGCTACCGCGTTGCCGGTGTCGTTATGGGCGTGGATACCAATCTGTCGCGGTGGGATGTGCGATGCTACCTCTTTGACAATGGTCTCGATTTCATCGGGTAAGGTGCCGCCGTTTGTATCGCACAGCACGATCCAGCGGGCGCCGGCGTCATTGGCGGCTTTCAGGCAGGCTAATGCGTATTCCGGATTTGTCTTGTAGCCATCGAAAAAATGCTCGGCATCGTACATCGCCTCTTCCTTGCGGGCGCTGGCCAGCGCTATAGACTCGGCGATCATCGCAAGATTTTCCTCTCGTGGGATGTCGAGTGCCACGTCAACGTGAAAATCCCAGGCCTTGCCGACCAAACACGCGCCAGGAACATCGGGCCCGAGCACTGCGGCCAGGCCGGGGTCATTGTTCGTGCTCCTCCCAGGGCGACGCGTCATGCCAAAGGCTATCAGCTTGGCATGCGATAAGGCCGGCGGCTCGGCAAAAAAGGCATTATCTGTCGGGTTGGCGCCGGGCCAGCCACCTTCAACGTAATCAATCCCGAGTTGGTCGAGTTGGCATGCGATAGCCACCTTGTCGGCGACGCTGAAATGGACGCCTTGGGTTTGGGCGCCATCGCGCAAGGTGGTATCGAATAGGTAGATGCGTCTGTTGTTCGACATGGAGAGCTCTTTGTTGGCTTAATGTGAATTAGGAGAATGCGCATAACGCATTACGATCTCAAGATATTACGGGTGCGTTTAGAACAAGAATTTCATCGCCACAAATCCACCGAGAAGCATGATGCAGAAAGCTATGGTCAGAAGCCCTAGATGTATCTCAATGAAGCTGCGAATCGAGGTCCCGAATTTCCAAAACAGCGCCGCGACGACGAAAAATCTTAAGCCCCGCGATAGAATAGAGGCGATGGTGAAGACCATTAAGTTGAGATCGGTGGCACCGCTGGCGATGGTAAAGACCTTGTAAGGTATCGGCGACAGGCCTGCGCTAAAGACGATCCAGGCGCCCCATTCGTTATAAAGGCTCTGGAATTGCCCGAACTTATGGGCGTAACCGTAAAATTCCAAGACTGGGTTGCCGATCACCTCAAATAATAGCGCGCCAATGCCATATCCGGCGCAGCCGCCTAATACCGATCCAACCGTACAGACCATGGCAATGCGCCATGCCTTCTCACGTGCTGCCAGAACCATGGGAATCACCAGCACATCGGGTGGAATGGGGAAGAATGAGCTTTCAGCGAAAGAGACAGCGAATAAAGCAACCATCGCATGGCGATGGCTGGCGAGGCTCATTGCCCAGTCGTGTAGGCGTCGCAGCAAAGGCTTACTCTCCATTCCAACATGCACATGTAGGTGATAGCCTCCGTTTAGCAGGCGCGGGGCTGGTGGACAATTATTGGTCGCGTTCGCCATGAGTTGACGCCTTGCGCGCGTTGGTTATCATCGCTCCCGACTTCGGCGATCGGGGGCCCCTGTGGCGGAATTGGTAGACGCGGCAGACTCAAAATCTGTTGTTCGCAAGAACGTGCTGGTTCGAGTCCGGCCAGGGGCACCACGCCGTGTTGTTTGATCGTCGAGTGCGCGCCGGTGTGAGGTTGATAGTCCTGTACGTGGCAGGTTCGCAGGCGGTAGCGCAGGCGTAAATTTTTCTTGCATATTAATGTGCGTGCTCTCAAAGTTGGGGGATGAATGACCGCTACTCTGGCATCACTCGATAATCGTTACCCTTCTATTTGAGTAGCCTCCAGTCCATGTGAGACATTCAGAACCGCGTATTGCATGTTGTGGTACGCGAACACTTGAGTACAAAAAAGGAATAATCATGGCCTCTGGCGCCGTAAAATGGTTCAATCCAACCAAAGGTTTTGGCTTCGTCGAGCCCAGTGATGGATCGAAGGATGTTTTCGTTCATATTTCCGCTGTGGAGCGCGTTGGCCTCAGCACGTTGCGGGAAGGCCAGAAGATTGAGTTCGACCTCGTCCCCGGCCGAGATGGAAAATCTTCAGCCGAGAATCTCGTCATTCTCGATTGAGGTGACGAGTCTGGTGATGAGCATCCTCTATTTGGGGTGCATTATCGCTAGTAGGAAAACGGCCCAACCGGGTCTGGATTGTTGTAAGTAATAAAAAAGCCGACCTAGGTCGGTACACCGGTAGATTATCGCGCATGTCGCGAAGTAGGTATTTTTGTGCCGGTTTTTGTTAAATATTTTTTTAATCCCAAACTTGTCCGGTGGATTACTCTCAAATCCAGGCGCTGAGTGTTGACATTGCCGGGACAGCAAACCGCGGGTAACGTGGCCTGGCGATGGCGGTAGAATCTCCCCAGGCCACTATTTTCCCTCAGGCTAATGATATACGGCTGATTTCCCTCCGGGGAATACCCGTGATTATGCCGGGGGCAAACTTGGCCGCGTTGATAACTGCTGCATTGCGATTAAATAGTACCACTTTGCAGGATGGTGACGTTGTTGCTGTCGCCCAAAAAGTGGTTTCTAAGGCCGAGGATAGGTTTGTAGATCTTTCCGTCATCGTGCCATCGAAGCGTGCTCTGACATTGGCTGCCGTTGTCGAAAAAGACCCCCGCCTGGTCGAGGTAATCCTTGGCGAGAGCCGTCGTATCGTGCGCCATTCCAAGGGGGTCCTGATCGTCGTTCAGCGGCTCGGCATGGTCATGGCGAACGCTGGGGTCGATGCTTCAAACGTTGATGGTGGGGATAGCCGGGTACTGTTGTTGCCGCAGGCGCCGGATAAATCAGCGGCCTGCCTGCGTTCACGGTTGCGCGACACGTGCGGCGTCGATGTAGGCGTCGTTATAACGGATAGTCCTGGCCGCGCCTGGCGGCGCGGCAGCGTCAACATTGCTATCGGCGTCGCGGGTCTGGCGGCTTTGGTTGATCGTCGCGGACAGGGTGATCTTTTTGGCCGGCCGTTGAGATCATCGCAGATTGGTCATGCCGATCAGATTGCAGCCGCCGCAGGTCTTATCCAAGGTCAGGGGGACGAAGGTTTGCCTGTTGTCGTAGTCCGGGGTCTTGCGGTTGAACAGCCAGAGGGGCAAGCAGCCGATCTAATTCGTGACGAATCCGAGGATCTATTTCTGTGACCGGGCTAGGCAGTGTTGTAGCGCTTAGTGGCGGTGTCGGCGGGGCCAAGCTAGTTTGGGGCCTCGCCGTTGCCATGGACCCGCTTAACTTGACGGTCATCGCTAACCCTGGGGACGATTTTGAACACCTCGGACTAGCGATTTGTCCCGATCTAGATACTGTGACTTATACGTTGGCGGGCCATGCAAACCAGTATACGGGTTGGGGGCGCGCAAACGAGACCTGGACCTTCATGGATGCGCTGGAGAGCATCGGCGGCGAGACCTGGTTTCGCCTCGGTGACGGTGATCTCGCCTTGCAAGTGGAACGGACGCGCCGGCTTAGCGCTGGCGAATGCCTTGGCGACGTCACTGCCGATATCTGTCACCGTTGGGGTATAGCGGCAAATATTCGTCCGGCAAGTGGCAGTCGGGTCAGGACAGTTGTTGAGACTGATATCGGCGACCTTTCGTTTCAGCACTACTTTGTACGGGATCAATGTGCGCCCCGGGTTACCGGTTTCCGCTTCGATGGAGCTTCGACGGCGCGCCCCGATGAGGCGGCATTGGCGGCCCTTGCCGACCCGAGCTTGCGGGCGGTTCTTATCTGCCCGTCCAACCCGTTCATCAGCATTGATCCGATTCTTGCCATTCCGGGGTATAGGGCCGCTATCGCGGCCACGTCGGCTGCAGTTATCGCTGTATCGCCGATTATCGGCGGACAGGCCGTAAAGGGGCCGGCAGCAAAGATGCTGGCAGAGCTCGGTCTGGCAGTGTCAGCGCAGTCCGTGTGGCGACACTATGGTGATCTTATCGATGCCATCGTTCTTGATACGGCGGATGTCAGATTGGCGGATGCGGCGCGGGCTGATGGGCTAGACGTGCTCGTCACGCCGACGGTGATGGGGGATGATGCCGGCAAGAAAGCCCTGGCCCATGCCATCCTTGCTTTCGCGGACAGCACTCGTGCGTTGGCCAAGACATGACTTTAAAGCGGTGCCGGCTATGACCGGGGGCATGTGGGCCGCTGTGCCGGTAAAGGACATGGCGGAAGCTAAGACTCGCTTGTCACCGGCCCTTGCTCCCGAAGAGCGTCGCCAGCTATTCCGCTTGATGTTAGAGGATGTCCTTGCCGCGCTTGTCGAGGTCCCGAAGCTAGCTGGTGTGATGGTGGTTACTAGGGATGAAGAGGTTGCATCGCTGGGTACGACGTATGGCGTCCGGATATTGTTGGAAGCGGAGAATTGCGGCCAGTCTGCGGCGGTGGCCCATGCAGCGATTACCCTTAAGTCCGAAGGTGTGACAGGGCTACTCACCGTGCCTGCCGACGTACCGCTAATGACGGCTGAATTGGTAGAACAGCTGCTGTTAATTCAGGCCCCTGCGCCGGCCGTCACCATCGTTCCGGACACTAACGGGCGCGGCACCAATGCTCTACTTTGTTCGCCGCCTGACTTGATCGACTTTCACTTTGGTGATGACAGCTTCCAGCCGCACCTAGCGGAAGCGCGGCGGCATGGTTGCAAACCCGCCGTCATTTATATGCCGGACATCGGGCTGGACATAGACCGCCCCGACGATCTCGCCAAACTAATCGCTGGACCGGGAGCGACGCGCGCCCAGGCTTGGCTAAATGATTCAGGAATTGCCCGGCGGCTGGCTGCCGCCGCCGGACGCCTAGAGGATCAGTAGCCGCCCGGTTCATCTTCTGGACGGCGTAGATCGCGCGTCGGGAATGGCTTTCCGGGATATTTCATCAAAGCCTCCTCGTTGATGTTGACGCCAAGACCTGGCGCCGTCGGCAGCTCGATGAAGCCATTCTTTGGCTTGAGCTGGTTCGGAGATACGGCGTCACCCAATTTGATAAAGGGCACAAAGTATTCGGTAATGATGAAGTTGGGCATGGTCGCCGATGCTTGTACGGTGGCGGCGAGACCGAGAACTGTCGAGTTATAGTTGTGCGGGGACATGGCGATGTAGCTGGGCTCCGCCATGGCGGCGATTTCCTTGAGCTCGAGAATCCCGCCGACGCTGGCTACGTCCGGGTTAAGGATGTCGGCGGCGCGCGCCTCGATTACTGGACGGAAGCCCGCCTTGGTATAGATGGCTTCGCCGGTAACTACGGGGATGGAGATAGCCGAGCGGATTTCGGCCAGCGCATCGATGTTCTCCCACATGCAGGGTTCCTCAAACCAGTATGGCCGGTAGACGTCGATGGCATTGGCCAGACGAATTGCATGCATGGGTGCTAGTCGCCGGTGCACTTCGATGAGAATGTCTATATCGGGGCCGACGGCATCGCGAACTGCCTTGACGGTGGCGACAGCCTTGCGCTCGATCTCCTGCGGGGGGTGATTTCGCCATGGTCCGGCGATGGGGTCAAATTTGATGGCAGTAAAGCCAAAGTCTTTGATCACCTTCTCGGCTGCGCGGGCATAGTCGTCGGGTGAATTCATTTTGTAGTACCAGCCATTGGCGTATACCCGCAGCTTGGTTTTTACCGGCCCACCGAGCAGGTTGTAGACAGGCTGATCGAGGGCTTTGCCGACGATGTCCCACATGGCGCATTCCAGGCCAGAGATGGCGCAGAATAATTCCAGCGAGCCGCGCCGCTGTCCGTAGTCCTCAAAACCGATCTGTGTGAAGTGTTTTATCTGAAATGGGTCGCGGCCGATTAAGTAGCGCTTCAATTCGTTGACATGGGCGACTACAGCGGGATCTCGGTCGTACTGTGAATAGCATTCGCCCCAGCCGGTAATCCCAGCGTCTGTTTCAACCTTGACGAAGATTAGGTTCTTGCGCCATCCCGGGTGGAGCGTGAAGACAGTGACATCGGTGACTTTCATAGACTTATCCTCGGTGCGGTGATGATTTGGTTAGAGACCTTGGCGAACCTTCGGGGCGCATTCCTCCATGAACATTTGCATGGCGTCCATTGCGACTTTATTTTCCATGCCCGGCCAGTGCAGGCTACCTATCAGGTGGGTGACGCCAATGGGGCCGGCCAAATTGATGATATTTTCCGCGACCTCTTCTGGCGATCCGATGAGAAAGCGATCCTTTAATAGGTCGCTGAATTCCTGGCCGAGGTCGTTGTCTCCTTCCGGCATGGCCTTGTCCTGTCCCCATTGGTGATAGGCCTGATACTTGGCCTCCAACGACGGGCCGCAGAGTTTCAGAGCTTCCTTTCGGGTGCGTGCGACGAAAATTTCGCGGCGCATGGGCAGCTGGGTGGGGAACGGCTTTCCGGCCTCGTCGAGGGCCTGACGATAGACGTCCATTTGTTCCATAATAGTATCAAGCCGGTTGTGCGGGTTGATGTACCAGCAGTCACCGAGGCGCGCAGCGCGCTTGATGGCGGGCTTAACGTTGGCGCCGATCCATATCGGCGGGCGTGGCTCCTGTACTGGTTTGTTAGACAGGGTCACGTCCTCCAACGTGAAGTGGCTGCCAACCATATTGACGTTGTCCTCGGTCCAGAGCCGCTTGATCGCTTCGAGGTTTTCCTCGAAGCGCGGTACCCGTTCCTTCTGTGTTGTACCAAAGCCCTTAAACTCGACGTCGCGGTAGCCGAGCGCTGCGCCGAAAATAACTTTACCGTTCGACATGACGTCAAGAGAGGCGAGTTCCTCAGCGATCTGCAAGGGCTTGTGCAAG
>Ga0302137_1001266_pt1 | contig 11390 bp, 10 predicted proteins | sample CBN3_SCM_MG_FD_203127 | JGI IMG/M metagenome (GOLD analysis project Ga0302137, IMG submission 203127) | Marine microbial communities from Western Arctic Ocean, Canada - CBN3_SCM | ecosystem: Environmental > Aquatic > Marine > Oceanic | place: Canada: Western Arctic Ocean | collected 2017-09-15 | reverse complement strand
GACTGCACCACGTCCAGGTACATTCGACGCAGAGTCAGCAAATGTGGCAGCAAAAATGCCATGGCCTCCTCAGCAGTGGGGATCGACGCCTTCAAACGCTTGTGAATGCGATCCACTTCGCAATCGAATTCTGCCGAACGCTTGTGTGACACCACTGCTATCGTAGTCGGGCGAGACCTTTTGATGGAAGTTTGTCGAACATCAAAGTCACACGGGCGTTTCAGTGTATGAAGGGGACAGTGCTTTTTGTTAGACACCAGTAATCCACCATCCCGGGAACGTTTGGACATGGTGGGGCTGTCACAATTTTGGAGCACTTTATAAGACTTTTTTCAAACCTGAAACAAATTAGGTCAATCATATGTGTTTTTGGAAGTATTAAACGGATATATATGTAGCAGTGAAATGTCTCTCCACAGTGTGGAGGTGAATACTGCCACATTGTTGTCGGCACTGATGTTGGATCAACCACCATCACATTTGCCTATCTTTTCGGTGAGGGATCGCTGCCTTCGAATTACGACATTTCCTGCCGAAATGTCTGGGATGCGTGTGCAAACGGTGGAAGTGGCGAGCAGCGAATGTCTGTGTTTTCGAATGTCTGAAAAGGTGTGTCGTTTTTTGCAGCGTTGCCAGGGGTATCACAATATGATGTTTGCATTGGACAATGGGACACTGAAGGTGACATTGGAATCGACTTGTAGCGCCCTGCAAGTCGAGTGGCCAGATGTGGACACAGTGGAAGAGGTTTATTTCGACAGACATGTCGATGACATCACCATGTCTGTGGCCACGGACGAGTGGTTAAAACTGTGGCAAACTGTGCCCGACATGGGGGAAGTGACCGTGCGCTGCCATGCCCGTAAAAAAAATGTGACTCTGACACACGTCTCCAACAAATGGGCCGCGGTTATTCGAATTCCTACTGCGGCTGACAGAGATGGCGTTTTTGTTTGTCGCGGCGACATTGCCAGGACTTTTTTTGGTACATGCCCAATTGGGTCGGCATTCTCAACATTTTCAGTGCTGACTTTTATGAGCAACGGGGTGTTGAAATGGCAGGTGGGTAAAGTGGAGGTCTATTTGGCACCGTTTGTAAAAGAACCGTAGTACAACAGATTGATTGGTGTGGTTGTCCAATGGTACAACTGACACATTCAAGTATTTGAAAATCCCACTGTTATCATGTCAAAATTGTCTATATAGACAAACCATCAATATCTAAACATGTCACGTCGTTCATCAACAGGCGACAATGAAACGGACCGAATGATTGCTCCCGACATTGAATCGGGCAAACTCAAACCCAACAATGTGTATGAACTAATGAAGTTGCGCGAATTGCAATCTTTTGTCACCAAAATATACTGGCTGGTCATTTGTTGTTTTTTCGCAGTGGGCATCATTATGGCTCTGGTTCTGTCCGACGGCACATTCAAAGATGTTTTCATGGCTGAAAACTTGCTGTCGTCGGTCGGCATATCCATGTACATCTTGCTGGTGGCGCTGATGGTCATGTGCAACAGCCACAACGAAATGAGAGTCGTCCTGTTGCTGACAATTCTGTTTTTTACGGGCTGCCTGTCTGGGTTCATGTTGGCTCTGCATCTTCTAGATGTGTCCATCACCCTCAAGTCTGGAAAAACATAAATCAACACCAACTTAACATACATGTTGAACAAAAACTAATGTACTTTATTTGTATGTTTATTTAATAATTAGAACTGGTATTTCTGACAATTTTCTTCCCAAAATTTGTCGCCCACTGTCCATCCACGTTCTTGGAAAATCGCATGCCCTTGCTCAACAAGGTAGTTGACAGTGGACTTTCTTGATTCAGTGAGCCCGACATTTTCCAAGACAATCCGCCCCTGACTCAGTCTCGGCACATGCGCACGGTGCTGCTCGTCAGAAAATAAAAAACGATCCAAACTTAACGTGTCCAACCAATTGTACAACAGAGCAAAAACAGCTTCGACAGTTCCGTTTCCAGTCTGTGTCAGAGCAATGGCAGACCATTTCTGCAACACAGAGTAGTCGGCACGCGCCTCTTTGTGCTGCAACTGTGCCATTCGACAGGTACACCACCAATGGGCGTACGATTGAGGGAAAGAATCGTCGGTCTTGACCAACTGGTCCAGTGTTGAGCGGCCAAAACGATGGTGTACATAGTTCAACATGTTGGGAACAGTGTCGTACGGAAAGTCCCGATGTCTCAACCACTCGTGAACTTCCTTGGTGTCCAACCAATTTTCGGGTACTCTTTGAATCATGGTTGGACTAATATGCTGTATTTAAATAATCGGTTCTGGAGAGTTGAACATGTTGATCGTGGTATTGGGTGCTTTGTTGTCAAGTGTGTGGTTTTGGTACGAATGCAATGTTGAAATGTGGTTTGCCTCGATTTTTGTCACTGTTCTGGCGACCACTATCTATGACATGCAACAGTGCATCAACAACCAATTCCTGTCAAAATCACTGCAGTCCATGAAAACAACACAGTGCTGCACCATGACTGAACATTTCAAAGACCCGCGATACGTACTGCGTACCACAATGGCGCTACGGGTCTTGACGGGTCTCCTGGCCGCTGTCGCGGTAGTTATTTCGTGTTATTTCAAGGAAGATTTTTCCACCGGTCACTACCTGGTTGTCTCGGGCTCTTGGGTCACTGTCTGTCTGTTTTGGTTCATCTCCTGCGTGCCTCTGGTAGTGAGTCTGTTGCAGTGTGCCGCGGCCACCACCACGACCACCGTCATCGAGTACCGAAAAGTGGTCACGGTTTGGGTGGTGCACGACCTATTTTTGGGCATCTTCTGGCTCTATTTGGCCATTATGCTGTACGATTTGGCGGACGACGGCGACGACAGTGAGTGGCGCACCATATTCCTGTCCATGATATCGTGGCATTTGATCATCTTGGTGTTGCACGAAATATACATGAAAAATCCAGCCACACGACCGCCACTGGGCAAAACTTGTTGTGGCCCAGGCAGCGTCCAGCCTTGGTTTCGTTTTTTTTTACTGTTGTCGTTAGTGGGTATGTACATTGTCGTCATCTCTCGCATGCAACGCAACGACCTGGGCAAAATGGGTATGCCCGTCGGTCAACTCTGTTTGTTTGGCCTGGCTACCCTGACGGCATATACATGCAAAACACAAGTGCAAAAACTGGAGAGGACACCAGAACGTCCAGTGCCCACAGTTGCAAAGATGTTTGCCCCAAACAACCTGATGTTTTAAACAAAGGACCGGCTCATATTCAAAAAAAATGTACTATAAACTTGTACAGATTTCATTTCAAATATGTCTCGCCTTGCTTTCCGCGCACCATCTCCGACCACCAACAAAATGCAACCGATAAAACCCACCGTTTCACACCATATTGTCCTTGAAAGTACGATGCGGCCAGTGGGAAACAACAGCTACGACAACATCAGAGTCTCGGAACAGGCAGTTGTGTTGTCCAAACTGCGTTCCAACGGTAAAGACATCTTTGAAATGAACGAGACCCGGAGAGTCAAAAGCGGCGGAACAACACTGTACCAAACAACCGAGATGTATGGCACGTCCATGTCCATTGAAAACATAGTAGAAACATTAAAACAGGCCGATTTGACTTTGAGAGTGAATTTCAATCGTCCGGGTGCCCATTCAAACACGACCTGTATGGCACTCAGCTCGGAAACTCTACAAAAATTGGTCAGTACAACTGCCGATGCGCACGGCAACAAGATTGCGGAATTGCGCGTGAGTGCTGAGACTTTGGCCAAGGTCCCTCGCCACGGTGCCTTTTACGTGGCGATTGCTCAAAAGGGCACCCAACACTATTTGTCACACATAGACTATAAAATCATGACCCAGTACGATGAAATGTATCACGGATCAAAATAAAATTTTATTTATAATAGTCGACTATACTAAATGCTAAATATTACTAAAACAATCTGTCATAGTTCGCCCACGTCCGGTTTGACTTCGGCCTTCTCGTTGTTGCTACTTGTTCTGGCCGGCTCTGGCATTTGTTGGTAGGGAAGTGCTGCTGCAGCACAGGCATGTTGCAGGTAGGTGTCCCAGGGCAAAACGCCTCGCTCCCAGTGTTGATGCAAGGCTTCCACATCAAGAAAGGGCGAGACCGGAAACATGATTTCAACCTGCAGTCTTTTTTTCAGAGCATAGACCTCGGACATGTTGTTGGTTCGTTTTCGTTTTTTGCCCATGGCTTTCATCAACTGCCCTTTGATGTCCTCGGCATAGATGAGGTTGTAGACCTGTTCGCAAGCCACTTGCAGAATGCTTTTCCAGGCCATGACCGTCTTTTGAAAAGTTTGGTGAGTGCCCTCCGCATCGGATTTGTGAGGGGTGTCCGACATAAACAAAGAACGAGGCACGCCCATCACGCCACATATAATGTCTTCCTGCATCTTCAGTTGGGCAACCAGATCCCCTCGGCCAGTTTGAGCCGGGACGTTGACCAGGCGCTGGCCCAACGGTAAGGCGACCACGTTTTCCAAGACATTGCCACCCGTCGACAGTTGGTCCACACCACTGAAAAATTGATCGTACAGCTGCTGCTGCTGAACCAATTGGCTCACATTGGAACGATTGCGCTTGAATTTATTGCGTTCACTTTCATCCTGCATGTCGCCATCGGCGTAGTAATCGTACTGTACCCCCTCTACATTGTCGGACTTGATGTCGACGGCTTCCGTCATCAACGTGGGGTTCGCTCGTTTTTTTTCCATGGCCAGACTGCTCCCCATGAGAGCATTCATGTATCGAACTGACGGGAGCAGATTAGACACAATAGAGCAAATACGACCATTGCCGGTGGGGGAATACCCAAAAATGTCCAACACAATGGTGTCCGGAATTTCCTCATGTTGGTCGTCCATGACAATGTACTCACGAATGCCCAAGTTGTACTGCAAATAAATGTTGCAACAGTTGGGTTCCAACACAACTGGCACTTTTAAGCCGTCCTCCATGGTGACTATGCGTACCACCGTTATACCCTGAACCAGTACCACATCCAGCATGTCCTTGCAAAACGGGAGCCAGTAGTCGTTCATAATCTCTTGCATGTGGGGGTCCGGCTTCACTCGACCCCGACTGTGGGCAAACACAACACCATTGGAAAACAAATGCTGCTGAATCACATTGCGACAAGTGTAAATGGTGGGGGTCTTGCGAAGAAATTGTGCCGACATAGCTATGTCTTCCTTGTGGCACAAAACACCGTTGTTCATTTTATACACAATCGTTCAGCACTTATATACTTCAATCCCATACAGATTCTACAATGTCAATTGCATGCAACCAAGTGCAAGCCTCTTTTGCTTCCCGTACAATACGGGTCTTTGTGATAAAAGTTTCACCACAGACATACTTGAGAGAAAAAGGATACTTGCGAACAATTGTCTTGCTTGTATTGCCGTAGGTCTCCACACACCGGACAGTCTTGACCGCCGCGGCCGACACCACTGCACGGGCATTGACCACACTTTGAACAGTGCCCACTGGGGTGCACAGGTAGATGTAGGACTCCTTCATTCGGACATTGTCCATCATCACGTTTTTGTGTGTCAAAATGTTGTAGTTGTCTTTTCGACACACCGCAGAGAGCACGGACGACACGTGCCGGATGGAAACTCTCCAGTATACATCCAATATTTTGTCACTGTTGACCGTGTCTCCTCTGTCCAAGTGCATGTCATTATCCGAAGGCTTGACAAAACGAACTGGAGTAGTGTCACGCAAAACCACAAACAACAGTGCCGCAAGGACAAGCCCCAACGACACATACACAACACCAACTTGCCATCGAGGCCGAGGTTTTTGTCGGTAAAAAAATGTTTGACGTCTTTTCCAAAATGTCATCCAGTAAAGCAACCATTCGACCCTATATATACTGCGCCGCTGGTGGGAAAGGATTCAATGCAGACAACCACTTTTACCATTCCACGCACGACAGTAAACAACAAAGTACGGGATGGACGAAAAGCTCTCATCGATAAAATTAAAAAGGCCATTGAAAACGAATCTGAAATTGAGGACATTGACAAAGCAGAACGCATCACCAACGCCAAATTAATCAGTACGCAGGGTGTCATTCGTCAGCATATTGGAAAAACAATCAACACCAAAGGACGACCACTTTTGGACAGATTTGTCAAGGGTGTGGATATAGCAATCAAAACTCAATACAATTTGGCAGCATTGAAAAATTTTCTAGAACAGTTGGAAAACGCAACAATGGAGAACAGTGCTGTAGACCAAAACAAGCAGACCAGGACAGTGAAACGATTGGACATTTTTTTTCGTAATGGTGTCATTCGTTCCAGATATCAAATTAAAAGCAATGAAGCTCATTTGTACAAGTGGGAAGTCAAATCAGTCGGTCAGCATTGGGTAGAACTTGAACAACAAACAGAAGTATGGCCCGGAATTAGCGAAGGACTTGTGCGACTGGTTTACAACGAGGAACTGACATCCAATGTCATCAACATCAAATCAGTCATCGCACGACAAGTGCATAATGCCAAAAAAAAGAAATATGTATTTCGTACATCAGACCGTGAATTTCAACAACGGTGTTACGGCGTTGCACTGCGCATATTACAATTGACCACTCCACGCATCAATCAAAATGGGTTGTCCCCCGGACTATCAATGCGATTTTTTCAAGACAGAGTCAGTCAACTTCCAGCACATATGGACATGAATGTCAAAGACATTTGTGTATTGTGCCAGCACAACATTGGTGAACGTAACCAGCAACCCATTAGTGCGAAAGGCAAAGTGATTATTGATAGAGATTCTAAGTTTATTCAGATGGTAGAATTTTGTGAACCCACCATTCGTCGTAACCCCGCTGCTCTCAACCGAAAGTTGAAACAAATATACAGTGGTCAGAAAATAAAACTGGTCAATGACTTGGGCGAATTGACAGATTCAAGTACAGATTCAGATTCAAACTTAGAAGAAGCAGATGAACAAGCAGAGGCGCAAGCAGCCAAAAACACCCAAGAAGCACTACGAGCACAAACAGAGGCACAAGCAGAGGCACAAGCAGAGGCACAAGCAGAGGCACAAGCCGCCAAAGCCACCCAAGATGCACAAGAAGCACTACGAGCACAAGCAGAGGCTAAATCCGTCAAAGATGCACAAGAAGCACTACGAGAAGAAGTAGAGGCACAAGCCGCTCAAGCCGCCCAAGCCGCCCAAGCAGCAAAAAAGGAATCAAAAGATGAACAGGAAACTGATTCGGAACCAGAGGATGGTTCGGAATCGGACGAGAAAGATGGTTCGGAATCGGACGAGAAAGATGGTTCAGAATCGGACGAGAAAGATGGTTCGGAATCGGACGAGAAAGATGGTTCAGAATCGGACGAGGAAGATGGTTCGGAATCGGACGAGGAAGATGGTTCGGAATCGGACGAGGAAGATGGTTCGGATTTTGATGGGTTTGATGATGCACAATCAAATGATCAAGCAGAGGCACAAGCCGCCAAAGCCGCCCAAGCAGCCCAAGCCGCCAAAGCCGCCCAAGAAGCCATAGATGCACAAGCCGAACAAGCTGCCCAAGCCGCCCAAGCAGCCCAAGCCGCCATAAAGGCCCAAGACGATGCAGATGCCGCCAAAGCCGCCGAAGAAGCCACTGCCGCCGCTGCCGCCGCCATAAAGGCCCAAGTCGATGCAGCTGCCGCCAAAGCCGCCGAAGAAGCCGCCGCCATAAAGGCCCAAACCGGCGCCGACAAATCCAGCGAGAACAGTGCGCAAGTCCAAACCATGAAGGTGTATTCATCACAGGTAAAGGGGACAAAGGCCACTCGCATTAAAGGCTATTTCAAAACAGAAGCGGGCAACATCTACCAAAAAACATCACGGGCAACATCTAAGAAAACCACCCAAGAAGAGGCAAATAAGTACGGATGGGTCCTGGAGATCGACCAACAACACAAAGGGGAGACCAAAATGGAAGAGACCACCGAGACCACCGAGACCACCGAGACCACCGATGGTGACGTCAAATCCAGCGATAACAGTGCCACTGCAGCGAAAATCATGAAGGTGTACTCGTCACAGGTAAAGGGGACAAAGGCCACTCGCATTAAAGGCTATTTCAAAACAGAAGCGGGCAACATCTACCAAAAAACATCACGGGCAACATCTAAGAAAACCACCCAAAAAGAGGCAAATAAGGACGGATGGGTCCTGGTGCACCAACGTGAGAAAATCCAAAAGGCTTTCAATTTGTATGATAGTAACGATGACAACTCCATTTCAATCGACGAACTCCAAAGGGGGTACGATGCTGTCGGTAAAAAAAATGCCGAAAAAGCTGCCCTCAAAGCTTTAAGGGAACATGATAGTGACAATGACGGAAAACTTTCATTTGAAGAGTTTGAAACATGGAGTTTGCAAACGAACGCCGTTGATTACTGGGAAAAAACAAACGCCATCGATACATGGACGAAAATCAAAGAGAATAACATGTCTATTGTCCCATCAGGCGAATTGAGTGAAATGTTGATGAATTTATCGGACGATTGGGCCACTTCGGATGACGAACTCAATTTTGCCGAAGATTCCGACAATGAAAATGAGGAGAAAACTATGGCATTTGCTGGATCTTCAAGTGGACACGTCGACAACATGGTCTTCGCAGAAACTTCCGATTCGATGTCCCCCAATTTGGAATTTGCCGAGTCGTCCGAGTTTGCAATGACCAGTGATTCAGACACGGGTCAGTAAATGACATATTGTCAATATGACATATAAAAGTACACATCTTACAACTAATAAAATAAATGACTCATAAAATTATGTTGTGTTTTGTCCGAAGCGATTCAGACATTTTAGAATCATCTTGGCTCAACCGGGCCGCGGCCTCTTTGACTTCGAATTCGGACGGTTCAGCCCCATTTATTCACTCTGAACTGTTGTTCTGTCCACCAGGAGGGCAGAGCGGTGCGGATACTGTCTCAGGTCTGGCGTGCAGCATTGTGTATTCGGGCCAGGTTCATTTGGAAACCAAAAGATTTTCGAGGAAGGAATGGTTTTTCAGGTCTATGGAGTGTTCGAAAGGGCAGTACGACACAATGATGGATTTTTGCCAGGAGCATCGCGGTGACAGTTTTAATCATCTGGGTTATTTTTTGTATTGGTCCCCCATTCGCCCCAGTCCCACATCCTACAACTGGTTGGGCATGTCTTCCCGTTGGTACTGTTCCGAAATTGTGATCGCCGCTTTGAAAAGGGGAGCCATATTGGACGAAAATGTGTCCTCGTCCATGCATCCCAACGACTTGTACAAACTGGTTCAACCCAGTTCCATGGCGGATTGTGGTCGTAACATGAACCAAGTCAATTTACGGTTTGTCTAGGTGCAGGACAGACACTTTCCAGACCCCAAACACAATGCTGGCCAGGCCGGTCGTGAAAAACAACCAGCCCATCCCTGTGACTGTAGCCATGTTATCGTAGACGACGATTCCGGAGAGGGTTGTAAATATAAACCAAGCTGATTGGTAGACAATTATGCAGTAGTAAGCATCGTATTTTTCTAAACCTTTGTTCAGCCAAACAATGTGGACAATGACAGAGGCAACACACAGCAAGAGGGTAGAAATCAAAACATCGACTCGCACTGTCAACTCACCCGCTTCGTGGGCGCTGACTACAGCATAGGCAATGTACTTGCCCATGCACACATTTTGTGCCCCCAAAGCCCCACCGATAAAGGGAAACCCCACCTGGCTAATCCATGGCGTAACAGTCACATTGTCCAAAAACACTGACGTCAGAACAAACAAAACCCAATTTAAGACAATATACACGCAAGACAACGGACGTTCAAGCAGTTGAGGTGGTGATAATTCCGACACATTTTCCGATGTGGTCGTAATGGCGAGAAGACAACCCACAATAACGTACAGAATGGCCATGCCCTCCTCCTTAGAGGGTGCTTCAAACAAGATGATCCGAGTGACGCAAAGATTGATAATAATGGACATCGAACCAAAAACACCGATGACAGCAGTGGGCAACCAAGCCAGAGCAACAAAATCCAACATGGAGGCGGCCGCGGACAAAATCAGGGCCACACAAAAGAGTGGCCGCAGACACACTGGCGTTTCCAATGGGGATTTTCGTTTCAACAAACGGTTGCGAGGGTCCTGATATTCGGTTTCGTACTGGGCCAGTTTTTGAAAGTTCATGCTGACGGAAGAAGAGACCGATGCAGACAACAGCAACACAAATCCAAACAATTGCGCCACTACCATTTTTGGACACTTGATGGTCTGTATGTTTATATATCGTGGGTGAAGCAGTTGTCCCACAAATCCAACTTTTTTGAACAAAAACGATTATTTACAGAGTGTTCATCATCTTAATCATGCAAGTTCGTGGCACAATTGGAGCTAACTCTGCTGTCGCCACCCTGCATTCGAATGGCGTCGATATCAAAATTGAAAACCGTGCTGTGCAGTCCATCCGTTCGTTGTGGTTGATTGGGGTGCAGCGTCTCAGCAAACATCTGAAGACATGCGATGTTGTCTGGGTGGATGGGGCAAACAATCAAACTATTGTGCAGACCATCGACCCCAAAGAGGTGGAACTCATTCTCAACAACGCCCCCTGCAAAGTCTACATGTTGGGCATGGATCCACCACCATGGTCGAAATTATCAGCCACTGCTCGCAAAAACGATTGGAAAAGTGAAGATTGGAACTATGTTTTTTCAGATGAACCCGGGGACAGCTCCGAGGCAGAAGAGTCGGGCGACGAATGGTTACCAGAATCAGACGAGGAAGACAATTCTGACTTTGGAGAGTAAATCAGAGGGGATTTGAAGAGCCAGAAGGGACAGAAAATATTACAACATACAAAAGGTATACATATAACAAAAATACACTATAAACATGTTGAATATCGATACATAAATTGATACATAAATGACAACATTTTTAATATTATTGCTGATATTATTTCCTGCACAAACATATGCCGGAATACATAATTGTGCCGCAGGAAACGGAGATAATTTAGACTATGATCCGAGTGATGATATGAATGGATCGCCTTGTGATCCCTGCCCGTTAAACACTTACAACAATGGTAACAACAACGGTGACTGCGCAGCCATTGTTGATACAAACACCCAGTATCCTGTTGGATCAGATTACATGACTTATAGGCCTAGCGGGGCCTGGAGTTTCATTGATTGCGCTGATAACGGCCAGGTCCACAGCACAATAGTCCCAGGAACCTGTGTTGCTGACACCAGCACCAGTACATGCACGTTTGGCTATTATGATAAGTTGGGCGATGGAAATTGTGTTGCTTGGACGGATTACTTAGTTCTTAATTGTGGTTATACGACA
>Ga0302137_1001264_pt1 | contig 11396 bp, 5 predicted proteins | sample CBN3_SCM_MG_FD_203127 | JGI IMG/M metagenome (GOLD analysis project Ga0302137, IMG submission 203127) | Marine microbial communities from Western Arctic Ocean, Canada - CBN3_SCM | ecosystem: Environmental > Aquatic > Marine > Oceanic | place: Canada: Western Arctic Ocean | collected 2017-09-15 | reverse complement strand
CTATCTGCTGCACCATCGAGAGCAACTACCTTATCGGCATCTGCTATCAATTTCGACCAGACTCGTTCGCTAGGCCATTTCCCATTTCCCACAACCACGATGCGCTCTGACACATTGAACCCTCCCGGCTTAAGGTTTCAAGCCATTCGCTCCAATCATTTGACACCGGTCCCCCCGTAGGGGGACCGTTGAGCGTAAGCCAACAATGGTTTTGTAAGAAGGACGGTGAGCGTTGATGGTGTGCGGCAAACGGGGTATCGCTGCATTCATCGCGATGATGTTCATCGTTCAGGTGCTGGTAATTCCTCAATCTTTTTCTGAAACAATTTCTGAAGTTGATGTTAATGAACGAGTCCAATCTCTTGACTTGGTGAACGGCTCAGGCTCGCAGTTGGCTGGTCAGCCACTCTCTGTGAATGGTCATTCATGGACGGTTCGTCCTGAATCAAACCTCGATAATTGGCTTTCCACCGTACTTAGCAACGCATCAAATGCTACCGCTGTTGGTATCGATGTGGCTCCAGATGGAACCGCCCATATCTGCACTGTCGATGATACGGTCGTCAATTACCACCAAATCTTGGTAAACGGTTCTATCGATAGCGATGTAATTGCAATTCTTAATTCATCTAACCCAAGTGATGATTGTGCGATTCAATATACTGGTCATGACAGGGTAAGAGCTGTATTTTACGATGAAGCAAACCTCGTCTATGCTCGGAGAACAGTTATTGGTACCATCTATTCGCAGCCAGTTTGGAATAATCGAATAGTCGCCGAGGGAGTTGCAGGTGGCCCACTGAGCATGGTGATGGATAATGATGATAGGGCAAACATCGTATTTCGTGATGTGAATGATTCATTGCGGTATATCAATTCGACCAGTACTTTCTGGATAGATCGGGTAATCGATCAAGGTCCTATCGATGATGACATCGAATTGATAATCCAAAGCGATGGTTCACCATTGATTATCTATCGTCATCTATCACAAGGCCTGCTCTCGGTAAGTTTTGACGATCAGCAATTAATCAGAGATAATATTGCCAGTTCGGGTAATTTAACCGGTGGTATCGGTTTGGGTATAGATGGTAATGGCGTAACACAAGTTGCGTTTTCCTTCGAAGAGAATGGTGTTAATTATCTGAATATTTTACGTAGTCTCTCTGGTAAAGTAGCAGGTAAGATACCTTCTGAACCAGTTGAAATAATCGAAGCGATGTCAGGCGTAGACACTTCACCAATAGGTGGTATTGCGGTTGGCGATATCAATGGTGATGGCTTGAATGATGTTGCTATTGGCGATAGTAGCGGTTCAGGTGAAGTGCGCATTCATTTGGGTACAGAATCGGGGTTGAATACAAATGCTAATGTTGTCAATAACACAGGACAACATCCTGGTTTTGGCAGTGAGGTTTTACTGGTTGATGTCAATGGCGATGGTTTGGATGATCTAATTATTTCAGCACCAGGCGATGATTCGAACGGAGGAGTAGTAGAATGTAGGCTGGCCACTAGTAGTGGGATTTCGGATACAGTATGGTGGAACTATTCGGGAGAAGTGCAGATTGAATCAAATGGGAATCTCTCTGAGATGATGGGTTCTTCATTAGTCGACCTCGGAGATGTTGATCAAGATGGTGATGACGATTTCGGAATTATGGCATCAAACCATTTACTCGAAAAGCAATTCCTAACAATCATTTCTGGCGGAAATGAATCCCTTTCTGTGCATGGAGAGATTTTTCAAAGCGGAGAGGGTGTGTTTTTCGGTAGAGCATTCGCATCCCAAGGAGACCTCAATGGTGATGGCTATCCCGACCTTGCCGTAAGCAATACTGGGACAATCGACTCCCCAGTTTCCTATTCCTCGGTTGAGGTATTTCACGGTGGTGCAAGTGGTCTAACCTTGACCCCGCAAAAAATCTATCAAAGTAATGAACAAGGCCGACTATTGGGCCATGATATTCAATTTATTGGTGATTTAGATGGCGATGGCGATGATGAATTACTCTTTAGTGAAATCTTCAATGGAACCAACAGTAAATATCAAAACGGACGTCTTTGGATGTTTTACGGTGATGTAAATGGGTTGGGTGATCAACCAAATTGGACACTTGATGGTGAGGTTTCCAACCAACGCATTGGCTATCGAGTCGCACCTGCTGGTGATATAGACGAAGATGGTTATGACGACTTTTTTGTGGTAAGTCTTCAGGCGAATAACCGTGGAGAATTACGTTTACACATGGGTTCTGAAAATGGCCCCTCAAGTGAGTTTTATCTAATAAAAACCGGTTTATCGCAATCACTGTTAGCTGATTTCATCATCTCGGGATCCGACCTTGATGGCGATGGATTGATGGATTTATTACTGACTCAAAAGAACACAACTTCCGACAGTATTGAATTGCTGGTTCTCTCTGAAATCGAATGGGAATCCTTCGATATAGAATTCCCTGAAGGGATTAACAATCTCGAACTTGAGACCTCTGACGATGGTCGAACTGTCATAATGTTCGAAGTAGATGGCGTATTGCAATTGATGGAATACATCATGGATGGAAGTGCAGAAGGTCGCTGGACTCAGATGCCTATGGCGAAAACTTTCTCTAACTCTACGGGAAAATATGCATTTTCTATATCTTCTACCGGTGTTACAAATGTGGCATTGATATCTGAGCAGGGACAATCCTTCACTCATATGCGAGCGAAATCATTTGTAGCTCTAGAGCATAGTTTACGCAGCAGTAGCAGTTTTGGCGCAAACCTCGCATCAGCGGTTGATTCTCAGGCAAACCAACAAATCGTTCATCAAAGCACTCAGGGGAATACTCTGTGGTTCGAGCAAGAGGAAAACGGAATTTGGGCTATCTCAGAACAGATAGGTAGCATCTCCCCGAGCCTCGATAGAGCATTGCAATTACACATGGATTCACAAAATATCCCAAGAGTAGTGTATCATGATACCTCGACCGGAGAATTAGCAATCGCTAGTAGAGGGGTGTCTTGGTCATTTCAACAAATCGCTTTAGAATCAACACTTACAACCTTCTCATCAACGATTACCACCGGTGATACAGTATTTATTGCCGGAGTGATTGATGTTGCCGGAGTCGATACTCTTCGTGTCTGGCAGTGGGATGGCACCCAAGTAACTTTCATAGATATCGGCGAAGTAGATTCTTCTTCTCAATATAAGATTAGCCAAGTTAATGATAACATCTTGGCGCTTGCTGGACTCGATGGAGATAGAATAATAATTCACGAAATTAATTATACGGCAGCTGTTTGGAACGAGGTTTTCAACCAATCAATGGGCGTAGTAGATGAGCAAATATCTTATTTATTATTGGATGCAGATACAATCATAGTTCAAGGTAATTCATCAAAATCAGGAATATTGTTGCGTACAGATGGGCAATGGAACCGAACATTACGTACGCTGCCAATCGGTAATAATCCGTCATTATTGCGCGTAGGTAATACCCTACACATCACAACATCAGATCCTCTCTTGGGGCATCTGGTTTGGACAACTACCACGATATCAGAAGAGGTATTGCATCCATATGATATATTATCTGTAAAGGTATCTGAAGAGGTACCAATACTGCTTGGCTTGAATGATAGTCTTGCCATGACTTGGTACGATTCTGTCGATAAAGACCTTGAATTATTACGCTTCTTACCTGATACCGATGGTGATTTAATTCCAGATACACACGATGCAATGCCTTTGCTGTCTGGTCAATGGGCCGATAAAGACGGCGATGGTTTTGGCGATAATGACCTCGGGCCATTAGCAGATGATTGTCTAAATACAGCGGGGGTTTCACTCTATATCTCGAGAGGATGTTTGGATAGTGATGGAGATGGGTATAGCGATTTCGAAGATCAGTGCATTAACATTCTCGGACTTTCATGGTGGGGCTTAATCGGTTGTTATGACCTAGATCAGGACGGATGGGCAGATAACGGTGCTTTTTACAGTGAAGGCGACAAATACTCTACGAATTGGAAGCAATCCCTAGATTCTGATGGTGATGGCTATGGTAATAATCATGGTCCTGATTGTTGCGATACCTCTAACGATAACTTCGCACCTCCTGATTCATTCCCATATAATCGCTATCAATGGGTAGATAGTGATGGTGATGGCTATGGTGATAATTACTCGCATTTTGCGAGCGGCGATCAGTGTGTCACGGTAGCAGGTACCTCTTGGCGTGACCGTAATGGTTGCCTCGATAGTGATGGCGATGGAACATCAGATCCCTCCGATGTGGGTGGTAAAAGTGAATGGAATATCAGCCATGGTGCAGACATGTGGATCAATGACCCAACTCAATGGAAGGATAGTGATGGTGATGGTTTTGGTGATAACGCAAGTGATAATGCCACCAAACCAGATAAATTTCCAACTATCGAAGGAGCAGCAAACGATAGCGATAATGACGGTTTCCCCGATAATTGGACTGCATTATGGAATGGTAGTAATCATGGCAATCTGATACGTGATTACTGTCCAAATACAGCTGGAGAGTCACTTTACCCCGCCGCTGGATGCGTGGATAGAGATGGTGATGATTGGGCAGATGCCGATGATTCATTCCCTGATGATGAGTCACAATGGAATGATAGTGATGGCGATGGTTTTGGCGATAATCAAGCAGGTTCTACTTATGACATGTGTATTGATGTCCCAGGGGTTGCTGAAGGCACTTACGGCCCAGGTTGTCCTGTTGTCAGCGGTGATGATAGTGATGGCGATGGAGTCATCAATGCTATAGATCAGTGTGATGGAACAGATGTAGGGTCAATTGTAGATGCTAACGGCTGTTCTAATAATCAAAAAGACGATGACCAAGATGGAGTGAATAATGCTGACGACATTTGCCCCAGCACCGAATATAATGCAGTAGTTGACCTTCAAGGGTGTAGTGCTACTCAGAGTGAAGTGGATAGCGATGGTGATGGGGTTTCAGATATTGATGACCTTTGTCCAGACACAGCTGCCATCTTTATTGATAATCCGGGTGATGTGAATTCAAACGGTTGTGCGCCAAATCAGATCGATTCAGATGGCGATAGTGTGATGGATACCGAAGACCTCTGTCCAGATACAAAAGCTGGCTATCCAGTAGACTCAACGGGTTGTATTGATGAATCTGCTTTAGAACAGGATCTTGACGGTGATGGTTTTAGTGGTGTTTATTCTTTTGATGGTACTGACCATAGTGGTGATGCCTTCCCTCTGGATTTCACTCAGTGGTGGGATAGGGATGGTGATGGCTATGGTGATAATAAATCAGGTAATGAGAGTGATTCATGCCCTTATGAATTTGGCAATTCCACCATGGAGGAAGTATATGGCTGCATAGATGATGGTGATGGGTATGCTGATTATCTAGAACCGGAATCACTGAGAGGTGATTATACCCAATGGAATGATTCTGACTTCGACACCTATGGCGATAATATCGACGGTAATAATCCTGATTTATGTCCAGATACTGATTATAATTTCAAAGCCTTTGTCGATACAAATGGTTGTGCGAAATACGAATTGGATTCCGATGGCGATGGTATTGGTGACGATGCGGATAATTGTCCAAATACCGAATTAGGCAAAGAGGTCTATCCAGATGGTTGTGCCGTGCTGGTAGGTGAATCTACAATTTCAGGTTCAGATCTGATAATGGGTTTCTCGCCATTAATATTCTCACTAATTGCACTTGGTGGTTCCATCGGTTCAATATTCCTTATTGTAATTTTACTACGCGTTCTACGTGGTGGCGATGTTGAGGAAGATTGGGATGAGGAGGATGAGTTTGAAGAGGAAGAGGATGATGATGTTTGGGCTTCTTTGGCAGATAAGCAAAAATCAACACGAGCAGCACCCAATCCAGTAGCACGAGAACTTGATCCAACTGGGCCAGCGCGAGGTCCAAGCGCCGCAGGTCCAGCCAGAGGCCCACAACAAGCCCCGCCTCGAGGTCCACAACAAGCCCCGCCACGTGGCCCACAACAATCCCCGCCTCGTGGTCCACAACAAGCTCCGCCTCGTGGTCCACAACAAGCTCCGCCACAATCTCCCCCTCAAACTCCAGTACACACTCAGCAAAGGAGCGCAATTGCGGGTACTCCTCAACGAAATCCTACTACACAGCAAGGCGGAAACGAACAACCTACTCAAATGAAAACAACTCGGAAAAAATCGATTAAAGAAAGAGTAAATGTCTCAGAAAATAGCGGTAAAGTGCGTAAAACCAAAGCAGTCGAGTTATTCAAAGATGATAAAAAGTCGGAGATGGAAGCAGCAGTCGAGTGGGCTGTTATAGCCCTCAGTGATGGTGATTCCGAACGTATGATCATGATGAGCCTACAGGAGACTGGATGGAGTCCTCCTCAATCGAGAGCGATTTTTGAGCGAGCGAATGGCTGAGCGGCGTCACCATGAAAAAGGAAGCGGAAGTGCAAGCCGATATCGGGAGGGATGAAACGCAATGGTTGACACCGAAGGAGCAATTTTACCCACTGGTATAGAGGTTGATGAAACCTCTGCATATTTTGGAGTTTTTGACTCGTCAGATTCTCTTCATGAAATGATGTCATTGTCAAGAGTTGATGCATTTTGTCGCTTTTTTGAGCATCTAAGCGATATTGTATTGCAGCCAGGAGATTTTGACTTTGGGGCTGCGAGTGAACGTCTCTCATGTGAAGGAGGAGAAATTTACTATCTCTTTGCCAGCCACCTTGGCGTCATGAGTCTTCCCGACCCCCTGAGAATATATCTTGGAATGGAATCTAGTGGCGGAGAAATAGGAAAGGCCGATAGTTCACTAAGTGATGACGATAAAGAATTACTCGGCAAATTGGCAGATCCAATGAGTCTGGTGAAAATATTTGCAATCGCTTCACAGACCGGCGGCGCTACTGAGGTTGTCAAGTATCTAAGCGCAATCGAGGCATTATTTTCATCACCTAAAGATAATCATGATACTTTGCTAGTTGTTGCTCGCCAGATGCGAGATGCCTTTGATGTTGCAGACCATGTGATGCCAATTGACAGTCTCTCTTCTGGAGATGTAACTGCAGTGGTTGTCAAGCCAGCCGAAAATGCCAAACCAGTGACTAGGAAACCGGAGAAAGTTGCTGTTGAAGCTCCAGTAACCAAAGCTAAACAAATTCCAAAGACGCCTGCAGTTGAAGAGGTTGTAATACCTCTACCTGAGGAAGTGGTCGTACCATTGCCTTCACAGGAAAAAATTGAGACTGTACCTGAAGGTAAAGCCGAAAGAGCAGCGACAGAGGATGCATTTGCTGGAGCGTTTTCTATGGATAATATGGTCGAAGACACCGAACCAGAACCTGAACCAGAACCGGAACCTGAGCCGGAGCCAGAACCGGAACCTGAGCCGGAACCTGAGCCGGAGCCAGAACCAGAGCCAGAGCCAGAGCCAGAACCAGAACCTGAACCTGAACCTGAACCTGAACCTGAACCTGAGCCTGAGCCTGAGCCTGAGCCTGAGCCGGAACCTGAATTAGTTGAATTCGCAGAAGACGCTACGGTAGAAGACAAATTCAAGGCTGTTGATACCGATAATAGCGGTACGATTTCGGTTGAAGAATTGGCAACTGCCACTGGAATGTCTTTAGAAGATGCAGCAGAGATTCATGCGATTATTGATACCGATGGCGACGGTGAGATTTCATTCGCAGAATTTGAAGCAGCAAAGTCTCTACAAAAGCAGGTGAAATTACCCAAGCCAGTAAAGCCAGTTCGCAGCCCGATGTCTTCAGCAGCACAACGTCAAGGGCAACAATCTCAACAGCAACAGCACCAACAGCAGCAAGAACAGCAGCAACAGCAGCAACAGCAGCAACAGCAGCAACAGCAGCAACAGCAGCAACAGCAGCAACAGCAGCAACAGCAACAACAGCAACAACAGCAGGAACAACAGCAGTGGCAACAGCAACAGCAGCAACAGCAGCAACAGCAGCAACAGCAGCAACAGCAACAACAGCAGCAGCCACAGCAGTGGCAACAACCACAACCACAGCAGTGGCAACAGCAACCAGTGCAACAAGCAGGAGTTATCACACCAACAATTCAATCAGGATTTTTCTGTCGAGGATGCCGTATTGGTGTCGATCCAGGGTGGAGACATTGCCCGGTTTGTGCAACGAGAAATGCTTGATTATTCGATGATGAAATTACCATCGTCCAAGATTTGGTTATCATCTAACCACACAGATGCTTGTTTAAGAACTCCCGATACATGAATCCCAACATCTGAATGACCACCTAGATTTGAATTATCACCAAGGGCGAAATAACAGGTTCCTAGCTTCTTTTCGTCTTCTAAGACATTGCCAATCAATCGTGCTTCTTCGTTCATCCCCATGCCGAATTCAGCTACAGTCCAAACTAATTCTCGATCTTTTTTATTCTTGATTCGGCTTGACGCCTCACCGAACTCCTGACGTATATTTGCTGCTATCGACCCACCCAGGACATCGATTACCAGTCCATTCTCAATCACAAATTCAATTGGTTCTTCAAGCAATGTTGCATCCCAACTACCATCTATCACGATTCTACCATTCATGGTGCCTTCTTTTGGCATCACGAATATTTTTCCTGCTGGTAGATTGGTAATCATTCTCGGTCTATTACAAATCCCGCTATCATCGAGTTTCCAATCTCTCCAACTGACTTCAAATTCAACATCGGTTCCATTTTTTGATTTTATGTGAATGGTTCTTCGTCTTCTAAACATCCCTGCAGTATCGGTAATACGTTTCTTTACTCGATCATAATCTGCGGTCATTCCACCTTTGCAAAACATCTCACTGGTGATTCCGGGCATTGTTGCAACCCTTGCACCCTCGTGAATCGCCGCCCTGACCGAGCGAGTATGGGTGAGAGAATATTTTGTTGGAGCGATTACAACCTGTTGTTGACGCATGAGATTAGCTACAGGCGCAGGGGGTTCTTCTCCATGGTGTCTGCCTTTGGGCATCACGATTAACAGAACCCGGTCAGTTCTTTCGGTAGTTGCACTGTGTAATGCCTGACCGATTTCGCTAGTTGTTGGGTCACAGACAATTAAGACATTTTCACCGCGTCTGATATCCATGCTTGTCTTTATGACGATACGTGCACTTTCAATCAGTGCCAAGGTATTGTCCGTCGACTCTGACATTGCCACTTCCTTGCTGGGATTTTCGGCGGTTAGCACATCCTCAAGATCTTGGTCAGAGTTGAGCTCACTAACGCTCTCGTCTTTCTTTTTCCCCTTGGGAGGAGTGGACACAATCAGCGGATAGGGTAGTGTATCTTCAAACCATGCATGAATTAGAGATGGATTAAAGCGCAGTGCTGCCATGGTCGGTTCATGTTGGAGATTGATGAATTCACCACGATGGTCAAAGATATTTATCGCATTGGGGCACTTGAATCACATTTGAGTTGGGACCATCAAACGCAAATGCCGGCGAAAGGTGCTGCTGCTAGAGCGGAAATGATGGCTTGGTTAGGACGAGAACACCATCGCCGATTGGTTGCGCCTCGAATGGGAGAGTTACTAGATTCTCTCGAGAATCAAGAATTAACTCCAGACGATGGCGCTAACGTTAGAGAAATGCGTAGGACTTATGATTTGGCAACAAAATTGTCAGAGGATCATGTTTCACATTTTTCTAAAGCATGTTCTGAAGCATTTGTGGTTTGGCAGCAGGCCAGACAAGATGCAAATCTCGATAGTTTTATTCCCCATTTAGAAAAATTGGTAACTCTCACCAAAGAGAAAATTGCAATGCTTGGAGTAAAAACCACTCCCTATGATGTATTACTGGATGAATATGAAGTGGGAATGACAGTTGCAGATTATGATCCTCTCTTTGCACGTATTCGTGCACGATTGGTACCATTATTACAACGAATCCGTGAATCTGATGTCGTGATTCCATCCTTGCCGGCAGGTGTAACTTTTACCGAAAAAGATCAATTGCTTTTCTGTCGTAAAGTTGTGGAAAAGATGGGTTTTGATCTTGATGCTGGACGAATCGATAAAGCAGCTCATCCCTTTTGCTCTGGCTTATGGCCAGGTGATACCAGATTTACCACTAGATTTGATGAAAAAGATCCCTTTTCCTGTCTCTATGCGGTAATGCATGAAGCAGGGCATGGATTATACGAACAAGGTCTTGATTCAAATTTCGCTTTCACCCCGCGTGGAAATGCCATCAGTCTAGGTGTTCATGAAAGCCAAAGCAGGTTTTGGGAAAATCAAATCGGTAGAACTGAAAGCTTTTGGAAGGTTGCACGACCTTGGTTTAATGAGATATTCCCAGGTGTTGAGGCATTAGATGAAGAACAACTCAACTTGCTCACCAATGAAGTTAAGGCAGATTTCATTCGTGTTGAAGCAGATGAAATAACCTATAATTTGCACATAATGTTGAGATATGAAATCGAGAAGATGATATTCAACGAGGGTCTTAGCGTCGATAAAATAGAGGAAACTTGGAATCGGTTATTCTACGAATGGTTTGGTATAGAGGTTCCAAGTCCAGATCTAGGCTGTATACAAGATGTACACTGGGCATATGGCGCATTTGGATATTTCCCGACATATACTCTGGGTAATATGTACGCAGCTCAATTTACCGAGAAGATGGTGGAATCAACAGGATCAATAGATGAGGTAGTCGTATCAAATGATTGGTCGAAAATGAAGGATTGGTTAACAGAAAATGTTCACCGTCACGGTAGCCTTTACAGGCCTGCTGACTTGCTATTTTCTGCAACAGGCAAGGCACCTAATCCTGAACCATTCCTCAAATATATCGAGGAGAAGTTCACTAGATTATATCAATTAAATTAATTACTCTTCAGATTCACTACTACCAGAATCATCTGCTGCAGAATCACTCTCTCCAGCGATTTTTTCTTGCAGTTCATTCAACTTGCCAGTAATCTCGCTGATTGCATCCAGTAGATCATTAGATCGATCATCTTCTTTTCCAGTGCCAAATGTTGTACCCAATAGGGTGATCATAGCACCAGAAAGCATTACTACAGCAGGCCAATATACGTCCGCTGCTTTCATATCTGCGCCAGCTTCCATTCCACCCCAAATTGCCCCTACCAGGAAAATTATCATTCCTGTAACTATTTGTTGATGTCCGTCGCCTAGGCTTTCTTGCATTCCACTCATGGTATTACCCATTAGGCCTGAGACATTGAGAGCAAATAAAGACAGTAGTGTAATAATAAAACTATCCATCAGTTCCAAGGCATCATAATCAGAGGGCGCCCAACTTCCCCGGCTTCTACTAAAATCTCACCACGTGGCCCAGTTTCACTATTTCTTTCAAAGACTGAA
>Ga0302137_1001263_pt1 | contig 11406 bp, 5 predicted proteins | sample CBN3_SCM_MG_FD_203127 | JGI IMG/M metagenome (GOLD analysis project Ga0302137, IMG submission 203127) | Marine microbial communities from Western Arctic Ocean, Canada - CBN3_SCM | ecosystem: Environmental > Aquatic > Marine > Oceanic | place: Canada: Western Arctic Ocean | collected 2017-09-15 | reverse complement strand
ATTAAATAATACATAATTTAATAAGTCGATAAGGTGTCCAAATTCATTTTCATTTAATTCTCTTTTATTATTTCTTATATTATTTATAAATAAATTTTGATGAATTTTAGTATTAATAAGTTTTCTAGGAAATAATACTTTTTCAATAATAGAGATAATATATTTGAGTAATTTATTTAATAAACATTCTTTTTTTTTACAAATAATATAAGATAATATTTTATCCTGTTTTGTTTTTTTTAATATTTTTGATATATTATTTATATCTTCGTTTGACGTCTTATTATTTTTTAAATCCTTAACATATTGTAGAATAATAGAAAAATATTTATAAATTATATTTATATCTGTATTTTTTATAGTATGCTTTTTATTTTTAAGTGTATCAATAAATGTGAGAAAAAATAGACGATAAAGTCTTTTTTTATATTTTATGTCTTCCCATGGTAGATATAATGTATCAATTAAAATAAATTTTAAGTCTTCATATAAATATTGAAATGAGTAAATATTCATATTAAATGATTTAACAGAGTTCATATAAAAACCATTATTCTGTGTTAATTTAATTGAATCTATATAATTATGTTTATTTTTGTAAAAATTAGCTGAAGATTCATCTTTACCAATACTTACATCTATTAATTCTCCACCAATATTTACAATATTTTTTCCATTTATTTTGTTTTCAAGATGAAGATTAAAAGTAATTTTAACACGTGTTAAATAGAATTTTAACATTCTATTATTTGTAGTCGTTATACGTAACGCTTTATTTATACTATTATACATAAAACTATTACTATTATCTTTGTTTATTTGTTGTTTATTAATCTTATTATTAACTGAAATATTTGATAAATCATCATTTAAATCTTCTTGTATATTATCATTTTCAAATGTAAAATAATTATTAGATTGATTTTTATACATATGACCTGTATTAATTGTAGATTGGTCAATAAATTGAATATTTGTAAATTTATTTCTATAATAAATTGAATCTGTATTTTTTAATGATTCGGTATTATTTATATCTAATAATAATTTTTGTAAAATCTCTTGTTTATAATTATTATTATATTTGAACCATTTGAAACATATTTCTTTATTTGTTAATAATATTTGTGAAATAAGAACTTGAATTTTATAACTAATAATAGTAATATCTTCTATTACATTCATTGATAAATCTGGATTAACATAAATGCCAAAATCTAAGTCGGAACGTTTAAAATAAGATTTATATATATCAATAAATTTATACATAGCTTTATTTGGTAATTCAGACCAAAATTTATTAGCAATTATTTTGAAAATATTACCACCTTTAAAAAGAAAAATAATATCGTCTGATTTAAGATTTTTTTGTTGAATATAATACTCTATACAGTCATTATAAAATGTAGTAACAATATAAAGTAAATTATATAATTCATTTTCATCTAATATATAATTAGTTACTATATCGGTGCAAAAATTTTTATATTCCCTATTTTCATCATTATTATCATTATCATTATCCGTGGATATTATTTCTGGATCTAAATCTAAATCTATATTATGAATTGTTGAATCGATAATCTGTTTTTTTGAAGACTTATATTTATCTAAAATACTATTTAGAGTTTTTATATTATTACTATTTGAATTTATATTTTTTGTAATAAAAGAATTCAATATATTTTTTAATAAAGTCATTATATATAATATTATATAATATTATATAATATATAAAATATATAAAATATTATATTTAAAATTGATTTATATATATATATTAAAATATTAGATAAAAATAAATAGAATATATTATGAATACCTTGAAACAAAAGATTATAGATACTATGCCAATAAATGTGCCGCATATACTATATATTTATGATGAGGTTGGTAAAATATTATTTAATAATAATATTGGATGGAAATCACCTATTAAAATGTTCAATACAACAACTAAAGAAGAATGTTCAACCTTCTTATCGTGGGTATTAATTATTAATTTATATAACATAGATGAAAAAACACAGATATTTAATTTTATTTTTCAAGAGGTATTTAAATCATTGAATAATAGTTCTAATATTGAGCATTTGAAAATGTAATATGTATATATACAAAAAAAAAATATATGTAATTTATACTAATACTAATTTATTAATTCACCATTACTTGTACCGAAAACAACTGACGTATTATCTGAACTAGAATTATTCTTTAAATTTAATCCGTCAAATAATTTATATTCTATATTTTTAATAATTTTTTTTGATTTTTTTTTTTGTTTATAATTAACAGAATTTTCATCATCTAAATTATATATATTAGAATAATTATTTAAATCATCTTCTTCTTCTTTTTCTTCTTTTTCATCTTTATTATTTGTATTTGCTAAATTATTAATAAATAATTTATCAATCATTGTAAGTATAGCAGGTTTTGATGTAATTGGAATTTTATTAATTTTTTCTAATTTAATTAATTTATTATATGAATCTGTCAATTTTGAATATTTATTTATTAATGTTTTATAATCTTTATTTTGAAAAGCATACATTAATTGTAATTTAGATATAGCTACATTAATATTATTTGGATTAGATTCATTGCTTAAATTCTGAGATATTTTACTTATAAAATTTTCTAAATCTTGAGAATTATCACTATTTCCAGATTCTCCCCCATATATGTTCCCACCTTTTTTCTTATCGAGTGCATCTTTTGCCATTTTTCCCACAGCCCCCACCGCAAGTTTACCCAGTTCCCCCATTATCCCATTGGTATCATTGGCACCATTTGGAAGCGTGTCGGTTGATATATTCTTTGCCACTGCCCCCAATGCCAGTTCTCCCAGTGCTCCCATTGCTCCATTGGCATCCTTGGCACCCATTGCCTCCCTGGCCCCCTTTGCCATTTCCCCCATTGCCCCATTGGTATCATTGGCACCCATTGCCTCAATTGCCCCCATTGCTCCCATTGCTCCCATTGCTCCCATTGCCCCCATTGCTCCAGTTGCAAGCGATTCCATTCCAGATGATGATTCTACTGGTGCGTCGGCTACTGGTGCGTCGGCTACTGGTGCGGCGGCTACTGGTGCGGCGGCTACTGGTGCGGCGGCTACTGGTGCGGCGGCTACTGTTGCGTCGGCTACTGTTGCGTCGGCTACTGTTGCGTCTGTTACTGGTGCGTCGGCTACTGGTGCGTCGGCTACTGGTGCGTCGGCTACTGTTGCGTCGGCTACTGTTGCGTCTGTTACTGGTGCGTCGGCTACTGGTGCGTCGGCTACTGGTGCGTCGGCTACTGCTACTACTGTTTCGTCTGGTGCTGGTTTTTCGCGTTCTTCTTTTACATTTGTAATATTAGATAGTTGTTCCATATTAGAAAAATCGTCGAGCAAATCTTTTAAATTTTTATTAAACTCTGTTTTAGTCTTTTCATATTCTGAAGAAAAATCAAATGGGAATTTGTGTTCTGCTATAACATATTTATTAATAATAAATTCAAAAAAATCATTTTTATTAGAAATAGTTTGAATATATTTTAATATATTTTCCATATCCAACTGTGTCGTTTGAAACAACTTATATTTCGTATCATTTAATTGATTTAATTCTTCCTCTAATTGAGCACTTAATTCTATATCTTCATTAATTTCTTCATCTGGAATATTTAATCCAAGTTTTTCTAATGTTGCTATATGTTCATTATTTATTTCATTAAATTTAGTTTCTAATATATTTTTATAATAATTTCTGATATTTCGGGTCAATTTATTAGTATATATATCTCTATATTTTTGTTTATTTTCATCTAAAACAATCTCCCAATTATTAGTACCTGTTTTTTTATAAAAAAACATAATACTGTTTAAAAATTCCTCATTAGATTCTGTTAATATTTTTTTTTTAAATATTAATTGTTCTAATTCTTCAAGATTTTTATATTTTTTATCAGTTATGTTTTCAGAAGAAAAACTTGATTCTATGAATTGTGAATCAGAAGTTTTCTCTAATTTAAGTTTTTCTAATTTTTTAATATTTACCAAATCAAAAATAGTTATATTAATTTTATTATCATCTTCTGTTTCACCTTTAATAATAGATTTAAGCACTTCCATTTTTGGTAGAATCTTATTAATTATGTTTTTTAAAATATCTGAACCTATTTTTTCAGTTTCGGACTTTTTTTCTATAAACTTAAATAAGTGATAAATTAATAGTTTAGAATATAGTGTCCACATTAAATTTTGTTTAAACAAATCAACGTGGTTCAATTTTATTGTATATCTTAAAATTGTATTTAAATAAATTTTTTTCAAATTAATTTGCTCTTCTGAATAACTTGAAGACATTGGATTCCATGACGCCCAAGATGTATCAACCTTATTAACAATAATATTAAAATCTTCAAAATTTGCGTCAATTTTACTTAAATCTGAAAGTGTAATTATATCATTATTTAGAATTTTAGATAATTCATCAGTTTTTATTTCAATATCATCAATTTGTTTTTTTAAATAATCTTCAGAATAAATCATATCAAATTTAAATAAATATAATGTATTTTTAAGATGTTTTTTTATATTTTTAGAAATACTATTGATAAATACATTTGATAATTTTAACTTTAATTCCTTTGTTTTCATATAAATTTTTTCAGTAATATTTTTTAATATTAATCCAAGTTGTAATGCTTTGGTAGTTTTATCATCTGGTTCTAATTTTCTTTTATATTCAAAATCCTCCAAAAAAGTTTTTGGTAATTTTTTTATATCTCTATATTTTACCAAATCGCATACTGAATTAACTGCGGTTTTATTACATTGTGATATATCAATATCACTACATTTTGAAAATTTAATATTAAGTAAATCATCTATAGGAGTATTTGGACTATTAAAAATCTCGGTAAAAGAATTATCTTCACCTTCTATAAATTTATTTAACAAACGAGTATTTGTAGCTTCTAAATCTACAAAATTAAACATAGACAGATTATTAGTATCAATATGTCTAAAAATCATTTTTAAAATTTTTTCCACTATATTTTTTTTATAATCAACCGTATTTGTCTTATCCAAATCAACATATTTCTCCATATATTTTTTTATTTCTTTATTTAATATTTCTAATACCGGAATATGTAAATTTTCCATATAATTACTAATTAATTTATTATTTTCTTCATCCGTTTCTAGTTTATTAGCACCTCTATTTAAAAAAGTATCTAATTCTTTTTTGTCAAATTTTATAATAAGTTCAAAATTTTTTTCAAACGTATTATATTTTGTTTTTACTGTATAATTATTTAAATCTGTTGTATTTACGGTATCATCTTTTTGAACTATATCCCAAGAAGTTCCATCCGAAAATATACCCTCTTCTTCTATTTTTAAACTACCTACATCTTTTTTTATATCTTTATTTAAATTAAATTTAATTATATCATCTAATTCGTCTAAATTTTTTTTCATTTCAGATGATGCGAAAATTTTATCTAAAAATGTTTCTATATCCCCATCCCACCACCATGCATCTTCTTGTTTAATATTGAACCTATACTGAAAATGAACTTCATTTTTATTTTTAACATCAGTAATGTCAATATTGCGTTTAAGTTTTTCTAATAATAATGAATTTTCAATTATAATATTAATATCTTTTCCAGGAGTTGTATCTGAATTAGGAATATATTTTTTTATTTTTTTATCATCTTCTGATTTACAAATATTTTTAGTAGGTTCTTCAAATTTTTTATTTAATTTTTTATTTAATTTTTTAAGTAAATATTGTTCAGTAAAAACCAATGAAGAATTATCTTTCATAATTTTTTTGTACATTTCATTTACATATGTATCAATATTTATATCAGAAGGAATAATTTTATTTAATAATAATAATATTTGAAATATAAATAAATAATTATTATTTTTATCATCATCAATAAGGTTATTTAATTGCTGTCCTGTATCAGTATCTTTATCAGTATCTTTATCAGTATTTTTACTAGTATCTGTAATTTTTTCTTTGGATACAGATGTAACGGCATTTAATATCCCCTGTCCAGACGACTCGGTAGCAGATTTAGCAGTGGAAGCAGCCGTATTGAGAGTTGGTATGATTTGGTTTGTCACACTTGGAATTACCTTACTGATATCATTTGGAATATTTTTTAATACATCCCCCATTGAACCTCCTTTTATTGTATTTGATAATAAAAGATTAATTTTGCGATAATATTTATTGTAATTTTCTTGAATAAATTTTAAGAAATATTTCTTATTATAAGAATAATATAAGGAGTCATTCATATAAATATTATATGTGTTTTTGAATATTTTTACAACCATATTTTCAATCAATATTAATTTGTTGTTATTTACAGTGTATGATATTAATTTCATATATTATATTATATAATTATATAAAAAAAACATATAAAATGTAATAAGAATTTCATTGAAAACTACAACATTCTCTTTCATATTCCACTATATAATCTCCGTTATCTGTATTAATATTTGGTTTCACACTATCATTATAAAATATATTTCTTTTTTTCATGTTTTTTTTAAAGGAAGTAAATGAATCAACACTTTTAGAACGCCTTAATTGCAAATTAGTATTAGTATTTATAGTATTTTGTGATTCATCTATAATAGATATAAGAGTCGTATTAAGTGGTAAATCTATTAATAAATTATTTTTACTAAATTTTGTTATATTTCTACACATAGGACACGTTATTTCATTATTAATATTTATCATATGTAAACATGTTGTACAAAATGGATGTCCACATGTTAAATTTCTTGGATGTTTATATTTATCTAAACAAATAGGGCAACTTATAATATCTATTAATTTATTTTTATTATAAACTATTAAATCTAGTGATTTTTTATTATAATGACATTTCTTTTTATCCCCAATCTCCATTATTTTTCCAATAAATAAAAATCAATTTAAATTAAATTGATTTATATTTATTTATATTATAAATGTTGTATGGACTATTTTAGTTATAATAATATACCATTTTATATAAATGATATTGTTTTATTAAAATACAAATCAAGAATATTAAAATACATAATTACAACTATTCAATTAAAAAATAATGATTACTACCTAGTTTCATTTAAAACTTCGGACGATGAACAAATTATAAAAACAGTTAAATTTATAATAGGTACAACAAACAAATATATTAAAAAATATTTTCAATATACAGAACCACCCAAAATTCAATGTAAACTGTTAAAAAGTAAGCATATTATATATACATTTGATTGTAATTTTTGTAATCAAATACATAAACATAATTATTTAGGACATAATGATTTTAGATGTACATCTATGTATAGTCCTTATAGTAAAACTGGTTATGATTTAGAACTAAATTTAAATATGTCACATTTTAATGAATATTTATTATATAATTTAGAATTATATTTATTAAAAATAAATTTTGGGGGTTGGCGTTCCTATAAATTAAGTGTCAAAAAATTCTATGAAGGAAAAGTATGTAAAGATTATGGAAAAAACAGTTTTCCATATATAACACCAACTACATTAGAATATATTAGAATTAATTATAAGGAAGATAATTTAAAATGTTCAAATGGCTGTTTAGTTTCAGGATTAAATAGTATAATGAAAATGGTTTTATCAAAAACTATATTATATGTCGATGAATCATATAAAACCGACATAAATAAATTATATAAATTTTATAAAAAAAATTGTAAAATTACAAAATCTAATACAACTACATTAGATAAACTTCATAAAATAAAATTATTAAGAAAAATATTAAATACATATAAACCACATTCCGAAGAAAAATTTGAAGAAAAAAAATGTATTCCAAAATCAAAAGAATCCAAAATTGAACCCAAAATGGAAAAAAAAATTGAATCTAAAATAGATGAATTTGTAAAAGAAGATTTACCGAATATAGATATAAAATTAGATTTAGATTGTGGTATGGAACAAATAGAAACATTATCGAATATTCACATAAATAATATTAAACAATTAATATATGAAGATTCTCCAGAATATAAAGATAAATACTTTTATTTACCAAATGATGTAAAATTATATTCTGCTTATTTTGATTCATATGAAGATTTATGGTTATGTATGTATAAATTAGAAACACCTGATAAATATACTGTTTATTGTGTAGATGAAGTAGATATATATGATCCGGATTTTATAAATTATAGATTAGAAAGAAGGGAACGATTATAATTATTATACATTTTTTAAATTTAATCCGGATAAGGATTTTAATAACTTTACTGGAGTTCTATGTACACAATTACCCCATATATCACCATGTTTTGTAGCGTAGTAGGGGTGTTCCGGGCCATACTCACCTGATTCATATGTATCACAACCAGTTTGATTAATATTATTAGTATTAGTATTAGTATTAGTATTAGTATTATTAGTATTATTAGTAATATTTAGTATAATAAAAGCAACTAATGATAATAAACCCACACCGACAATTGTTGTCCAAGTAGTATCCATAGTATAATTACCACCCTTTACATATGGAGTACTGGTTATTTTTTTGTTGCAGAATTCAACAGGTTCTTCAAAATAATTTTTATATTCATATAAACCATTATCTATTGCTGTTTTCAAAACTAATCTATAATTAGTCCAATATTCTTCTGTATGACCTATTGATTTTGTAATAATATGTGCTAATTCATGCATTGCTACAAAATAAACCCTATTATATTGATTTTCAAATTCACCAGATTTATCACGTAAACATATATATAAATTAGTTTTATTTATAGTATATGCTATATGATCACTCCTATCTGGTAATTCCTTCAAAATAATAGGTTTTTTTAATTTTTTTTGAATTAAAATATGTTCAGGATGTTCTTTTACTAATAATTTGTTTAATTCTAATAAAAAATCATCTATTTTTACTAATTGTTCTACTGCTATATCTGCTTGATTTTTACGTGTATAATATGATTTGTTGTTCGAACCAGTAGTTTTGACTAAATTATCACGGAGAATAAAATATAATATTATTGCTGTAACGCTGAGAATAATAAATATTTTCATATTATTACTATTATATTATTATATTACAATATTTTATATTACAATATTTTATTTTATATTATTTATTTGTTCTATAAAATAAAACGCACCTGCACATAACTATCAAAATAATAACAACAATTGTTTCAAAACTTATATAATAAATAAAATATTAAACAATATAAATGTTTAAAAATTGATTTTAAATTATAATTATTTAATTATATATTCTTTATGAGTAAGTATGATTACGATAAATATAAATTATCTGAACCATTAGAATTAAATATATTGAACTGGCATTGTGAAGACAAGGATTTTAGTCGTTTTATTATATATGGTTTTGGTAAAACGGCAAGTGGTGAAAATTATACAGTTCAAGTAGAAGATTTTAGACCAGAAATGTATATTCGGATTCGTACAAATTCAAAAAATGATGAAGATAAAAATAAATTTATGAATGAATTGAATAATAATACGCATTTACGAGAACAATTATTAGATAATATAAATTATTTATGTGATAAACCCTTAAAATGTAAAAAATCAAACTCAGATGACCTTTTATATTTTTCAGAAGACTCTGTTGATGAAGATGAAGATGAACATAAAACATGTTGTTTGCATCATAATCCACCAGATTTAATGTATTCTCCACCAGATAGAGCTAAAAAATTACATATTGATAAACAAAAATGTGTAATTGAATATAAAAAAGATTTATATGAGTCATTTGGAAATAATGATATTGTTGTATTAAAAGTTGTATTTTATACCCAAATGGCATTTAATCGTCTTAAAAAAGCATTAAAATATAAAATAGTAAATTTTGATGGAACTGGTTTTAAAAATACTATGGTAATGATAGATAATCATACATTATCTGAAAAGAAACATATGATTGATACATATAAATCTGATTTAACACCATTATTAGATTTCTTCCATAATAGAAATATTCAACCGTGTGGGTGGATAAAATTTGATTGTGTTAAGATATATAAAACCGGCCAAAAATCTGATTTTTCAGATTTAAAAGAAAATGTATATTATGTAAATTATAAGAGAATTGAAGCTGTAGAAAAATATGATTTTGCCCCTTTTAAAATTATGTCTTGGGATATAGAAGCAGATAGTTCTCATGGAGATTTTCCATTAGGTGACAAAACATATAAGAAATTAGCAATGGAAATGACTGATTTTTATTTAGATTATATTCAAAAAAATAAAAATTATGACGACAAAGAATTAAAAAATGTATTCAAATATATGTTAAGTATTGGATTTAATACAGGATTAAATTCAAAATTAACTGATAAACTTCAAATTAAAATTAGAGCAAATATAAGTCAAATTTATTTGAAAACAAAACTAAATAAACTTCATACGGGAACATTAACAGATAAGTCATTTATAAATGGATTAATTAATGTATGTTATAAATATAAAAATAAGTCAAAAGTAGATTTATCGGACTCTAATTTAGATAGTTTATTTTTAAAAAATAATAATCAACAAGATTTTGATGATGATTATAGTATCGAAAATATAGAAGGGAAAATGTCAAATCGTGATGTTATTATTTATTTAATTAATAACAAATTAACAGAATTGTTTCCAGAAGTTCAAGGAGATCGTATTATTCAAATTGGTTGTGTATTTCATGCATTTGGTAAAAAAACGCAAAATAAGAAATATATTTTAACATTGGGTAGTTGTGATCGTTTTGATGAAGATACAATTATTCATTCTTATGCAGATGAAAAAAATGTAACTGAATATGATGTAGATGAATTAAATACAGCGGAAGAGCAATTACTTAAGAAATTTGAAGAAGTAATTAATGAAGAACAACCCGATATTATTATGACATATAATGGGTTTGGTTTTGATAATAAATTCTTATTTACTCGAGTTAAACAATTATTAATGGATAATAATTTTGGTAAAATGAGTAAAATAAAATCGAAGAAATCTGAATTACAAATTAAAATGTTATCATCCTCGGCACTAGGTGATAATATATTAAATTTAATAACATTCATTGGTCGTAGTGAATTAGATTTATTGAAAATAATTCAACGTGACCATAATCTAGATAGTTATTCATTAAATAATGTATCTAAACATTTTATTGGTGATACGAAAGACGATGTAACACCACAACAAATTTTTCAATATCAACGTATTGATAGTGAAAAACGTGGAATTATTGCTAAATATTGTATTAAGGATTGTGAATTATTGTTTGATTTAATGAATAAATTAGATATATTATCAGCAAATATAGGTATGGCAAATGTATGTTCTGTACCACTAAATTTTA
>Ga0302137_1001259_pt1 | contig 11426 bp, 9 predicted proteins | sample CBN3_SCM_MG_FD_203127 | JGI IMG/M metagenome (GOLD analysis project Ga0302137, IMG submission 203127) | Marine microbial communities from Western Arctic Ocean, Canada - CBN3_SCM | ecosystem: Environmental > Aquatic > Marine > Oceanic | place: Canada: Western Arctic Ocean | collected 2017-09-15 | reverse complement strand
TCCGACGGCAATTTGATTTCGGGCGAAGGCAAACTGCCCTTCAACACCGATGGCGGCGGATTGTGCAACAACCATCCCATCAACCGCGGCGGCTTAACCAAGGTTCTGGAAGCGGTGCGGCAATTGCGCGACGAAGCGCACCCGAAAGTGCAGGTCAAGGATTGCCAAGTCGCCTTGGCCCACGGCACAGGCGGCTCCATTGGGACCCGCATGGGAAGTTCAACCGTTATCTTGGGGAGGGCCGACGCATGAGCGCCGTACGCAATATTCCATCGCCACCGGAAAATGTCGAACACACCGCGTTTTGGGCGGCGGCCAATGAAGGCAAGCTAATGCTGCCGCGCTGCAAGGACACTGGGCAGTTTTTCTGGTATCCGCGCAATATCAGCCCGTTCACGTTGAGCAATAACGTCGAATGGGTCGAGGCGTCCGGCAAAGGTGAAATTTACACCTATTCTGTCATGCGCCGCGCTGATCCGAACTATGTCATTGCCTATGTCACGTTGGAAGAAGGCGTGTCGGTCATGACCAACATTGTCGGATGCGATCCGGATTCAGTATCGATCGGGCAAAAGGTACAACTGGACTTCCAGGATACCGATGGCGGGCAAAAAGTGCCCGTGTTCAAACCCGCCTGACCGGGCAGGAACACTGGAAGGTAACAGCATGGGGACGACGTTTGTCTAATTAGAGGGAATAAACAACATGGCTTACGATATCGTTATCAAGAACGGAATGGTTGTCGACGGTTCCGGCGGCGCGCGGTATCGCGGCGATGTGGGCGTCAAAGACGGTAAGATCACGAAAATCGGTAGAATCAACGAGACTGCCGATGACGTGATCGACGCCGAAGGCCATGTTGTCTCCCCCGGCTTTGTCGATGGACACACTCATATGGACGCTCAGGTATTCTGGGATTCGCTGGGCACGTGTTCGTGTTATCACGGCGTCACCAGTGTGGTGATGGGCAATTGCGGTTTCACCTTGGCGCCGTGCCGCGAAGCCGAAGCCGATTTGGTGTTTCGCAATCTAGAACGCGCCGAAGACATTGACCGAGGTGCCATGCTGGAAGGCATCAAGTGGCAGTGGGAAACCTACCCGGAATATCTCGACGTCGTCGATAAACTGCCTAAAGGCATCAACTACAGCGGCTATATCGGCCACTCGGCCTTGCGTACTTACGTGATGGGCGAACGCGCCTTTGATGAAGCCGCCAGCGAAGACGATTTGAAGGCGATGTCGCATCAGGTGAAAGAAGCCGTCAAAGCGGGCGCGCTTGGTTTTTCCTCCTCCCGCAGCCCGTCGCACCGAACCTCAGACGACCGACAGGTCGCCAGCCGGGCGGCTGACTTTGCCGAAATAAAAACGCTGGTCCACGCCATGGGTGAACTGGACGCCGGCATTTTTCAGCTTGCGATGGAACGTGGCGACAGGGACTACGTCCTGCAAAATTATACCGATTTGAAAAACCTTTCGATCGATTCCGGACGCCCCATTACATTTGGCAGCCTGAGTCGCCGAGAATCGCCAGGCCTGTGGCGGGATTGCTACGACATCATCGAAAAGGGAAACCTGGAAGGCGCGCGGTTGTTCACACAGGTCCATTCCCGCGAAATTAATTCCGTCATGTCGTTTGAAACACACCTTCCCTTCGACAATTGGGATGTTTGGCGCGATATTCGCGCGTTGCCGCTGGACCAGCAGAAAGCGGCCCTGCGCGACCCGGAAACCAAAAAGAAACTGATCGAAATTGCCAGCCGCCCTTATCAGGGCCCCACAGTTATCGGCGGCGAAGCCCGTCCACCGGAATGGGACATGTTCTATGTGATGGAATCGGAAAAATGGGCGCATCGCACCATGGCCGACATCGCCCGCGAGCGCGGCGTCGTCCCGGCGGAAGCGATGATCGACATGGCGTTGGAACACGATTTAAAACTGTTCTTCCGCCAACCCATCGCCAACGAAAACATGGACGATGCGTTGGATTTAATGAAGCATCCGCATTCATGCGTCACGTTTTCAGATTCCGGCGCGCATGTATCACAAATTATGGACAGCTCCCTACAAACACACCTACTGAGCCATTGGGTCCGCGACAAACAGGCCTTTACCCTGGAAGAAGCCGTCCGGTTGGTCACCTACGACACCGCGACCCAGTGGGGGTTCCACGACCGGGGGCTTATCCGCGAAGGCATGACCGCCGACATGGTCGTATTCAACCCGGACACCATTGGACCGCGTATGCCGGAAGTGGTGTGCGATCTGCCCGCCGGTGCCAAACGCCTACGCCAAACCGCGCATGGCATTGCCAACACGATCGTTGGCGGCCAAACCGTGTTGCGTAACGGCGAACACACCGGTGCCTTGCCGGGAAAATTGTTGCGGGGGCCGCTCGCCCAAGCGTAAGCGCCAATTAAGGGAATAAAATTATGTCAAACTTCGTACTCGTTCACGGAGGCTATCAGGGTGCGTGGATTTGGCACCCCACGGTGAGATGTCTTCGCGCGGCAGGACATAACGTCTATGCTCCAACAATGGACGGATGCGCTGAGCGCCGCCATCAACTCCGCCACGGCATCACGGTGACGACCCAAGCCCAGGAAGTCGCCGATTTATTGTTTTATGAAGATATCGACGACGCCATCCTGGTGGGAACCAGCTTTGGCGGCATGCTAATCAGCAAGGCCGCAGAACTGGCGCGGGCCAAGTTGGGGCAAAACAGCGTCCAACGATTGGTTTATGTCGACGCCTTGGCGCCGCAACCGGGGGAAACCTGCGCCGACATCGTCGACCGCGCCCCTGACGCGCCGTATCAACGGCTTGAATTATCACAAGGCCCAACAGCAGAAGACATGGAAAACCGCCTATTCGTGGACTTCCCTGATGATCTGCGGGCCTGGGCGGTCGCGCGATACACCCTTCACCCCAATGGCGGCACGGATGTGGAACCCGGCGAATTGGACGGATTCTGGGCCCAAAGCTGGTCGGCGTCGGTCATCAATTGCCTGCAAAGCAAAAACCCGTCCAACGCCCACCAATGCCGAACAGCTGAAAAGCTGAACGGCACCTATATTGAAATGGACACGGGACATTACCCGATGTTGACCAACCCCGAGGACCTCACCCAGCTGTTGATCGCGGGTTAACGCGCTTCGATTTCGTCGATCCTGGCGGCCGGCGAGATGTGGTTGAGGCTAATGCGCGACTCGATCACTGCAGGCCCATCATAAGCCATGGCTTCCGCGACAACGCTTTCCACATCACCTTCGGTTTCAATCAGGAACCCTTTGGCACCAAAAGCCTCACCCCATTTGACGAAGTCGGGGTTTTGCAACGCGGTCGCGGTGACCCGACCTGGAAACGCCTTGGCCTGATGCATTCGGATGGTGCCGTAGGCGCTGTTGTTGGCGATGAATATCTTGATCGGCACATTATACTGCACTGCCGTCGCCAATTCATTGCCCGTCATCATTACGCCGCCATCACCGACGAACACTACAATCTGGCGTCCCGGCGTCGAGAGACCTGCCGCAACCCCGGACGGCACGCCCGGCCCCATGGCACCGACGGTCGCGCCGATGAACATGTTTTCTTGACCCAAATGCAGGAACCGCGCAGGCCAGCTGGAAAAATTTCCGGCGTCCGTGGTAACGACCGCATCCTTGGTCAAATGCTTGTTGATCGCTTCCACGACATGGCCAAACACCAACCCGTCATTGGCAGATACGGGCATCCAATCCATCACCGAATTATGCGCATCGTTGAGCCGTTTGACCCAAGCTTTGCGTTCGAAGGGTATCTCGCCCGGCCCTATCGCCAACATGACCTTAAGGAATTCGTGCGGATCGCAGCCCAGTCCAAGGGTCGGTTGAAACACGCGGCCCACTTCTTCCGTATCCGGCCAGACATGAATCATTGGTTGGTCTGGCACAGGCGCACGGGGGAAAGTGTAACCCTGGCTCATCGACGGGCCTATCCGTTCGCCAATCACGATAAGAAGGTCAGTTTCCTTCATTATATCTAGCGATTCGGCTGGCGCGCGATTGGTCAGGCGCCCGGCGCAGTTGGGGTGGCGGCTGTCGAAAATATGAAACCGCCGTTGCGGCGCCGCTACCGGCAAATCAAAGACTTCCGCGAATTTTGTCAGATCACCCAGCGCCGCCGCGCCGTGCAGGCGTCCGCCCGCAATAACTAGCGGCTTCTTGGCGTTGCGTAGCAATTCAACCGCACGAGCCGTATCGTCAGTCGTCGGCGCGGTTATCGCCTTGACGCGCGGTCCCAAAGGTTCGGCATCGCACTCGCCATACAACAAATCTTCCGGCAGCACGACAACGACCGGTCCGGGCGTGCCTGACTGCGCAATATGAAAGGCTCGGGCGATGTCTTCGGCGATGCGGCGTTGGTCGATGACTTCGATCACCATCTTGGCGGTGTCGGAATAAGTCATGGAGTAATTCATTTCCTGCAACGTCATGCGGTTTAACTCGTCGCGTTCAGCCTGTCCCACCAGAAACACGACGGGTTCCGCATCGTGATATGCCACATGCAAGGCGATGGAGGCGTTCATGGCACCAGGACCCCGGCTGATGATGCACACGCCCGGATGATTGCGCAGGCGCGCATGGGCGACGGCCATCAACCCGGCACCACCTTCATGACGACACACCACAAGCTTCATATTGGGAAAGTCGATAAAGGCGTCGGTCAGCGGCAGATAGCTTTCGCCCGGCACACAATATGCGACATCGACCCCATGGGCGTCCAGCGTTGCAGCCAGAACATGGGCAGCGGATTTGGTCATGGATATTCTCCGTTAGAATTTAAGCGTTGTTAGTTTAGGAATAGCGTGTGAAGAGAGGCTTACAAGCCTTGGCGCACCTTTGGGAACACCTCTTCGGCGAGGATTTGCATCGTCTCCATGGACTGGGAGACTTCCAGTCCTGGCCAATGCAGACTCATGACGATGTGGTTCATACCAAGCTGCTTGTTGAACTTGATAATTTGTTCGGCCACGTCGTCGGGCGACCCGATAAAGAAGCGATCCTTCATCAAATCCTCGAAAGGTTGGCCCAGCTCATCGGTTTCACCGGGGCGCGAACGGCCCAATCCCCAGGCGTGATAGGCCTGATATTTTTGCATGATCGGCCCCTTCGCGATGCGGAAGGCTTCTTCACGTGTCGGCGCGACAAACACTTCACGCCGGAACGGAAATTCTTCGGGGAACGGTTTGTCCGCATCATCCAACGCGCGTTTGTAGGTTTCCAGTTGATCCGCCACAGCGTCGAGACGATCGTTCGGGCCCACATACCAGCACGTGCCCATTTGCGCGGCGCGTTGGATTGCCGCGTCTGCGCTGGCGCCAATCCAGATTGGCGGGTGGGGTTGTTGCACTGGTTTCGCCGAACACGATGCGTCATCCAATTCAAAATGCGAGCCTTTGATTGTCACCGTATCTTCGGTCCACAAGCGTTTAATGGCGGTCAGGTTTTCTTCGAACCGTTTCCCGCGTACTTTGCGCGACGTGCCAAACGCCTTGAATTCAACATCGCGATACCCGACGCCGCAGCCAAAGATCGCCTTGCCGTTGGTCATGATGTCCAACGTGCCGATCTGTTCGGCGACATCCAAAGGTTTGTGAAGCGGCAACAGCATGACGCCGGTGTTAAGGCGCAGGCTTGGCGCTTCAGCGGCGACCCGGCACAAGAAAGGAACCTGCTGTAAATCCTGCAGTGGATGGGTGCTGTAATGCGCGCCCTTGGTGATCGAATGATACCCCAGGCTTTCCGCCAGCCGGGCCTGCGCCAACATTTCTTCAAACCGGTCCGCCACGCGGTCACCTTGCGGAAATTGGCCGCGCATCATAATGCCAAATTTCATCTGGTTCATTGCCTCCCCCATTTCATAATGCGTAATTTTATGCGACGGGCCCTGGCAAACGCCAATCCTTTCTTTTTCAGCGTCCGGGAGCGGGCAGTTGCATCAACGCCGAAAACACCGGTACTGTTTGAAAGGCATTCTGGCGGGGAGATTAAATGTGGCGAAAATTGTCTTAGGCATCGGTGTCTCGCACACGCCGATGTTGAATGCGCCAGTGGAGGATTGGCCACGTTTCATTGAACGAGATGAGGTCCGCAAAAACCTTGATAAAAACGGCAACCCCACAACCTACGATGACTTATTGCGCGCCGCCGGTCCAGATGTCGCCGATCACATCAAACCGGAGAACATGGCGATCCGGCACTTGTCGGCGATGGATAATCTGCAACGAATTCGCGACGCCTTGGCCAACGCCGCCTTGGATGCATTGATTATTGTGGGCGATGACCAGAATGAATTATACGGCGCGCAAAACACGCCGTGCATTCTGATTTACTGGGGTGACACCATCCCCAACGTGCCGCTCGACAACCCTAAGCAGGGCTGGGGTACGCGAATGACCGCGCGGTATTATGAAAGCGACGTACCTCGAGAATACCCCGTGGACGCAAAACTCGCGTATCATCTGATCGAACATTTGGTCGACGCCGAATTCGACATCGCGGCCGCCAGTTCAATCGAACCCGGCAAAGGCGAAGGCCACGCGTTCGGGTTTGTCCACAATCGCCTGTTAAATGGTAACGAATTGCCGGTCGTGCCCGTGTTCATGAACACCTATTTCCCGCCAAACCAAGCCAGCCCACGCCGGTGTTACACCTTAGGTCAGGCAATTTCACAAGCTGTCACCGATTATCCTTCAAACATCCGCGTCGGCGTTATTGCATCGGGCGGGTTGAGCCATTTCACCGTTGATGAAGATTTGGACCGTGGCGTGCTGCGCGCCCTCAAAGAAAAAGACGCCGCCGCGCTGCAATCGCTACCCGTCAAAAAACTAAATGGCGGCAGTTCGGAAATCCGCAACTGGATCTGCGCCGCCGGCGCGCTGGAAGGCTTGCCCCTGGCGTGGTCCGATTACCAACCGGGGTACAGAACGCCCGCAGGCACGGGCACAGGGCTTGGATTCGCGATTTGGTCTGAGGGTTAGGTGCGCCACTTAGAGTCCCAACCGGTCCCTCATGCCGTACCAGACATAGACCATCGGCAGGAACCAGGGCTTCCCGCTATACAGTGGCTTGGTCACGAAATCCTCAGCGGCGAACACCGTTTCAGCCGCCTTGTTGCCAACAATATTATATGCGGCTTTCATTGCGACCCAGCGCGCCCATACCACGCCCGATCCACAAAATCCCGTGGCGTAATGAACCCCGTCGTTGATCACGAGCTTGGGCATAAAATCAAATGTGAACCCGGTATAGCCCCACCAGGTATGAGTAAGCCCAACGTCGCGCAGTTCGGGGAATATCTCCGACAACACCTTGCCAAGCTGTTGCGCTTTTTTTTGAGGGTCATCGGTAATCGTTCCGACCTTGCCGCCAAACAGAATACTTTCACCGTCCGGTGACGGGCGGAAATAGTTGTATAAACTCCGCGATTCACCAAGCATCCGTCGCTTAGGCATCAAGCGGTCCATGACCTCCCTGCCCAGATGTTCGGTCGCCACAATCTGGCTGGGAATGGGAATCACCCGGCGTTGCAGCCATGGCGTCGCCGGACCCGTGTATCCGTTGGTCGCCATGATGACGTTTTGGGCGCGCACAACGCCGCGCAATGTCGTCACCTCATGACCCTCGCCGTCGCGACGCACGCCAGTCACTTCGGTCTGGCCATGCACAATCACACCCGCCTCAAGGGCGACTCTTAAAATTCCATGGTGCAGTTTGCCCGGATGTACACCGCTAATTTCCGGGCGAACCATACCGCCGTGATAAAGGTTACTACCTATTTCCGCATGCTGTTCTGACTTCGGTACCATCTGGACGTCGATCCCCAGATGCCTGTTGATCAAATCGGCTTCCCGGCCCATCGTCTCGTAATGCTTGGCCCGGTATGCGCCGCGAAACAAGCCGACCTCCTGAAAGTCACAATCGATATTTTCATCAGCAACGAACCGGGCCAGATCCTGACGGGCCTCCACGCCTTCGCGGTAGATTGCCGTCGCGCGCTCCAGGCCATAAAGTTTAATCATGTCACCAAAGCCGACGCGCAAATTACCACTGGCCTGCCCACCATTGCGGCTGGACGCGCCTTCGCCGGGGCGGTCCTTTTCGAACACATGCACTGCCCGGCCCGCCCGCGCCAATACAATGGCCGCGCTCAACCCTGCATAGCCGGACCCGACAATGGCTACATCGGTTTGGGTGGGAAACGGTGATTCCGCAATGTCCGCGCGGGGCGCTGCGTCCCACCAGAATGGTATATCCGTCAAGGCCTCCGCCATCACCGTCCCCTTTTCCTTTTAGTTTTAGTTCATGCCGTTAAAATCCTGAATTAACCTGACTCTGCACACAAGGACAAGACATCATGACGCCCATCGACCTTTACTTCTGGCCAACTCCGAATGGTTGGAAAATTACGCTGATGCTTGAAGAATGTAACCTGCCCTATAACATCAAGCTGGTGAACCTCGGCCAGAAGGAACAGTTTAATGAGTCGTTCCTAAAACTGTCGCCAAATGGCCGCATGCCCGCCATCGTCGATCCCGACGGTCCGGACGGCAAACCGATTTCAATTTTCGAATCCGGCGCCATTTTGCAGTATCTCGGCAATAAAACTGGAAAATTTTATCCTCAGGAACAACTCGCCCGCACTGAGGTTGAACAATGGCTGTTCTGGCAAATGGGCGGGTTAGGACCCATGGCGGGACAGGCGGCGCATTTCCGAAATTATAAAGCGGACAAGATCGACTACGCGGTCAAACGCTACACCGACGAGGTCGTCCGTCTCTATGGCGTCATGGACGGGCGACTGGCGGACCGCGACTTTCTGGCCGGCAACTTTTCCATCGCCGACATGGCGTGCTGGCCGTGGATTCGCGGGTACAAGGCGTACGGCATCGACTTGACCGATTTCACCCATCTGCGCGCCTGGTTCAAACGGGTCGGCGGCCGCCCCGCCGTGGAACGCGCGGCCAATATCGGCAAGGACGACTTTCGGGAACGCCAGAAACGCTCGCAGGGGTCGATTTAGGCGCCGCGCCGGGTTTCACGATAGAAGATGAACAACCCGCTGGCGATCACAATAAAAGCACCCGTAATTGTCGTCATCCCCGGTATGTCACCGAACATCAAATAGCCGTACATGCTCGCCCAAAGCATCGCAAAATATCTGAACGGTGCCACGACCACCGCTTCGCCAAAGATAAACGCCGACACCAGAAAATAGTGCCCAATCCCCTGCAAGGTTCCGGTCAGCGCGAACAGGGCGAAGCCTTGCGCGTCAGGCATCCGCCATCCGAGAACAATGGTCGACAGTCCGCCCAACATGACGCACCCGGTCGTACACACCATGATCGCATTCGTCGTATCGGTTTTCGACAGCCACCGGGTCGCGATATCGCGAAACGCCACCATGATGGTCGCCGCCACCGCCAACAGCGACGGCCATAGCACCGCGTTGCCGCCACTGGGCTGGACCATGACGAGGATGCCACTGAACCCGACGATTACCGCCAGCCAACGCCGCCACCCCACTCGTTCGGCCAGAAAATACGGTGCCAGCACCGTCAGGATGATCGGGGAGGAAAAGACAATTGCCGTGATGTCGGCCAACGGCAGATACTTGACCGCCACCATGAACATAAACGACGTGGTCAGGGCGCATAGGCCACGCGCCGCCTGTCCCCGCCAATTCACCACCCGAATGGACGCCAACCCGCCGTTGCGCCATGTCATGATGATGATAGGGATAAATACGAACATCGCGCGAAAAAACATGATCTCGCCAGGGGGATAACTGCCGGTCAGATATTTCGATAACCCATCGGTAAAGGTCAAAATAGCGCTGGCGACCATCAGACAAAAAATGCCCTTAATCTGCCCCGCCATGCGTTCCCCCCAATCCAGTGGCACCACCAGATTAATTGGTTGGTGGCCTGATTCACGAAAGGCTTGGAAACCAAGCCTTTCGATCAGACCACGAGCACCGCCGCCCCTCGCGCCAGCATTAAAAATACTGTAAGTGTATGGTGCGTCATTAAAAAGGACCGATGTTTCATGGATGAATTCGATTATGTCATTGTCGGAGCAGGGTCCGCTGGCTGCGTCATCGCCGCGCGGTTGAGCGAAGACCCCAGCATATCTATTTGCGTACTGGAAGCCGGGCCGCCGGATCGTAATATTTTCATCCATATTCCCGCCGGGTTCATGAAAACCATCGTCAATCCTTCCGTGAACTGGATGTATGAAACCGAACCCAGCGAAGGCTCCGGCGGGCGACGCATTCCCCAACCGCGCGGCAAAACACTGGGCGGGTCCAGCTCGATCAACGGCCACATCTACAATCGCGGCCAGCGCATGGATTACGACAATTGGGCGCAGCGCGGCAATCGCGGCTGGGGATACGCTGACGTCCTGCCGTATTTCAAACGCGCGGAACGCCGCATAGGCGACGGCGACGACACATTTCGGGGCCGCGATGGCAATCTGATCGTCACCGACATCAATTGGAGCCATCCGCTGTGCGATGCTTTCATGGACGGCGCGAAGAACATGGGCATTCCCCGCAACCCGGATTACAACGGCGCGCACCAGGAAGGCGTCAGTTATTCCCAACGCACCATCCATCAACGCCGCCGCATGAGCACCGCACGCGGATTCCTGCACCCGGCCCTGAAACGCGGCAATATCGATGTGCGCACCAGCGCCTTGTGTTCCCGCGTTCTGTTTGGTGGCGAAAATAGCAAACGCGCGACCGGCGTGGAATATTTGCGCGGCGGCAAGACGCTATGCGTGCGCGCCCGGCGGGAGGTTATTCTGTGTGGTGGCACGGTGAATTCACCACAATTGCTACAAATTTCCGGCATCGGCCCAGCTGCGCTGTTAAAGAAAATCGGCGTGCCGGTGGTGCATGCTCTCCCCTCTGTCGGCGAGAATCTGCGCGACCATTACCCGGTGCGCATGACCGCGCGGGTCAAGGGGGTCGATACGCTCAACGAGCGTTCGCGCGGGTTGCCATTGGTCAAGGAAGTCGCAAAATATTTCCTAGGCGGCAAAAGCATTCTCTCGCTATCGCCGACCCTAGTCTATGTGTTCTGGCGGTCGAACGAGGCGTTGGATAATGGCGATGTGCAGATCACCTTCACCCCGGCCAGTTATAACGAAGGGGTGCAGTCGCAGCTTGACGAATTTCCCGGCATGACCGTTGCACCCTGGCAGCAGCGCCCGGAAAGCAGCGGCTATATCCGTGCAAAATCTGCCAACCCGATAGAAAAACCTGCGATCCAGCCGAACTACCTGGCCGAGGAACTGGACCGCACCACATTGATCGGCGCGATGCGGTTGGCAAAAAAACTGATCACAACCCCGGAACTGGCACCTTATTACGACCGCGCG
>Ga0302137_1001251_pt1 | contig 11459 bp, 9 predicted proteins | sample CBN3_SCM_MG_FD_203127 | JGI IMG/M metagenome (GOLD analysis project Ga0302137, IMG submission 203127) | Marine microbial communities from Western Arctic Ocean, Canada - CBN3_SCM | ecosystem: Environmental > Aquatic > Marine > Oceanic | place: Canada: Western Arctic Ocean | collected 2017-09-15 | reverse complement strand
GATGACGATGAATGGCGCGGTGTTGCCGGTTCTCGCCAGCTTTATTGTGGCAGGTGAAGAGCAGGGCGTGCCATTGGCGCAACTCAGCGGCACTATTCAAAACGATGTCTTGAAGGAATTCATGGTCCGCAACACCTATATATATCCCCCCGACCCTTCGATGCGGATTGTAGCGGATATTATCGAATACACCGCGAAGAACATGCCCCGATTCAATTCAATTTCAATATCGGGTTATCACATGCAAGAAGCCGGGGCGACTTGTGTTCAGGAATTGGCGTATACCATCGCCGATGGGATCGAGTATGTCCGTTCCGCCTTGTCCAAGGGATTAAAGATTGACGATTTTGCGCCGCGCCTATCGTTCTTTTTCTGCATAGGCATGAATTTCTTTATGGAAGTCGCCAAATTGCGCGCGGCACGATTGCTGTGGTCTACCTTGGTGCAAGATTTATTTGCGCCAAACGATCCTAAATCTTTGATGCTGCGGACGCATTGTCAGACCTCCGGCGTGTCTCTAACCGAACAAGATCCCTACAACAATATTGTGCGTACCACTGTGGAGGCCATGGCCGCCGGGTTAGGCGGAACGCAATCCTTGCACACCAACGCCTTTGATGAAGCATTGGCGTTACCAAGTGAGTTTTCTGCAAGGGTCGCCCGGAATACGCAGCTAATCCTGCAGGAAGAAACTGGCATCACGAATGTTATCGATCCCTTGGCGGGCAGTTATTACGTTGAAAACTTGACGGCCAGCATTGCCGCTGAAGCGATGACGCTTATTAATGAAGTTGAAGGACTAGGCGGCATGACGAAAGCCGTCGCCGCTGGCGTTCCTAAACTTCGGATCGAGGAATCGGCGGCGCGGCGACAAGCGCTTATCGACCGTGGTGAAGAAATTATCGTTGGCGTTAATAAGTATCAGCCGGAAACACAGGACAACGTTGATATTCTCGACATCGATAACACTGCGGTGCGTGACGCGCAGATCGAACGTCTAGAGGCGGTGCGGCGGTCGCGGGACGAGGCTGCGTGTCAAAAATCACTAGAGGCGTTAAGCGAAGCAGCGCGCAGCGGAGAGGGTAATCTCCTTGCGCTGTCGATCGAGGCGGCGCGGGCGCGCGCCAGCGGGGGTGAAATTTCAGATGCCTTGGAAAAAATATATACCCGGCACAAGGCGGAAATTCGTTCGATTTCAGGTGTTTATGGTTCCGCATACGAAGGCGATGAAGGGTTTGAAAAAATTAAACAGGAGGTCGATGCGTTTGCCGAAGCCGAAGGCCGTAGACCACGCATGATTGTCGTGAAGTTGGGCCAGGACGGTCATGATCGCGGTGCCAAGATCATCGCCACTGCCTTTGCTGATATTGGCTTTGATGTGGATATCGGGCCGCTGTTCCAAACGCCCGAGGAAGCGGCCATGCAGGCGACGGAAAACGATGTGCATGTAGTCGGTATTTCATCTCAGGCGGCGGGCCACAAGACGCTGGTGCCGGCGCTGATAGCGGAATTACGGCGATTGTCTGCAGAAGACATCATCGTTGTTTGTGGGGGAGTGATTCCACCACAGGATTACGAGCAATTGAAACAAGAAGGTGTTGCGGCAATTTATGGGCCCGGCACGAATATACCCGACGCTGCGATTGAAATTATGTCGATGGTTGCAGGTTCGAGAAAAGCTGCGGCCGAATAAAGGGCGATTGAAAGTATGGCGACGAACGTCACAGAACTCCCCAGGTCAGGTCGGCACGTTCAGTCCACGCCGATTGAAGACCCTGTAGGCGTGGAGGCGCGCGCCGCCCGCTATACGCAAAAGTTGATAGCCATCGGCACCGGGATTAGCTTCGTTTGGGTTCTCCTGTGCGGCTGGTATGTGGTAAAATTCCTGAGGTGGGATTTAGTGTTTCAAATGTTGCCACATGAAGTGGCGGCGCTAGTTGCGGGCACTGCGTTACCGCTTGCAGCGTTATGGGGCGTCCTTCTCGTCTTGCGTCCCAACAGGGATTTGACTTACCACACCGAATCATTGCGCCGACAATTGGCCTTGTTGACCTTTCCTGTGGATGAAGCCGAGCATCGTGTACAGGTGGTTTCCGACGTCCTGCGGAGGCAAACTGAGGAATTGAATCACGCCAGTGATCGAGCATCCCTGCAATTGAAGGAGATCTCGGACCAGGTGCGGGAAAACTTGGACCATTTATCCGAGGCGTCGAACCAGGCGTCGGAAGAAACTGCCGCCATGCGAAGCGCCCTATCGGAACAGACCAGCGCATTGTCCGCATTGGCGGGTCGGTTTGAGACCCAGCAACGCGCAGTTCGGGAGATTACGGAACAGCAAACGAATGATCTGACGTCGGCGTCGCGGCGAAGTTTGCAGCAGACCGAAGAAGTTGGCGCGGCGTTGCGCGATCAGGCGAATTTATTAACGTCTGCATCCGATTCAGCTGCAGAGAAAGCCAAAGATATCGGCGCGTTGTTTCGCGAATATACGGAAACCATGTCTCACACTGGGGAGACAGCAGGTCAACGCGCCGCCGCTATCGGCGAGGTGTTGGAAAAAGGGGTGGTAGATTTGAACGCCGCCAGTGAAATGGCGGCGTTCCGGGCGACAGATATTGCCACTCAGTTGCGTCAACAAACCGCCCGCGTAACGGATAGATTAAAGGAGTCGTTCGACATTCAATCCGACGCTTTGGTGAAGGTGGCGGCGCGAACCGGACAGGAAATCGATCGTTTGGGCGCGGCGTTGGATCGCCACGCAGCGAGTTTGACGGGTACGTTGGATACATCCTTCAACAAGCATTCTACGTCATTGGACACGATGATGGATGTCGCTTCGGCGCGGATTGATAAGTTGGGGGTCACCTTGCGTGATGTTACCGGATTGGTACTGCAACGGGTGGATGACGGGTTGGCGCGGCGGTCAGAAGATTTATCGACGACGGTTGAGAGGATGGTGGCCGAAGCGCATGAATTGATGGCCGCCATGCATCAACAGGTTAACGATATTGCCGACACCGCCGATACGGCGACGCGGCATTCTGTCGGCATTAAGGAAGCATTGAGCGAACAGGGTGAAGAATTATCGAAGCTGGTCGTTCATATTTCCAGTCAGTCAGGGGCGTTGGATATCGCCATGAACGACCACCGGACGGATTTGACCCGCGTGTCGGAAGACGCCGTCGAAAAGGTGAACGAAATGGGAACTGTGTTGCGCGCCCAGGCCCAGGACGTTTCCAAAGCGTCTGATTTGGCGTCGGTGCGCGCGGAAAGTATTCGTGATATGTTGCAGCGCCAGGTCGAAAATCTGACTACCATGTCGGATCGCACCGAAGAGCAGGTCAAGGAAATTGAAACTATGCTGTCTGGGCGCGGTGACGAAATTCGCCAAATCATTCGGGAAGGTGCGCGTGAGGTTGGAGACGCTTTTGACCCAGCGGTGACACAAGCGCGGGGCGTTGGCGATATCTTGCGGCAACAGGCTCAATCCTTGCGGGAGTCGGCGGAATGGGCGGCGGTCCAGGCGCGATCTGTCAGTGATGTCTTGCAGCGACAAAGCCAGGACCTCCGCGCAGCGTCGGATCATGCTTCCAACCAGGTTCTTGAAATTCGTGACGCAATGCAAGTTCATACGAGTGAACTGGAAGGCGCTGTGAAAAACGCAAGTGACTCCGCCGCGCAAATTCGTGAAAGTTTGCGTGACGACAGCAAAGCCATGGGAGACTTGGCTGAATCCCTGCAGAGTCGAGTGCAACGAATTGAAACAACAATTCGAGATCAGGCAGGGCAACTTCAAACCGCATCGGACGCCGCTGAAACGCGTACCGAACAAATTTCCCAAATCTTGTCGCAACAGGCTGACCAACTGGTCGCGGTGTCAGAACAGGTGATCAAGCGGATTATGGAGGCAGGTCGGGCGTTTCATTCAGAATCGGGACAATTGAACGAGTCGGTACAGATGGCGCTTCGATTGGTTGGGGAGGTTGGCGAACAATTTAATCAACAAAGTGAACGTCTGACCACGGTCTCGATGCAAGCCGCCATGCAGGTGGACGACAATCGAGAAGGGCTTCGCACGCAAGCTGAAACGTTATCGACGGCGGCGCGGGAAGCGACATCCAGTCTGCAAATGATCGGTAATGCTTTCGCGCAACAATCAGATGGACTGACTGGTGCCACGGACCAGGTCGTAGTGCGGCTGGAGGGACTGACCGAAGCGTTTCGAACTCAAGCGGTGGCGGTTTCACAAAGTGGTGAATTGGCGAACCGACAAATTCGAACCGTGACAGACGATTTGGGCAAGCAAAGCGCCGTCATTACCGAAGCCGCCAACAATGCCCGAACTATATTTGATGGAATTGTTGATAAAGTAAGCTCTGGCAGCATCACACTGGTGGAAGCGTTGGATGACGCCGTGGTTAAGGCAAACGCGGTGGGGGAAACCTTCGGTCAACAAGCGGTTAGTTTGACGCAAGCGTCCGTTGAGGCGTCAGAACAAGCAAGCAAACTGGCGGACCAGGAGCTCGTGTTGCGGCGGGATCTATTCTTGAAAACCGCGCGGTTCATCATTGAGGATTTGAATTCCACGTCGATCGATTTAACCCGAATTCTACATAACGATGTCCCTGAGTCGAATTGGAAGCGTTATATGAAAGGGGATCGGGGCGTTTTCGCACGGTCGTTGCTGAAAGGTCGCCAGGCGGTGCTTGCGGCGAAGGTCATGGAAAAACTGAAAACTGATGAAGACATGCGATACTACGTCATGCGCTATGTCGATCAGTTCGATAAACTGTTGAAAGATGCGCGCGAATCTGACCCGGAAAATCTCCTGCATTCGACATTTATGACGGCGGATGTTGGAAAATTATACATCTTCTTGGCCCGCGCTTTGGGTAGGCATGAATAGCCGACGTATCCAGGCGACATTTTAATGTCCTACAGGTCCCAAATCTCATGAACGACTATTCAATCAGACCGGCGGAGCCGGAAGACGCCCAGGCGCTATATGATTTTGGCGAAACCTTGTTGGCGGAAAGTAGTTTTTTATTACGTAGTCCGGGAGAGCGCGCACGGTCTACTGATGAAATGAAGTTTGTGATTGAACGGTTCAAGGAATTGCCCAACCATTTTCTGTTGAACGCTTGGTGTGGCGCGTCGGTTGTTGGCGAAGGCATTGTTATGGGAGGAGAATTTATCCGCAACCGGCGCACCGGAACCATAGGACTTGGCATTTTACAGGACCACGGCGGCAAAGGGCTAGGGCGCGCATTTCTGGCGCAATTGGAAAAATTTGGCGTTGGGCTACCGTTGCACCGTCTGGAGTTAACCGTCATGGCCAATAACGAGCGCGCCCAAAAACTTTATGCGGCGGCTGGATATATTGTCGAGGGGACGAAGCGAGATTCGCTGTTTATTGACGAGGCGTATGTCGATGAAATTATCATGGCGAAATTTATAGGTGAAAATCTTTAATCATGAATATTGTTAAAATGTTACAATGGCTTTTCATGAATAAAGTCGGGGTGCACGACTTTGGAGGAACGGCGGAAGGCCAAGGTGGGATGAAAATTGAACGCCGTCACACCGCTGAAATCTAAAGCAGTGTCCGAGTCGTCCGGTCGGGATGAATTGAAGGAGTCTGCCCTATCGTTGCTTAGAGATCGACCGGATGAATTCGAGGCGCTGGATCAGGATGTCCAGCACCGCGTCGCGAAAGTGGCGGAAAAGGCGTTAACCAACAGCAAGAAAATGAAGATATGAACACCGCCAAAGACATGGATGCTCTCGCTGCCGCGGTTCGGGATGGTAGCCGTCGAGCGACGGCGCGCGCGATTACGATTATTGAGTCGACGCGTGACGAACATCGCGACATGGCGGAGGCGTTGTTAACGATACTTTTGCCTGTGTCGGGTAAATCCATTCGGGTGGGCGTGTCCGGTGTGCCGGGCGTTGGCAAGTCGACCTTTATCGAGGCTTTTGGATTGTACATTATAGGCCGGGGCCATCGGGTGGCCGTGTTGGCGGTTGATCCGTCCTCGAAGGTCAGTGGAGGGTCCATATTAGGCGATAAAACGCGGATGGAAGTCCTGGGGCGGGACCCTGCGGCGTTCATCCGTCCGACGCCTGCAGGGGGAACCTTGGGCGGTGTCGCGCGCCGAACCCGGGAAGCGATGATCGTCTGCGAAGCAGCGGGGTATGACGTCGTACTTGTCGAAACCGTCGGCGTGGGTCAGTCGGAAACGGCGGTAAAGGATATGACGGATATCTTCATGTTGCTGCTGTTGCCATCGGGTGGCGATGAATTGCAAGGTATGAAAAAAGGGATTGTGGAGCTTGCCGATATTATTCTGGTGAATAAGACGGATGGAGACCTCGCCGCAGCAGCGCGCCATGCGGCGTCCGATTATCGCAGCGCCCTCCAATTTCTTCGACCGACGACCCCGAACTGGACGGTGCCGGTAGAAACCTGTTCTGCCCTTACCGGAGTGGGTATTGCGGAGGCTTGGGACACGGTGTTAGCGTTTCAAAAGGCGTTAAGCGCCGAGGACGCGCTGGGCGCACGGCGGGTCGAACAGGCGCGGGCGTGGTTATGGAATGAAATCGGCGATACGTTGCTTTCGACTCTGAAAGCGCATGACGCCATCCGTGAAATAGCGCCGGCGTTGGAAGACCAGGTGGCGCAAGGGACCATAACACCGTCCATGGCGGCGCAAATGATGCTGCGGAAATTCCTGGGAGACGGATAACGTCTTGACGCGTGGAGATGGGTGCCGTAAAAAGCGCCGCTCAATCGGGAATGACTCGGTTTCAAAGGTTTAATATTTAGGTTTCCATACCAAGGTTGAAGGACAAAATTATGTCACGTCGCTGCATTATTACGGGTAAAGGCGTTTTGACGGGCAATAATGTCAGTCACGCGCACAACAAGACACGGCGTCGGTTTCTGCCAAACCTGCAAGTCTCTTCGGTGATGAGCGACGCGCTAGGTGAAATGGTTAAGATGCGCATTTCAGTAAATGCAATCCGCACGATTGAATTCAAGGGCGGGTTGGACTCTTTTCTTCTGGGAACGCCGAACCGAAAATTGACGGACGAAGCGCGCCGGATTAAGCGCCGGATTGAAAAAGCAGCAGCACGCGCCTGACGTTAGCTTTCGTGCTAAAATGAATAAAGCCCGCAATTTTAATTGCGGGCTTTATTCATTTTGTCAAAAATAGACGCCTAAAATGCAGTCCGGCTTTTTACCGATTGTTTCTGTTCGCGCCGGGAGCCGCGTGCGTCGTCTTCATCGAATAATTCCGCCAATTTTTCCATCACGGTGCCGCCAAGCTGTTCAACATCCACGATGGTGACCGCGCGGCGGTAATACCGCGTGACGTCATGTCCAATACCGATGGCCACCAATTCGATGGGGGATCGGGTTTCGATGTATTCAATCGCATCCCGTAAATGCCGTTCGAGATAGTTGCCGGGGTTTACGGATAATGTGGAATCGTCTACTGGGGCACCGTCAGAGATTACCATCAAAATTCGGCGTTGTTCAGGTCGGCCCAAAAGGCGGTCATGCGCCCACAAAAGCGCTTCGCCATCAATATTTTCCTTCAACAAGCCTTCGCGCAACATAAGGCCTAGATTTTTACGGACGCGACGCCAAGGCGCGTCGGCGGCTTTGTAAACAATATGGCGTAAATCGTTTAACCGGCCCGGGTTGGCGATTTTGCCTTCGGAAATCCATTTTTCCCGTGACTGTCCGCCTTTCCAGGCCCGCGTCGTGAAGCCTAGAATTTCAACCTTGACCGAGCAGCGTTCGAGTGTTCGGGCGAGAATGTCGGCGCTCATGGCGGCGATTGTGATCGGACGCCCTCGCATGGACCCGGAATTATCGATGAGCAACGTGACTACGGTGTCGCGGAAATCCATGTCCTTTTCCTGTTTAAAGGACAAGGGGTGCTGTGGATTGATGACGATGCGGTCCAGCCTGGCGGTGTCCAACAAGCCTTCCTCAAGGTCAAAATCCCAGGACCGAGTCTGTTTGGCCAAAAGGCGGCGCTGCAAACGGTTGGCTAGTCGCCCGATAATACCTTGAAGCTGCGTCAATTGTTGATCGAGCAGTTGGCGTAGGCGGGTTAATTCTTCTGGGTCGCACAGCGTTTCAGCTGGAACCACTTCATCGAACGCCTCAGTGTAGGCTTGATAAAAAGCTTCTTTCGGGACATTCGATAAATCATGTTCTGGGCGCCAACGCTTGCCAGGGTCGCCTGGTTCTTCGCTGCCGTCGGCAGGCATCATCTCGCCGTCTTCGTCGTCCGGCATCATGTCGCTGGATTCGTCTTCGGTCCCGTCGCCGTCAGCGGATTCGCCGCCTTCTTCACCGGAGGCGTCGGCTTGATCTCCGCCTTCTTCTTCGGATTCAGATTCGGCATTTTCTTCACTGGAATCGTCATCACCCGACGCGTCGCTATCATCGGCATCCGGGTCGGCACCAAGGTCAATATCCAAGTCTTGAATCAACTGGCGAACGGCGTCGCTATAGGCGCGCTGATCATCCAATTTATCGTGCAAATCTTCGAGGTTTATACCGATTTTTTCGGCAAGGTCTGTCCCCCAAAGGTCGCAAACGCTTTTCGCTGCGTCCGGCGGCGGCGCGCCGGTAAAGGCGGTGCGCGCCAACAATCGCACGACTTCGGGCATAACCGTGTCGTTTTTTTCCGTTACGCGATGCAGCCCTTCGCGTCGGTAACGGTCTTCCAGCGACGCGGCGATGTTGTCTCTTACACCCACCATTAGGTTGGCGCCAAGCGCTTCAACGCGCGCTTGCTCTAAGGCTTCGTATAGTGCCGGGGCGGTGTCGCCAGTCGGCATCCGGCTTGCGTGCAGTTTTGCGTCGTGATGTTTTAAGCGCAGCGCCAAGGCGTCGGCTTCACCGCGAACTTGGGCGACTTCTTCACGCGGTAGCTCTCGGCTGGGAAAGGGCAGGCGCACCTTCTCGCCCGATACACCGGGTGCCTCCGCTGAATACGAGACATCCATATCGGCACGCTCCGCAAGAGCCCGGAAACACGCCGCTGTGGCGCGTTTGAACATTTCTACGGGCGGTTCGTCCTTGGTCATCGGGGCCGTCCTTAGCTAGCCGAGGCTCCGATGCTGGAATCCGGTAAGTCGGTTCCAAAGCAACGCTGATAATATTCGGCGACAACGGGTCGTTCCGTTTCATCGCATTTGTTCAGGAACGTCACCCGAAAGGCGAAGCCAATGTCGGCAAATATTTCCGCATTTTCAGCCCAGGTTATGACGGTTCTGGGTGACATCACGGTCGAGATATCCCCCCCAATAAAGCCCGAGCGCGTCAAATCTGCCAAGGCGACCATGGCGCTCAATTTTTCAAGGCCTTCTTTGTTCTTATACTGCGGCGTCTTGGAAAGAACGATTTTTACTTCTTCCTCATGCGGCAGATAGTTCAATGTCGTCACGATGTTCCAGCGATCCATTTGGCCTTGGTTGATCTGCTGCGTGCCGTGATAAAGCCCTGTCGTGTCCCCCAGCCCGACCGTGTTCGCCGTTGAAAAGAGGCGGAAAAACGGATGCGGTTTGAGCACCTTGCTCTGATCAAGAAGTGTCAATTTGCCTTCAACTTCAAGGATACGTTGAATGACGAACATGACGTCTGGGCGCCCGGCGTCGTATTCGTCAAAACATAGCGCGCAGGGGCTTTGTAAGGCCCAGGGCAGAATGCCTTCGCGAAATTCTGTCACCTGTTGGCCTTCCCGCAGGACGATGGCGTCTTTACCGATAAGATCGATACGGCTTATATGGCTATCGAGATTAACGCGGACGCAGGGCCAGTTCAGGCGGGCGGCGACTTGTTCCACGTGGGTGGATTTGCCCGTGCCGTGGTAGCCTTGGATCATAACGCGCCGGTTATGTGAGAAACCCGCGAGGATCGCCATGGTCGTGTCAAAGTCAAACACATAGGCTTTATCAATGTCCGGGACATAATCGGAACCAACCGAAAACCCGGGAACACTCATGTCGGTATCCAAACCGAATGTTTCTCTTACAGACAGCTTAATGTCCGGCGCGTTAAGCTCATGGGCTTGAAGTGGCCCGTCAATCGTCGTCATGTGGAATATTCCGTTTTGTCTTGGAGTGGAAAATCGGACGTACTACCGCGTTATGTGTTTTTTTAGCGTGGCGTATGCCTCGTTTATTGTTTTCAGCCGATCTTCGGCGCTTTTGTCACCATTGTTAGTGTCAGGGTGAAGACGTTTGACCAAATCCTTATAGCGCGATTTGAGCGCGGTCAAGGTTATCGGTGCCATAAGGTCCATTACATGCAGGGCGCGGGTCGCTTCTGGGTCCGTATGAACAGGCTGTTGTGACCGATTCGTATAAGCGCTGTCGCCGGTATCAATAATGTCTTCCAGTATCTCAAGATTATCTTCGAACCAAGCGCCTGCGCCGCTTTGACGGAAATTTCCGTTCAGTGGCCATGTTGGGCGCCGCCAGACCGTGTCATTTCGAATTTCGCGTTCTATCGTTCGAACGTCCAATCCGATGCAGTAATTCCAGTTTTTGTTATATTCGCGGATATGATCAAGACAAAACCAATAATATTCGTTCAATTGGTTCCGCGCCTTGGGTGCCCTATGCACGCCAATGGCGTGACACGTCGCGTGATCGCATTGGACTGCTAACGGTTTTTCGCCGGGGTGTGATAGTTCGAAGCGAGTATCCATTTCGATATTATGAGCAAGGGGCAATGGCTATACAAGGCGTGACAAGGCGTGCTCGAAAGAGGATGCGTGTTCCCGCTAGGCTGGTTCAAGCGTCGACATGGAATTCAGGCCAATATTTTTTCACAATTTCGCCATTGGACCGATGAGCGTGGCATTTGTCGATGAAATGTGGTTTTGGCCGTGAGGGAGGCTCATGTTCTGTACCGGATGATTTATTTTGGTTTGGATCATTGGTCGGGCCACCACCATAAAGCGTTTGGTAGCAGACTGTAGCCATCGGGCCCAACAATTCCACCAAATGGGTGCATCCCTTGACGCCGCCAACGCGCCGGTTGGCTTCTCGGCGCCAGCCAGGCTTAATCTGGACGCCTGCCAAGGCGTCAAAATTGGGTGCGATTTCGGGGCAAATCCGGTAGGGGCTTTGGTCCATCACGGCTTCAGCAGCATGCACCATCAACGCATTGTCAATGGTGAGACGAAGCCACATGTCGTGAATGATCGAGACGTCGCTTGAGGTTGTGTGAGACTCGTTTGGGGTCTTGGGTTTGGTGTCGATCAAATGGCCTTCAATATCCCAAAGGCCATCTTTGCGATGATAACCACGGCACTCTATTTGGCGCGTGTGAACGAGGTCGCGAGTCGACGGAGGAGATAATGGCATGATACTTTATTTTCAATAGATCGATGTTAATTGTCGTCTGACATGGGTGCGGGGGGTGTTAC
>Ga0302137_1001249_pt1 | contig 11469 bp, 9 predicted proteins | sample CBN3_SCM_MG_FD_203127 | JGI IMG/M metagenome (GOLD analysis project Ga0302137, IMG submission 203127) | Marine microbial communities from Western Arctic Ocean, Canada - CBN3_SCM | ecosystem: Environmental > Aquatic > Marine > Oceanic | place: Canada: Western Arctic Ocean | collected 2017-09-15 | reverse complement strand
TAATGTTAATATGATTTTCGAATGCATGAGGAACGGCGGCATCATGTTGTGTTTGGAGTATTGTTGGAACAAGTACCCGAGCACGGCGTTTTCGAGTTTATTGTTGCAAGCGACGCACGCGATGATTTACGCGACGTGCGTGTTGTAATTGAATACGTGTTGTTAAATACTCTATTGCTGTACTACTTTTACTACTGGTAGGTGTATAGAATCTCTACCTCTCTAAATCTAAATCTAAATTTTCTTCTTCTTCTTCTTCTTCTTCTTAAATATGAATTCCAAACAGGCGTTCGTATAAGGAGCTTTTCATTCGCGTGACGTAAAAAGTTTTCCCGCTCGGCGTTTTCACCGGCTCTTCTTTCCCACCATCGTTCGCGTTGTGAAACTTTTTCGCAATCATAGCCTCGTGTATGGCGTCATCTTCAGACGTGTCCTTAAATCCTAAATCATTCAACTTCAACTGTAAAGCGTCTCGTTGCATCTGCATGTGTTCGACCAGTTTCGCCAGCGCTTGCGTCCTTTTGCGATCCATTTTCTTGAGCTGTTCAATCTGCAAACTCGAATGCACCGCCGCCTTCAACACTTCTCTCGTCTTATCTATGAACTCAATTTGCTCGTCACTCGTCACCTCTCGTATGTCCATCTTCAGCTCCACCACGTTTTGTCTTCGATCTTTAATATACGCCTCTTTCGCTCGAAGTTGTTGTTTCGTCGCCGCTAATTCCGCGTCTTGCTCGTCGTATTTCAGCGACGTCGTCTCCAACTCGTTCCTCAACCGTTCGATTTCGCTCAGTAAATCCTCAATCGTCTCTTCCGCGCCTTTACCTCCGTTCGAGAGGATTTTTAACGTTCGTCCGACGGTCATAAATTTAGCAGGTGATGCAGACGCGGGCTGAACACCACCCCCGGCGTTGGTGTTGGAGCCACCACCATTCGTCGTGGTCGTCTTAAAACTCGCTCCTGCGGCTAAAACTATCGACGCTCGTCTCACGCTGTCCAACGCTCTCGTCGTTTCCTCCAACACCGCCTCGGTGATTTCTCGCTGCCTGCGTTCTTTCACCAAAGTTTTTTGCGTCTCTCTCAGTCGTCGTTCAAAGGTCGACTCCGAGTTCATCATCGTCGCGCTCTTTTCTTCTTTCTTGTTGTTCTCGTCGTAAAGTGAAGAAGAAGAAGAAGATAAAGAAGAGGCTACACGACGAGTCTCATCAGACATCTCTTTTGCCCCCGCGTTATTATTAGTAGTATTATTATTAGTACGAGTGGTAGTGTTATTATTCCCGTCTTTCCCCGTGATGATGACGAGGAGAGGATGATTGTGAACAAAAAAAAAAGGCAGAACGAAGACGAAATTCGGCATCCGAAAGGGAGGAGCCCAAACACCAGCCAACAAACGGCCAGCAAAAATCTGTTTCCTGTTTTTCTTACTTGAAAAAAAAACAACCCCCGAAAAAGGAAAAAGGAGGAAGAATTTTCACAAATCAAAACTGATTGGGAGAGAATGTGAGGGAGAAAGAGGCCGCGGCGAAAGGAAGACTAAATTACGTCCATCAGTGAGGGACAAACATTACCACACTTTTAAGCACGAGTATCTCTCTCTCTGTCTGTTTGGGTTCACGCGCACGCACAAAACGAGACGACGATGAAGGCTCAAAGCGGGAGAAGAAAGAAAAGAACCGCTGCCGCTGCGAGAAGAGCGTCGTCGTCTTTATCGTCGTCGTTTCCTTCGTTGAAGATGATTTCGATGAAATCTGCGGTCGGGGCGGTGTGTGTCCTCGCCGCGGCCAGCGGTGGATTGGTGAAAGACGCGCACGCGTGGTCTGGTGGAGCCACACTCGTGAGCGCGGTCCAGACGACCACGAATAACGATTTGCCGGTGGTTTTGGACAGCAGCAGCAATGAGAGGACCCCGGACGACGGGACTTTCGCAGCAACCGGAGAAGAAGAAGAAGTAACACAAGCTGATCGAGAACAACAACGAGAACAAGAACGCGTTCCACAAATTACGACGACAAAGCGAGGTTCGACTTTGAGCAACACAAACAGTAACAAAGAAGAGGCTTTACTCCCCGTGGTAAAAAAACAGATGCTTTTGGAAGAATTGAAAGCGACCGCGAGGGAAAAGAAAGCTTTGGAGGAGTCTTTGACGCAAACAAAACAAGAAGCGGCGAAAGAAATGCAACGCTCCAAGGAAGAAAAAAAGGAAAGAGAAGACGCGGAGAGAGAGAAGCGAGAAGAGTTGAGTAAGAAGAATGCTGCTGTTTTTACTGTTAATAATGCTGCTTCAAATGGCGATGGCAACATGATCAACAACGACGAGGGCGGGAACTGGCCGGTACCGGCGAATGCGCTCGCGGATCCAAGAGCGCGGGCGGAAGAGAAACAGCGCCAGCAACGTCAACAAGAACAACGCCAACAAGAACAACATCAACAACAACAACAACAAAATAAAGATATTCACCAGGATGCAGCGAATGCGCTGAGTGCGGACGAACACGCGCAAAAAATTGTCGATCGCGTCGTTGAAAACGCCAAGAAGAAAGCGGAAGGCGTCGCGAAGAAAGTGCTCGAGGAGGCGACGATGAAAGCAGACTTGATCGTACAAAAGGCGCTTGCTCAAACCACCACCACCACCAATAATAATAATAACAATAACAATAATAACAACAACAACAACAATAACAACGAACGACAAGAGCAACGCCGAGTGGAAAATGTCCAAATGGAAAAGCCGGCGAGCTTCGAGGAGGAAAAGGATGTTTTCGTCACCGAGGGTAAAAGTTTGTCGTCTCCTAAACAGCAAGCGGAAGAAAGACAACCGAAACAGCAAGAATCCGTGGAAGTGGATGAAGCGGAGGAAGCTCCAAAAGCATTTTGGCCGTCTCAGGATGAAGATTTAGAGAATTTGGGCGACGACAACGACGACGTGAAGGAATCGGCGGGAATGACTGCCCCGAACGCCAAAAAGTCTGTGTCTGTCGGCGCAGCTACTGCGTCATCATCCGCACCTGCAAAGAAAGTCTCCGAAGACGACGAAGACGAAGGCTTCTGGAAAGACGAAGGCAACGTTGCAAAAGCTGGAGAAGGTGCACAAATCATCGACGAGGATCTCGAGGAGGAGCAAAACGCGGTTAAAAAAGTCGTGCCTAAAAAAGACGTCAATCCGTGGCTCGCGAAAGAAAAAGCGTCGACGATGGACGAGGAACAAGCTGCTTCGGTCGAAAAAATTACGCACAGAAAACCAGACGGTTCTATCGATTACGACTATCCTCGCGTTCACGACAAGCCGAAAGTCGATCGCAAGGATGTCGATATGCTCGGCAGCGCTCAACGACAGAAACCGGTGGCAAACCACCCCGGATTCTCGCACCCGGAGCAATTCAAAACTGCTTTGGCCGCGTGCTTTCGTCAGTCTCCGGAAGGTGATTGCACGGATTCGTACTTCGGACACATCTCTGAATGGGACACGTCGAAGGTGACGAACATGGCCGGTGCTTTTATGTACAAGAGGCAATTTAACCAGGACTTGTCCAACTGGGACGTTTCGCAGGTAACAAACATGAAGCACATGTTTTACGAAGCGCAAACCTTCGACCAAGATTTAAGTCGGTGGAACACGAAGAATGTGAAAGATATGACGGGTATGTTTTACGCGGCGCTTAAATTCAACCAAAATGTTGGGAATTGGGATGTCGGACAAGTTACGGACATGTCGTACATGTTCAAACATGCGCAAAGTTTCAACTTTGACTTGTCGTTGTGGAAAGGTCCAGCAGCGGAAGCTGCTGCGCACGAAATTTTTGAGGACGCGCAGAACTTCCTCGAAAGTTTCTCGTGCCCAGGCATGTCCGTTCACGGGCCAGTGTCTGGATGCAACTGGTTTAAAGCTGGTATTGAAGATTGTTTGAAGGAAGCACCGGTTGATGGTCAATGTCATGAATACGCGAAGACCTCTCGAAGAGGCACTATGCCAAACTGGGACACAAGTCAAATTCGCAACATGGAAAATCTGTTCAAAGATCGCAAAGACTTTAACGCAGACATTACGAAATGGGATACGAGTAACGTGATTACCATGAGTAACATGTTTGAAGGTGCGACCTCGTTTAACCAACCTATCGGAGCCTGGGACACGAGCAAAGTGACGGATATGTCGAATATGTTCCAAAAAGCGAGTCGATTTAACAAGGATATTATTAACTGGGATGTGTCACACGTTACGACCATGCGTTCGATGTTTGCGCACGCTGAAGATTTCAATCAACCGTTGGAGCGTTGGGATGTTCGCAAGGTCAAAGACATGTTTTACATGTTCACCGGAGCGAAGAATTTCCAGCAACCGATTCACACGTGGAAGGGTTTGGCTGCCGACGCTGTTCAGAATGGCGAGTGGGGAAGAATCTTCGATGGAGCCTGGGCTTTTAACAATAGGTACACTTGCAGAGATCGAGAAGGTATTATCAACGTCGGACCGATTTCCACGTGCGTACCGAAAGAGTTGGCGCCGAAACCTCCGTTGGCGATTCCAACGTTGGGCGCACCGCAAGAAAAGAGATCTTGGATTTCAACCGTATTACCGACACTCGGCAAGCGTAAGTCGACTTCAGTCGACGTCCCGATGGATGTTAGCGATCACTCGAAGAAGTTTACTCTCCAAGCCGGTGTCGTAAACAACAAAGCTTCGGAACAATCGGTCAAGCCTCTGATCACGGAGAGTTCAGACGGCGCGGAAGCAGAAAAAGAACGACAAGCGATTCTTCGAAAAATCGAAAAGCTGAACAAGAAACCATCGAGTAGAAAGCACGGGAAGATTATCGTGCATCACGACGATGGTGACTACGACGAGTACGAGCACGTTCCAGAGGAGGAGAAGAAAGGAATTTTTGCGAGGTTGTTTGGCAGTTGGACTTCCTCTTCTTCTCCGGCATCAGACGACACCGTAGCATCGAGCTCTTCGTACTCGGAGTCGGATGATTACGAGGATGTATTAGCTGAACGCGAAGGCAGAAAATTTGATAAGAAACACGCTTCTAGATCCTCGAAGAAAGTCTCCGCTGCGAGAGATGATGATGACGAAGACACTGATGAGGCGGCGATGGGAGCTCTCGAAGAGGAGACGCCGAAGTCACGGCGGGAACAATTGGATGCGTTTGATACCTCCTCGTATAAAATGCTCGGTGCGGTGTGCTTGACGGTTTGTGCGTTGGCAATTTTGGTGGAAACCGCGCAGAAATACGGGCCAAAGTTCAACCACGGTATTACGTTTGATCCAAAAGCTCCGTTTTTCCGAGAAGCGTCCAACGGGAAAGGGGCTTCCTCCACCCAAGAAACTGGTGGATTCGGTATTCAAACGAAATCTAGCTATGGTGCAAGCGATGCAGTTTCTACCACGGGACAAATGTCGCCAAAAAGTAGAGATATCGAGGGTGGTTTGGTTAATAAAGCTCCTGGGAGCAAAAAGTTTTCCGTTCGCTCGTTGCTGAGTAAATAAAAGAGTGCGCTCCCGGAAGTCACCCTCCTGTACAAATGTTTTATTATTATACTACTACCAAGTAATACTTTTTTATTCTATTTAATCAAAGTTCTCATTACGAAAACATTGAATGACTACGAGGTGCTAATTACGTTCTATTTGTAAACTAGTTATTGCTTCTGGTTCGTGCTACTTTTTTCTTGTTCTTCTTCCCAATCGTCGAACTGTTTGGCATCGATCGATAAGCGATCGAAAAGTTTTTTCTTCTTGCCGAAACTCCATCCCGGATTGGCATCCAAAATGGACGCAGCTCTTTGCGCAAACTTATGCAAAGGATTTTTTTCGTTGTCGACGGCTCCGTGAGCCATATCAAACATGATTTTTCTGTGCTCAAAGACATCCTCCGCCGGCGATTCTCCGAATGATTCCGTTCGATACTTCTCCTTCGCGAGCATCTTTTCAAACTCCTCCAAAGAATCCTTCTTTAAACTTTCATATTGCGAATCTGAGGTCAAGTTCAATTGCTCCATCACAAAAGCCTTCTTTGAATCTAAATAATCTCCCGGTGATACGTCTTCGTTTGGATCCTTTTCACCAAAAATCCACGGTTTCTGGTCCATACCCACCGGCCAACTCGTATACTCACCGAATCGCATCTGCATGTCCTTCTCGAGTCTGGCGACGTCGTAGTCGAGTTCAACACCATCCGTCTGCATCTTCTTTGCTGCATCAACACGTTCCCGAAGTAGTCGCTTTATGCGATCGTTTTCGGGATTCTTTTCTCGCCTACCTTGCTGCTGCCCCGCGCCTGCCGCCGCGTTACGTTTTCTCAGTTCAAACGTTTTTCCACCAAACGCTGCGGCTCTTCGTGTTCTTTGGTCGCGAACTTGCAACGAAGGCAACGAGACATCGGTATCACTCGCACTGAGCGCATTCCCATCCCCGTCTCTTTTGTATCGTGGCACGTAACTTCTCGCTTTCATGGCTCCATCCGCTAGACGCTCGCTTCTCATATCCTTCATGACTTTCTGTTTCATTTCTGCTACTCTTTTTTGCTTCGCAAAGTGTTCTTCGCGTTGTTCGCGTCTTTTTTGCAAAGTCAACTTTCGAATTTCTAACGGGGTCATGCCCGACGTATCAATACCTTCCAGAGGATCTTTATGTACCACCATTTTCGTTTGTTCCTCCTTCTCTTCTTGAACTGTTCGTATTAAAGGTTCAGACTCCTGCGTATTTACGATCCTCGTGTTTCTAACCACGTACGAGCCCTCTTTCCTCTCGCGTCGCATTTCAGCCACAACCTCACTTTGCTTCGGCTTCGTTGGATTGTATATTTCTCCTTTAATCTTTCTCATGCCGTCGTGATTCTTATCGTCGCCGCCAACGTCATCTTCTTCGGAAGAGGGTGAGGTTTCCTCTCCCTCGCCAGCCTCTTCTTCTTCTTCTTTTCGTTTAAGCCGTCCTTCCCATTTTATCTCCGCGGGCGTCTTACTCGGTCCAATCATAATTCCTTCCTCGCTTCGTAACGCCTCCAACGCTTTCTCGGCATCCGCCAAAGATCGAAATCGAATATGCGCTCTCGGTTTTTCACCGTCAGGGCGAATAGACTTCACCGAACGAATCTCGCCAAACTTGGAGAACAATTTCCTGAGATCGTTCGCGGCGACGCCTTGCGGAAGGTTTCGTAAACCTAGATGCCCAGAGTCGTCTTTTAAGCCTTCTTCTTTCGCACGTTTGAACATTGGAACGAATTTTTTAAAGGTTCGCTTCTGCGGCGTAGAAGTCGTCGTCGTCGTCGACGTAGCCGCACTAAAACTCTCGCTTTCGCTCTTCGCCTTCACCTCCTCCTCTTCTTCTTCTTGAGAGGTGGACGTATCTCCTCCTTCTGTTTCTGTTGTTGTTACTGACGTGCTCTCTTTGCCGTTCCCGTCCCCGTCACCATCATCCGAGGAAGAAGAAGTAGACATCAGTCTCATCTTCCCTACCAACGAAGCAGAAGCAGAAGACGATGATGAAGATGTTGCAAAAAGACCCATCGATCGACGCGATTGTTGAAATTGTTGTTCTTCGGGAATCGACGACGACAGAAACGCGCCTCCGACTAAGCTTCTTCTCCGCGAAGACAAAGAATATACTCCTCCCATCACAGCCGTCGTCGACGTTAAGGTGTTGTTCATCGCCAACACCTTCTTCACGCAAGACCCACACCGACGTTGAAGACGCATAATTTTTCTTCTTTTTTTCCTTCTCTCTTCCTTCTTCTTGTTTTGTGTTGTTTTTTAGGTGTGTGTCAGTTTTAATTTTTTTGGCTAAAAATCCGTTCATCTCTTCTTCTCGAAGGAGAGATGAAAACTCGTTTTGTGGTGAAAAAGTCAAACTCTTCCGTAGTTTCAAAAAAGCGGTTTCAAAGAGTGCTTTCACTTTTACGTCTTTTCTGTGAAAACGTCATTCATATTTATACATTCCGCACATCAGCATTTACACACTGCAGGTACGCGCGCGCATCGTCTGTTTCTCTCTGCATTCGTTCGCGCAATTGATGTTCAAGAAGAACAACACTCTCCTTCTCTCTCTCTCTTTCTTTCTTTCTTTCTTTACTCACACCCGCGCGTGCATAAACTCTTCTCATGATTATTATTATATATCCACAATTCATAATTGTTTAACGAACAGACAGTTACGGAAAAGAAAACAAATTTAAAATTTATACTCAACAAACGAGAACAATAACAACATGGCCGCCGATGCCGATACAAATTTAAGCAACTTAACCACTCTGTGGTTGCTCCTCGGAGCGTACATGGTGTTTTTGATGCAGGTAAGCGATGATTTCCTCTTCATCTCGTATCATCCGTCTTTTTTTTCCGTACAAATTGGCGTCGCTTGGGAGATATTAAAAAAGTGCTCAGAAACGAAAGGATTGAAGCGTCGTTTTTCGACTGTCTTTTTGGTCTTCCGCAAAATGCCCAACTTTTTTTTTTTGAGTGATGGTTGACTTTTTTTTAAAGAAGAAAAATTGACATTTTGACTACTACTCTCTAAAAACACCAACCGCGTCGTATTCTTTAACAGGCTGGATTCGCGCTTCTCGAAGCCGGATCAGTTCGCGCGAAAAACACGAAAAACATCCTGATTAAAAACTTGATGGATGGGTGTCTCGGCGCGCTCGTGTGGTATTTCATTGGGTACCACCTCGCGTACGGGACAAAGGACTCGTGCACGGGCGGCGACGACTGTAACGGGTTCGTCGGAAACGGCGCGGATGTTTTTATGAACAAAGCGGCGGAGCTCGCGCCACTCGGGAACGCCGACTCTGGCCATTACTATGCCGGGTGGATGTTTCAGTGGGCGTTCGCGGCTGCCGCGTCGACCATCGTGTCTGGTGCCGTCGCCGAGAGGTGCAAATTCAGCGCGTATTTAGTGTACACGGCTGCCTTAACTGGAGTCATTTATCCAGTCGTCGTCAACTGGGGCTGGAGTTCCCACGGTTGGCTTTCTCCGTGGACCGGCACTGAGCCGTATCTCGGCGCGAACGGTATGATTGACTTTGCCGGTTCCGGGATCGTTCACATGACTGGCGGCGTAGCTGCGCTCGTCGGTGCCATCTTTCTCGGTCCGAGAACTGGTCGATTTTCTCCCTCGGGAGAGTGCATCGATATGCCCGGTCACTCCTCCGTCTTGGTCGCGCTCGGTACCTTTATCCTTTGGTTCGGGTGGTACGGTTTCAACCCGGTCAGTACGCTCGCGTTTGAATACATGGAAACTGCCGCGCGAGTTGCTGTGACGACGACGTTAGGCGCCGCGGCTGGCGGCGTCACGGCGCTTTCCATCCACTACTCCTTGACAAAGTCTTTGGACGTCGGGCCGATGTGTAACGGGATCATCGCCGGACTCGTTTCTATCACCGGTAACTGCGTCGTAATCGAACCCTGGGCCGCTGCGCTCATCGGATCGATCGGTGCAGCCATCTATTACGGTTTCAGCGCGCTTCTCAAGAAGCTTAAAGTCGACGATCCGCTCGATGCCTCTGCCGTCCACGGTGCCTGCGGCGCTTGGGGCGTCATCGCCGCCGGTTTATTCGCCAAGAAAAAGTACGTCTTGAACGACTACGGAGCCGAAGGTGGTGCCGACGACTACGGCGCTTTATACGGAGGCGGCGGTAAACAACTCGGCAACCAAATCGCCGGCGTTCTCGCCATCATCGCTTGGGTCGGATTCACCAGTTCCGTTTTGTTCGGCGCGCTCAAGTATGCCGGCATGCTTCGCGTTTCCGTCGAAGAGGAAGAAGTTGGTTTGGACACCTCCCACCACGGCGGAAACGCGTACAACTTCGACAAAGAACTCGACTCCAAGGCTTAATATTTTCGAAAGCGTTGTTGTTGTTCCTTTGAAAAACTAAAAAACAATATTATTATTTATTGCGTGTGTATGATACGTGAAAACAGAGCAGAAAGATAGGTCCTCTCACGCACGACGAGTCTCTTTGTAAAAAAAAATTACCAATATTATTTTTACCATCATCAACACGCAGGAGAGACAATCGTACGCGCGCCGCACAACAACACGCACAAAAGCACTGTCAATATTAATATAATAATACAACTCAATTCGAGCGAAACTCTCAAAATTTTATCAATCGTTTTCTCTGAGTTTCTCGAGCTCGCCTTCTTGAAACTGCAACGCGTTTGGTTTGTAGTTCTTTTCCAATTCCGAGTCTTCAAGCTTCACGTAGACTCTTAAACTCTTCAAGCGCACGGTCGTACTTTTGGACGATCCTCTGCCACCTCCAACCGTACCGAATAAACTCGTCGAAACGTCCGGGTCTGAGTCATTTCCGTAGTACGTACCGAGTCGACTCGCGGCCATTTTCGATTCGAGCTGGATTTTCAAACCATCCGGTCCCCATTGAGGCGATTTACCCGCCTCGTCGATGATTGCCATTCCGCTGCCTCCAATTTTCGCGCACTTCGTTGGATTCTCTTTCGTACCTCTCGCGTACACGAACAAAAACGCGCTGATTGCGTCCGCCCACTCTCCGTATCCGACCCAACCTTTAGGATTATAACCGCCAAATACCACGCCGTCGGTTGTCTCCGCTATTAACAAACCGCATCCTTGTCCATCTAATTGCGTGTGAAAACTAGACCCACTCCATCCGTGCGTCTCGGCGTCGTACGCGATGCCCAATCTTTTCGACTCCATTTGCGTCTGCTTCAGAACTCTTCGAACTAAACGCAACTCTCTCGTATCGTCCACATCCACAATCGGTTCTAAAAACTCTTCGCAATTCGCCGGCCATTGGTCCGGCCATTCCTCTCTTGTCATTCGTTTCAACCCGGCTGGTTCTGGGTCGTCTAACATCCCCGGGAAGAGTTTCCCAACTAGATTGGTGATGAAGTCTCCGCTGTCTTCTTCTTCTTCTTCTTCTTTCTTGTTGTTGTTGTTAAAAAAACTCCGCGTGATGATTGTTCTTCTTCTTCTTCTTCTCGATGATGATGATGGTTTATTATTAGTATTATTCGTTGTACGACGTAAACGACGACGACGATGATGTCTTCTCATTCTCAACGATGATTCATCGCGAGCAGTAGCTGCCGAAAATGTCATCATCGTCGTCGTCGTTCTTCTTCGCGTGAAAGAAGTGTGTCTTGTTTTTAATGGACTAATGCGGAATGGAAAAGATACGGGGACGACTCTACTCAGAAGTCTCTTCACTTATATTTACGCGCGAGTTTCTGTTGGACTCTTCAAAGTAAGCCGAATACAGATAGAACAACAACAACGACGTAAATGTTCGCCCGCTGCTACGCATCGTCGAATATAACTTCTTCTTCGTCGTCGTCAAAAGTCGGATTCGTCGTAAAGAAAAAACAATCATCATCATCATCATTCAGAACGAGAACGAGAACGATGAGTGCTGCTTCTTCGAACGCAAACATCCAGCGACTCGGCCCGGAAGATCCACGGTTGTCGCAGATTGTCATTCACAACAACACGGT